>OODS01001650.1_pt1 | contig 13980 bp, 9 predicted proteins | sample 1671531 | NCBI WGS metagenome assembly OODS01 (sample SAMN06348166, study PRJEB24527) | human gut metagenome | biome: human gut; feature: ankylosing spondylitis patient; material: feces | host: Homo sapiens | place: China | collected 2015-10 | reverse complement strand
TATTATAATAGAATTTATAAACAGGAAACACTTTCATTTTCCGGTAATTGAATATTGAAGTAGAGAAGATTGATTCTCCAACTTCAGGGCAGAGTGAGATACGAAAGTATCAATTCTCGACTGGCGGTGATACTCCAAGAGAGGCAAGTCCGCGAGCGTTTGGCCGATCAGGTTAGAATCCTGAACCAACAGTATAGTCTGGATGAAAGAAGTAGTTGGATGACATATCTTAAGATGTTATGCAGATAGAAGATATGTGATCAAGTCAGAAGCCCTGTCGTTTATGTAGATAAATGGACAGGATTTTTTAATTTATAGGGAGACCCTATAAATCTAAGATTTTAAATTAGAAAGGGAGAATTATCATGGCAGGAGACACAATGACAATGAAGAGAACGAAGTTCAATATCAGAACGATCGCAGTGACAGGTATGTTAGGAGCATTAGCAACTGTGCTGATGTTTTTGGAATTTCCAATTCCAATGTTGATACCACCATTTATCAAGTTTGACTTTTCAGAACTTCCAGCATTACTGGCAGCATATGCGATGGGACCGGTATCTGGAATTGCAGTATGTTTTATCAAGAATGCGATCAACCTTCTTCATACACAGACAGGTGGAGTCGGAGAACTATCTAACTTTATCTTAGGTGTATGCTTTGTATTACCAGCAGGACTTATTTATAAGAGAAAGAAAACACAGAAGAGTGCAATGATCGGAGCATTAGCAGGAGCAGTCCTGATGTCAGTAGTCAGTGTATTTTCAAACTACTTTGTTGTATATCCAGTATACACAAACTTCATGCCAATGCAGGCAATTATTGGAGCATATCAGGCGATCAACAAGAATGTAAAGACATTATGGGATGCATTGATCTGGTTTAATATGCCATTTACATTTATCAAAGGAATGTGCAGTGTTGTGATCACATTCTTTATCTACAAGAAGATTTCTCCAATCTTAAAGGGAACAAACAGATAAGAAGATAAGAAAAAGGTGTCGGAATAAGAATTCCGGCACCTTTTGCGTACACAGAGTTAAAAATTAATCTTCTAATTTCTTAGCTGCTTTTTCCATAAAAGGTTCACTGGCAACGATGAATCTTTCATGAGTACCGATTCCAACACGCCCTTTGTTATCAGTTACTTCTACATGGAATACCAGACGTTTACGGTCGATCTCTGTTAATGAACAATGACATTTGATCGTTCCGCCAACTGGTGTTGCGGAAACATGCGCAATGTTTAAATTTGTTCCAACAGTAGTCTGTCCTTCATCAAGTTTTCCAGCTAGTAGATTAACTGCAGACTGCTCGATCAAAGAGATCATGGCAGGTGTGGCATAAACAGGAAGGCTTCCGCTTCCCCATTTCTCAGCAGTGTTTTCTGGAACTACTTCTTCTGTTAATTCGATTTCGTCTCCAACATGAATGTTCATAATTTTCTCTCCTAAAATTTTAGTTTATATGTATATCTTTAGTATAGCAAAGTTCGTTAAAAATTCCATAGTTTTTTCACATTTTTACAAAAAATTGCACAAGGAAGAAAGACTGGACTCGATTTAAAAAATAAGGTATGCTATTGGTAAATTGGAGGTGCTTGGTTTGAAATTATATTTGATCAGACATGGAGAAACAGATTGGAACAAGGAATTTAAGATTCAGGGAAGTTCAGACATCGAATTGAATGAATATGGAAGAGAATTGGCATTTATTACGCGGGAAGGTCTTAGACATATTCCATTTGATATCGCATATACCAGTCCGTTGAAACGTGCAAAGGAAACAGCAGAGATCATTCTTGGAGGCAGGAATATTCCGCTATATGAAGATAAACGGGTTCAAGAAGCGTGTTTTGGATCGTTTGAGGGTGCAACGTTAAAGGAATTGAGAGAAAGACAGGATCCATTTCTCAAATTCTTTGATGCGCCAGAAGAATTTAAAAAAATTGAAGGATGTGAGACACACGAAGAGGTGATCGCAAGATCATCTGATTTTTTCAATGATATGATCTTACCAAATGAGAAAAAATATCAACATATAGCAGTATTTTCTCATGGGGCATGGATCCACAGCTTACTTACATATATTTATCAGAGAGAGATTAAGGAATACTGGCATGCGCCAAGACAGGAAAACTGTGGTGTGACAACGATCCAGATTGAAGATGGTGTCTGCCATGTATTAAAGGAATCAGAGATTTTCTACAATAAAGATGGAGAATGATATATGACAAAAAGACAATTTATGGAGGAGTTAAGATCTTCCTTAGAGGGAATGGTATCACAGGCAGTGATTCAGGAGAACATGAATTACTATGAGGATTATATCAATGAGCAGATCCGAAATGGAAAGAACGAACAGGATGTATTGAATGAATTAGGAAGTCCGAGACTGATCGCCAGATCAATCATTGATGCCAAAGGTGAGGATGATGACTATGTACAGACAGAGTATTACGAAGAGGAACAGGATGAAGGAACACCAGAAGATATGTTTGGTGGTAACACACATATTTTTACGATGAATTCTACAAAGTTCAAACTTGGATGTCTACTGTCAGTAATCATATTTATTTTTATCATTTATTTACTATTTCATGTATTTAGTGCAATGATGGTTGTGTTAGGCCCCGTGATCATTATCGGTGTGATCGTAGCTTTGATCATGAAGATCACAGGAAGGTAAGGAAACAAAGAAAGGAATCAATATGGATATAAATGAAGAAGCATATGCGATACAGGAAGAAGTGGTCGAATTTCGAAGAGCACTGCACCGTTGTCCTGAGATAGCATTTCATGAAACGATGACGATGGAATATATCAGAGAACATCTGGAAGAATGGGAGATTTCTTATAAGATTTTTGATCCATCAGGAATCATTGCAGTTGTTGGCAATGGCAAGAAAGAAACGATCGCATTAAGGGCAGACATGGACGCACTGGAAGTACAGGAAGAGACAGGACTTGATTTTGCATCTTTGAATCACGGATGTATGCATGCATGTGGACATGATGGACACACAGCAATCTTACTTGCAACAGCAAAGATATTGAAGAAACATGAATCAGAACTTGACCGCAGAGTATATCTTATATTTCAGCCTGCGGAAGAAACCGCAGAAGGAGCCAGATTTATGTTGAAGACAGGAGTTTTGGACAGTGTGAAACGCATTTATGGAATCCATATTTTTAACGGTATACCGTCTGGCAAGATTTCACTGGAAGCAGGCCCAAGAATGGCAGCGACAAACTGGCTGGCAGTTCATTTATACGGAAGATCAGGACATGCAGGGAAACCACATGAAGGGATTGATACTGCAGTGGCAGTATCTTCCATGGTTATGAATTTTCAGAGCATCATCAGCAGGAATTTAAATCCATTAGATCCAGCAGTTTTAACGATCGGAAAGGTCGAAGCCGGGACAGCGAGAAATGTGATCGCAGGGGAAGCAAAGATCGAAGGGACTGCAAGAACATTTTCCAGACAAGCTCAGGAGATGATCGAGCGCAGAGTCAAAGAGATCGCGAAAGCCCATGAACAGATGTATGGAGTAGATGTTTCGGTTGATTTTCAACAATCAAGCCATGGGGCACTGATCAATGATTCGGGTGTTGTAGAAGATGTCATGGAGAAAGCAGGGGAAGTCTTTGATCCGTCAGAGTTTACCCATGTTGAAGCAATGATGTTAGGAGAAGATTTTGCAAATTATCTGGAAGAAATGGATGGATGTTTTGCATTTATCGGTGGCGGCGACCATCCTGCAAACCATCATGGAAAGTTTGATTTTGATGAAAAAGCATTGATCAGTGGTGTCCGTCTCATGCTGACATTTGTAATTGTATAAGATATAGTTCATGAAAATCAGTTGTAGACAGGAACAACATATGATATAATCAAAAACCAACAGAAACACGTATATTTAATAGAAGAAAAGGTAGGGAAATATGAATTTAGTATACCACAGTACAAGAAATAGTGAAGAAACAGCAACCGCCTCTGAAGCTATTTTAAAAGGATTAACAAGCGATGGAGGATTATTTGTACCAGACAGCATTCCAAAATTAAATGTATCGTTGGAAGATCTGACAAAGATGTCCTATCAGGAAATTGCTTATGCAGTCATGAAAGAATTCCTTACAGATTTTACAGAAGAAGAATTAAAGACATGCATTAATAATGCATATGACAGCAAATTCGATACAGAAGAGATCGCAGTGACAAAGAAAGTAGATGGAGCATATTATCTGGAATTATTCCATGGAGCAACCATCGCATTTAAAGATATGGCATTATCTATTCTGCCACATTTACTTGTAACATCAGCAAGAAAGAATAATGTAAAGAATGAGATCGTGATCTTAACAGCAACATCCGGAGACACAGGAAAAGCGGCTTTAGCAGGATTTGCAGATGTACCGGGAACAAAGATCATCGTATTCTATCCAAAGTCTGGAGTCAGCCCAATTCAGGAAAAACAGATGGTAACACAGAAGGGTGACAATACATACGTGATCGGAATCAAAGGAAACTTTGATGATGCTCAGACAGGTGTTAAGAAGATGTTCTCTAACAAAGAGTTAGCGAAAGTGATGAATGACAACGGATTCCAGTTCTCATCTGCAAACTCAATCAACATCGGACGTTTAGTGCCACAGGTTGTATATTATGTAAAGGCTTATGCTGATTTATTAAAACAGGGTGCATTAAAGGCCGGAGAACCTATGAATGTAGTCGTTCCAACAGGAAACTTTGGTAATATTTTAGCTTCTTATTATGCAAAACAGATGGGTATTCCAATCGGCAAATTTGTCTGCGCATCTAATAAGAATAAAGTATTATTTGATTTCTTTGAGACAGGAAAATACGATCGTAACAGAGAATTCTATGTTACAACATCTCCATCTATGGATATTCTGATCTCAAGTAACTTAGAGCGTATGATCTATAGAATCGCAGGAAATGATGCAAAACAGTGTGCCAAATTTATGGCAGCATTGACAAAAGACGGTGAATATATGATCACAGATGCCATGAAAGCAGAATTATCTGAGTTCTTTGGAGCTTTCGGAAGTGAAGAAGAAACAGCAGTGAAGATCAAAGAAGTCTATGACAAAGAAGGATATGTGATGGATACACATACAGCAGTCGCAGCAGTTGCATATGACAAATACAAAGCAGCGACAGGAGATGACAAAACTCCAACAGTGATCGCTTCTACAGCAAGTCCATACAAATTCACAAGAAGTGTTATGGATGCGATCGATCCAGCATACGATGCAGAAGATGACTTTGAATTAGTTGATGAACTTAACAAAGTATCTAAGACAGCAATTCCAAAAGCGATCGAAGAGATCAGAACTGCACCAGTTCTTCATGATACGGTATGTGAGACAGCAGCAATGGAAGACGAAGTGAAGAAGATTCTTGGAATCTAATGAATCATAAAAAAGCAACCCATGGAAGAAAATGGGTTGCTTTTTTTATGCGGAAATGTTATGATAAACCAAGATAGGGAATAAATGGAAGAGAATACAATATCAGATAATTCTAAAAACATATCAACAAGATAAATCTAAGATGAGATCGATCAGATCTGACAAATCCATTCACAATATATGATGATCGAATGATGATGAATCCAAGGGAAGCTGACAATTGAATAAGACCATTTTCCGGCACAGTCCGGGAGGACATATTCCGCCATGATCTGCGGGCAATGAATTTTATGCCATGAACAATAGGATGGAGGTTCTTTTATGATACCACGAAGAGCACAGGGAGCGAACAAGGATATGATAATGAGACTTCTGCATGGTCATGGAGGTGAGTGCAGCCTGTCATAAGAATGAGGGGAGCCGGGAGGCTATGAGACATTTTGTCTGTTGGAGAATGAGGGAAATATAAAGATATGACAAGGAGGAGAGTACATTATGAAGAAAAAGAGACAATGGTTCATGTGCCTTGGGATGATCGGAGTTTTTACGGCATCCGTAATCTTATCTGTGTTTGGACAGCGAAAGGTGAAAGCACAGTTAAATACTGAGAATGCGGGGAAGATCACAAGCAGTTGGGCAGATGAGAAACATATTTTCTCATCATTTGACGATGAAAAAGCACTTTCAGTGGATGCATCCTACGGTTTTAAGATGCATGCAACAGATCAGACGAAGACGATCATAGAAGCAGGAAAGAAAGCAGCAAAATTACCAGAGATCGAGATGCCGGATTTTCTTAAAAAGTATACATGGTTTCAGACTTCACAAAATACCGCAGGGAATATTAAGATCCGAAAAACAAATATGGAGATCTATCAATGCAAAGCCGATGGAAGTAATGGCCATTGGGAAAAATTAGATTTGGTCATGACGGTTACTGGAATCGAAAAGTATAAGAATCAAGACGGTTATGTGGCGATTGGAAGCGGCATCAATGGATGTGCTTATGTTGGAATCGAAGAGATGACATTAAAAAGTGATTTTTATAAAGCAGGAACGAATACACCAGTAACGATCAAAAGTAATATGACGTTAAAGGATATTGATACATATCAGTATATTGGGATCAAAGCAAACAAGATTCACGGAGAATATGTATCAAAGAATACAAAATTAAGTTGTAAAAGATCAGGGGAAACCAGTATTTATTATGCGGATTTCCCAGACAATTACAGTAGTGAAGATTTTACTTGTGTAGGATTTACATTTGCATCAGATTCTTTTGAATATACATTCGGAAGGAGTCTTGAAAAAGCACCAACAAAAGAGGAGCAATATGTAGGATATGGACAGAATATGATCCGCTTTGACCCAGTTGACCCAACCAAAGAGGTGATCGGAGAAGATGGGACCAAGACGGAACATCTAAGAGTGCAAGATCTGGCAAAATCTTGGGATTATGAAGTCAGTCAGGTAATTGCGGGAGAAATTCCAAAGGCACATTATTTTGATAAGTTTGCATTTGAAGATCAGATCGAATCCTGTTTAAAGATTCTGGATATCAAGGTTTACGGAGATGATGAGGATGTAAGCAGTCAGTTTGATATTTCACAAAACGGTAATCTTGTAAGAGCAGAACTTAAGAATCCAAAAGATGCCGAATTTTATAAAAAATCTGTTTATAAATTAAAGATCAAAGTAAAGATGAATATTCCGGAGAATGCATCCAAAGAACAGTTAGATCAATTGCGTAAGATATGGAAAGAACATGGACATTATAATACAAAGGAAACGATGATCACAGAAAAAAATACAGCGAAAACGATCATTGATGATAAGATAGAAATGACCAATGAGGTTCGTGTAGATATCGAGCTGCCAAAAGAAAATGGAGATACACCGGGGCTTCTGATCAGGAAAGAAACAAAACAGTATGAATATCAGGTAAAAGATGAGATCACCTATAAGGTAACAGTAAAAAATCAAAACGAAAATGCAAAGACAGCTTATTTTACGATTCAGGATACATCCTTTGCAAGTGTGATGGATATGAAGTTACAGGATGTAAAAGTCAGTGGTCTTGATAAGGAAAATTACATATTACAGACAGAAAATAATGGATTTATCTTGAAGTCAAAAGGTGATTATGCCCTTCCATATGGACAGACGATCGAGATCACATATACAGTAAAAAGTGGAGTCCTTACAAATGGAAAAGTGATCGATAATACTGCATCTGCATGGGCAGCAGGAATTCCAGAAACAAAGGCATCAAGGCAGGTGTATATCAACTCGCCAAAAAATAATGTGATAAAATCAGCTCCAGTACAGCTTTATAAAAAAGGAGATCATGTAACTTATCAGGCAGTGATTACCAATCCAAATCCGGGAACTTTTATGAGAAATGTGGAGATTCAGGATGAACTTCAGGCAGAAGGGATCAAGATCATACCAGGAACCGTAGCGGTTATATCTGGTGGGAAAAACATTGCATCTGAGTGTAAGATCACATTTGATCCAAGTGGAAGAAGTTATGAGATCATAACACCACTTGCACTGAAAAATGGTACGATTCCAGCAATGGGTTCGGAAGAAGGAAAGAAAACAGGATCTTATGAAAATCTTCGCATGACGGATAAGATAGAGATCACTTATCAGGCAGTGATCGAAGAAGATGGACTCGAAGGACAGGAAGTAAAGAATATCATGCACGTTGCTGCGACAAAAAACAGCAATGGAGATTTGATCCGGGAAGATAAAGAGATTCCGTCAGGAAGCGGGATGGCAGATGAGACGATCAAGGTGAAAGCACCAAAACTGCAAATCACAAAACAATCGGATAAAAAGGTTTATGCAGTAGGAGAAACTGGATATTATAAACTTCATATCACACAAGGAAAAGAAGGCATGACAGCACAGAATGTAAAAGTCGTGGATGAGTTCGAAAAAGAAGGTATGAAGGTTCAGAAGATCGAAGTAAAACTTAATGAAAAAGATATCACATCGGATTGCAAGATTGATGCGAAAGACCATCAGTTTACGATTGAAACAGGAAAAGATCTTGGTGAAAATGATGTGATGACGGTAGCTTATCAGGTTGTATTTGAAAAGAGGATTGAAGGAGCCGTGAAGAATACAGCAGTTGCAGGAAGTGATAATACAGAAGATGATCAGGATGAAAATACAGTCGTTGTAAAACCACCTGTGTTAAAGATTGAAAAAAGTACTGCGCATAAGTCTTACAAAGAAGGACAAAGCGGAGAATACAAGATCCGTGTGACACAGAGAAATGAGAATATGACAGCACATCAGGTAGTCGTAGAAGATCATTTTGAACAAGAAGGAATGGAGATTTCACAGATCCGTGTAAAATACAATGGGGAAGATATCACCAAGCAATGTGAGATCATAATAGATGAGAATCTTAGAAAATTTAAGATCATCACAGGAAAAGATGTCAGTGACAAAGATGAACTTCTGGTAATATATCAGACAGCATTTAAGAAGATGATCACAGGAGATATCAAAAACATTGCGGAAAGCTATAGTGATGATGCGGATAAAGTCAGAGATGATCAAGTGGTAGTAATGGAAGCTGTACAGCCAGCATTGATGATCACCAAGAAGGTTGATAAAACAACATATAAAGTTGGTGATATCTGCGAGTATCAGCTGGTTGTTACGCAGACGATCAAAGATGCAATCGCAAAAAATATTGTGATCGAAGATCAGCTTTCAAGAAATGGAGCTAAGGTGATCAAGAACAGCATTAAGATTTATGCACCAGATGGATCAGATATTACCAGACAGTGCACGATCACTGCAGGAGAAAATAAGTATGTCATTGAGACAGGAAAGAGTTTATCTTATGATGAATCCATAAAAGTATCGTATCAGGTAAAACTAAAAGAAGCATCACTTTCTGGAAAGACATTAAAAAATACAGCGATAGGAAAAGCAGATTTTGTCAAACCAGTCAGTGCAGTACGTTTAGTGAAGATCAAAAAAGAATCGAAATCAACAGTGACAACGGGAAATAAAGCAGATCGATCCAATACTTCTGAATATAAAAGATCACCAGGAACAGGGGATGCAGCGAGCACACCAAAAACAGGAGATTCGTTTGATGAGAAATGGATTTTTGCATTGTTGGCAGCATCTTTAGGTGGAAGTTTTATATATTGGAAAAAGAAGAAAAAACACTAGTAATTCTAGGGACAAAGCCTTTACGAAACACTGAGGATAAGGTACAATGAAAGAAAAATGTTGGGAGTGACGTATATGGCAAAAGATTTTTTCGGACGTCTGGAAGAAACGATTCAGACCACAGGGAAAGCAGCGGCGCAGAAAGCTAAAGAAGTCGCAGATTCCGCAAAAAGACATAATGATCTAAGAGTCGCCAAGAGAGATTTAAATGATCTGTACCGTCAGGTGGGAGAGAAGTATTTTGAAGAACATATGGATTACCCACAGGCAGAGTATATTGACCTGTTTAATCTGATTGAGAAGCTTCGTGGAGATATCGAAATCCTGAAGCAGGAGATTGACGGAGGAGACGACGAAGCGGCGGAAGAAGATATCGAAGATATCGAGGAATAAACTATTAACAAACACAACAAAACAGTGAAAGAAGCTTGTAAAGATTTATCTTTATGAGCTTTTTTTCATTTAGGAGGAATTTATGATAGATACAATTGGAATGACAGATATTGGGAATGGGAGACCATCCAATCAGGATGCTTATCTGTTGCGTCAGAAGGAAAAGAACGGAAAGCTTTATCTGCTCGCAGTCGTCTGTGACGGCATGGGAGGTTTGAAAAAAGGAGAGATTGCCAGTCATTATATCGTGGAAGTATTAAAACAATGGTTTGATGAAACGTTGTTTGATGGATTAGAAACTATGGGAATTGATATGATCGAGCAGAATCTGATCGATCTGATCCGCAAGATCAACCAGAATCTTTTGTTAATGAGTCGTCGGATGGAAGAAACAAAATCCATGGGAAGCACATTAACCTTATTGTTTGTTGAAGAACATGAATTTTTTGTCTTAAATGTCGGTGATTCGAGAACTTACTGGTTTGACAGGGACCGTAAATTTGTAACGACAGATCACACTCTGGCAGAGTTGGAACTGCGTGCTGGACATCTCACAAAAGAACAGGCAAAAAAAGATCCGAGAAGACATATTTTGATTCAGTGTGTAGGTGTGACAAAAGATATCCGGATTGACTGTTACAAAGGCAGATTAAATCCAGGAATGGAGTTTTTATTATGTACTGATGGCTTTTATGGGCTGCTTGAGGAAGAAGAAATCTATCAGGTAGAGGCATCAAAAGAACAGATCAAAGAATGGGTGCAGAAATGTTTTCAGAAAGTAAAAAGAAGAGGAGAATTAGACAATCTGTCCTGTGTGATCGTCAAAGTTCCGAACAAGAAATAGGAAAGATTTATCACCAACGTTATCAAGTCCGAAAAATACTTGGAGAAGGCGGAATGGGTAAAGTTTTTCTTGCACTGGATCAAAAGACAGGAAAAGAGGTTGCTGTGAAGATCGTAAAGGATCAAAAACAGTGGGACAGGGAGAGGGTGATGTTGCAAAAATTAAAACATACCAAAGGTGTGCCGGAATTATTTTTTGCAGGAAAGGAAAAGGAACTTTTTCTGGTGATGGAATATATTCTTGGAAATTCGTTAAAACGATATGGCAGTGTCTGTGGAAAACTTTATAAAAAGAAAAGTTTATTGTGGATGATCAAAATCTGCAAAGTGCTGAATAAGATTCATGAACAAGGAATCATTCATATGGATCTGAAACCGGAAAATATCATGCTTGATCGATCTGGAAATATATACTTGATCGATTTTGGAGCGGCATTGTTTGCGGGAGAAAAATTAAGTGGATATGGAACCAAAAACTATGCATCAAAAAAACAGGCAAAGACAGAAGAAAGAGCAGACATTTATTTTGATATATATAGTTTAGGAAAAACAATGGAATCTTTATTGAAAGCAACAGATGCTGTCCAAAAGATCATAGAAAAATGTCTGATCATGGTGGTGATTGCTATTTTTTGTATCCAGAATCTCTGGAATCAGATACAGAGGGAAGAGCAAAGAGAGAAAGAAGTCATTGTACAGAAAAAGTCTCAAAGAGAGATAAAAAAGGCAATGACTTATTTTTATGGAACGGATCAGATACAAAAGAATACACAATTGGCACGAGTGTATCTTGAAAGATGTAGAGGGATGAAAAAGAATGTGTCATCGTATTTGGTGCTTTTAGATGTTTTAGATGACAGGAGAAATGATATAAGTGCGGAAAAACTTATGAAGATCGTACAGGATTGTCAGACCGATGTGCATGATTTCTGGTCGGCATATTTTTATCTTCATTTTTATACAGTAAATACAGCAAAACTGTCAGAGAATGTATGGAAAGAAGCAGAAAAAATGTTAGAACAGATACAAAAATATCCACAAAAGGAAGAATATCAGAAATTAGTGGAAGCAGACCGGATCAATTTATATGAAAGAGAAGCAGAAAAAGGAGATGATAGAAAGTTTTTGGAGGAAACAGACCGGGTTTTCAAAGAAAATCTTAGAGGAGATCCTGCATGGAAATTGTATGAAAGAAAGCTTGTTTATCTGGAATCAAAACAGCCAGATATCAGCGGGGAGTTTGAACGATTTCTAAAGAAATATCCAAAAGTTATGGATGCCTATGTGGAGTATAGTATTTATTTATGCAGGAACAATAAAATGACACAGGCACAAAGGGTCTATAGGGAAGGTAGAAAACAGACAGGAATGACAAGCAAAAGAGCAGAGGAATTGAGGAGGAAACTTGGGTTATGATCAGAAAATATAAGATATATATCATCATGGGAATCACAGTACTTCTTCTTTTTATGGTTTTACCGGTCGATACGAAGGGAGATTGGGAAATCCCTTGGGATATTACTCTGGAAGGAGAAGGGAATGATCCTGCATTTCGAAGCAGTACAGTGATGGAAATATTTCTAAAAAATGGGACAGCACCAAAGGATATTACAGTTTTCGTGAATCAACAGAAAATAAATCCAATCTGGGATTACGAACAAAGTACACAGATCAGTTTTCAGGAAGAAGGGATTTATAAGGTTCATATTGTTCATAAAAATGGATATGAAGAAATAAGGCAGGTTATGGTCGAATTAAATAATCCAACAACAGCCAAGATCACAGCGGGAGCGTATACTCCAGGAGCATGGAGCAAAAAGAATGTGGTATTGGAAGCTTATGGAGCCAAAGCAGTTTCTGATATTCAATTTTATGAATATAAAATAGGACAAGATGAATGGAAGCAGATGAAAAATAACAAGTTAGAGATTAGCAAAGATTTTGATGATCTTGTTTATATCAGAGCAGTTTCGAAGGCTGGAAGAGAAGGAGTGATCAGTCAGATTCCAGTGAGAGTATGGAAACAAAAACCAGAACTTGCAAAGATCCAATGTGATCAGGAACCTATTGGTGGATGGTATTCGAAAATTCCTGTTTTCTCATATGATCTGAAGGAAAAAGAAGGACCACAGGTGCATCTTTATGCGCAGCTTACAGATTTGAAGACAAAAGAGATACTGACAGGAATCGATCAGATTCCTAGGATCAGGAAGGATGGAAGATATCAGCTTGACATCTATACGAAAGATGAATCTGGAAATCGATCAGAACAACTCTACCAAACGACTTGTTTTGTGGATACAGATAATCCAGAGATTTTTGTTCGCTATCAAAATCCAAGATCAGAAATTTTAAAATACCAGAAAGCTCAGATCATAGTTAAGGATGAAAATCTGAAAAAGGGAAATATGATCTTAAGAACATCGGGGAAACAGGTAAAGCCATGGAAGTTGGAAGGTGATCATTATGAAACAGAAGTTATATTTTTAAAGGACGGAAAACAGACATTGTCTGTTCAGGCAGAAGATCTGGCAGGAAATAAGATGATCATACAGGAAAAGTCGTTTATCATTGATACACAAAAACCAAGGATTAAAATTCAAGGAATTGACAATGGAAGATCATATTCAAAGCCTGTAAAAATTCAAGTAGATGTGAAAGATCAAAATCTGAATCCAGATAAGACATATATTTATCTTAACGGAAAGAAGATGAATTCCGTTATGATCAAAAAAGATGGATATTATACCATTGATGTGAAAACTGAAGATCTTGCAGGAAATCAAAATAGGTGCAGCAGAAAATTTACTGTCAATCAAAAAGGCATACAGATTCATTTTCTGCAGGAGGATTTAAAGGAAAAACAGATATCAACAAAAAATCTGAAGCCAGGATTTCGCATTGAAAGTCTGGAACCAGTGCAGGTAATGGCATTTCTTGTGAATGGGCAAAAAAAGGAATATCAATGGAAAGAAGATAAAGTTTATATAAAAGATCCTATCACAGAAAATGGGAAATGCAGTGTCAGTCTGCATGTAAAAGACAGTGCCGGAAATGAAAAAACAAGTGAAGAAATACAGTTTTTTTATGACACACAAAA
>OODS01001647.1_pt1 | contig 14003 bp, 8 predicted proteins | sample 1671531 | NCBI WGS metagenome assembly OODS01 (sample SAMN06348166, study PRJEB24527) | human gut metagenome | biome: human gut; feature: ankylosing spondylitis patient; material: feces | host: Homo sapiens | place: China | collected 2015-10 | reverse complement strand
ACCACGTGACCGTTTTCTAACTCTACGCGGAACATGGTATTAGGCAACGTTTCAAGAACGGTACCTTGCATTTCAATATTGTCTTCTTTGGCCATCTAATCCTCTGGGGTATCACTACCGTAATTTGAACCGGCAAGATAATGCCGAAGTTCTGTAAATAAGTAAAGATTTGCGCGCTAAATCGCAACAAACAGGTTCGGCACATTACTCCGAAAACACACGGCTAAGCCGCACCAAAAGCGCAACGTATAAGGGAGCGGTGAGATAAACGATGGGCGTTACCTGACGCGAAAAATTCCTTATCGGCAGCGGGGTAATGAGCGTAACCAACTCTGCGACCGCAATTACCAGAAGCGCCGTTTTAGACGCATTTTCCATCCGGCTGAACATGGACTCGCCACAAAATAGCGTTCCCTGGGCCACGCCGTACATACCGCCGACAAGCTCATCTTCACGCCAGACTTCAATGGAGTGGGCATGGCCGAGTTCGTGAAGGCGATGGTAGGCTTCGACCACGCCACGCGTGATCCAGGTTCCTTCTTCGCGATCGCTGGCACAGCCTTCAATGACCTGACCAAAAGCGTAATTCATCGTGACACGATAGGGCGAGCGTTTATGAAATCGCTTCATACTACGGCTGATATGCAGTGATTCAGGCCAAAGCACCGCGCGAGGATCGGGCGACCACCAGAGGATGGGGTCGCCTGGAGAAAACCACGGAAAAATACCACGCTGGTAAGCCATTAACAGGCGCGCAGGGCTAAGATCGCCCCCCAGAGCCAGCAGGCCGTTAGGCTCACGTAATGCGCCTTCCGGGGAAGGGAAGGCTATTGAATGGCGAGAAAGCTGAACCAGGCGCATGACCGCAAAACTCCACGCAAGTCGGATCGTTCAATAATAGCTTACAAACCCTGCTTAAACTGGTAATAACGCCCCTGTCTGGCAAGCAGTTCTGCGTGAGTACCTTGCTCAATAATTTGCCCGTTGTCCATCACTATTATTTGTTGGAAACGAGAGAGTCCGCGAAGTCGATGGGTGACCATTAACACCGTTTTCTCATGCATCATTTCTGCAAGCAATTCAAGGATCTGACTTTCGGTTGTGGCATCTAAGCCTTCTGTAGGTTCATCCAGCAACACCAGTGGCGCATCATGTAACAGCGCACGGGCGATAGCCAGACGGCGCAGTTCACCACCGGAGAGCTGGCGTCCGCCTTCACCTAACCAACTGTTGAGACCTGCATCCTCGAGCAGCTTCTCCAGACCAACGCGACGCAAGATCTCCGCCAGAGCCTCATCACTACTGCCAGGCGAGGCGAGTAACAGATTATCACGCAGCGTGGCGCTAAACAGATGCACTCGCTGAGGAACAACGCTGATGGTCTGTCGTAGAGCCGCTTCATTCAGGCTGGCTATGGGGCTATCGTTAAGCAAAATCTCGCCCTGTTGCGGGTCCCATGCGCGGGTCAGCAGTTGTAACAGTGTTGATTTGCCGCATCCGGTTCGCCCGAGAATCGCTATATGTTCCCCGGCGTTTACCTGAAGAGAAATCCCTTTAAGTGCCTGTTGAGATTGCTCCGGATAAGTGAACTGAACATCCCGTAACGTCAGCGAAACGCGATAGGCAACACGAGTTTGGGTATCAGGGAAGGTGACTTCCGGTTTTTGATCCGTTAAATCAGTGATCCGAACGGCAGAGGCAATGACTTGCCCCAGATGCTGAAATGCACCCGTTACTGGTGCCAGTGCTTCAAACGCGGCTAACGCGCAGAAGACAAACAGGGCAATTAACGCGCCGGGTTGAGCATTGCCGCCAACGCCGCCAGACGCCATCCACAGCATCAGGATCACCGCTAACGCGCCAATGAGCAGCATTATCGCTTGCGACAATGCGGTCAGTTCAGATTGACGGCGTTGCGCTTCCAGCCATTGAATTTCTGTATTCTCTAATTGCGTGCGATAACGATCGCTGGCACCAAAAATGGTCAGCTCAGCTTGCCCTTGCAGCCAGGCCGTCAGTTGTTGGCGATACTGCCCGCGAAGATGAGTCAGATTTTGCCCGGTGCTTTTTCCCGCACGATAAAACAGCGGTGGCATCAGGAAAAGCGTCAGTAACATAATGCCGCCCAGCGTAAAGGCGAGGGTGAAATCAAGGAAACTTAACCCGATTGTCACCACCATAATCACCACAAAAGCGCCCACCAGCGGCGAGATAACGCGCAGGTAAAGATGATCGAGCGTATCAACATCCGCCACCACGCGGTTGAGCAATTCGCCCTGACGATAGCGCGCCAGTCCGGCAGGGGAGAGGGGCAACAATTTGCTGAAGGTGTAAATGCGCAGATGCTGCAACACGCGGAAAGTCGCGTCGTGACTTACCAGACGTTCAAAATAACGCCCGGCAGTACGGGTGATTGCGGCACCACGCACGCCCGCAGCGGGTAGCATATAGTTGAAGCTGTACAGTCCGGCAACCCCCGCAACCGCTGAGGCCGAGAGGAACCAGCCGGAAAGTGTCAACAGACCGATACTGGCGAGCAGCGTCACAATTGCCAGCACAATACCAAGACTTAACATCCATTTATGACGTTTATACAGTGCCAGATAGGGTAGCAAAGCGCGCATTTAAATCTCCTCCTGACGATGGGCCAGTAATGTGGCGAATGGGCCACCAGCCACACTTAATTCCGCGTAACGTCCTTGCTCAATAATCCGGCCATCCTGCATAACCCAAATGACATCCCACTCAGCAAGATCTTCTAACTGGTGGGTGACCATTAACGTTGTCTGGCGCAGAGAGGCGGCATTCAGCGCCTCCATTACGCGCTGTTCACTGTGAGCATCAAGGCTGGCAGCGGGTTCATCCAACAGTAATAGCGAACAGGGATTTAGTAACGCACGGGCCACCGCCACGCGCTGCGCCTGCCCCACGGAAAGGCGGGCAGCCTGGTCGCCAACAGGCGTATCAACGCCTTGTGGCAGGAGCTGTAGAAACTCGCTGACCCAGGCGTTATCCAGCGCTGCTTGTAATTCTTGTTCGCTGGCATCAGGTCGCGCCAGTAGTACGTTATCCCGCAATGTTGCTGCCGGTAATTGTGGGTTTTGCCCAACCCAGGAGAGATGTTTACGCCATGATTCTGGTGATAAATCGCGTAATTCTATCCCGTTGATTCGTAATGATCCCTGATATGAGAGAAAACCAGAAAGCGCGTTCAACAGTGAACTTTTACCTGAACCGCTGCGACCAACCAACACGGCACGTTGGCCTGCTGGCAAAGTAAAGTTCAGCGGTCCGGCCAGCGTTTTACCTTCCGGCGACGTGATAAACAGATCCTCGGCCTCAATGGTCACCGGATCGGTCGATGCTAATTCCACCTCGCCACGCTGCGGATGGGCGAGCGGGGTTTCCATAAACGTTTTCAGACTGTCAGCTGCACCAACAGCCTGGGCTTTAGCATGATAAAACGTACCGAGATCGCGTAATGGCTGGAAAAACTCTGGCGCAAGGATCAGGGCCAGAAAACCCGCAGCCAGCGTCACGCCAGTATCGTAGTGACCAAAATCCAGCTCGCCGAGATAGGAAAAACCAAAGTAGACCGCCACCAGAGCAATTGACAGCGAGGTAAAAAATTCGAGAATGCCGGAGGATAAAAACGCCAGTCGTAGCACTTCCATTGTCCGTTGGCGGAAATCTTCCGAAGCAGAACGAATACTTTCAATTTCAGCTTCACCACGACCAAAAATACGCAATGTTTCCATGCCGCGCAGGCGATCGAGGAAATGCCCACTTAAGCGAGCAAGAGCGAGAAAGTTACGTCGGTTAGCATCGGCAGCCCCCATTCCAACCAGCGCCATAAACAACGGAATTAGCGGTGCTGTGCCCAGCAGAATGAGCGCCGCAGCCCAGTTAGAGGGGAAGATCGCCACCACAATCAGCAACGGCACCGACACTGCCAGCGCCATTTGCGGCAGATAGCGTGCATAGTAATCATGCATATCGTCAATTTGCTCGAGTACCAGCGTCGCCCAGCTCCCCGCAGGTTTACCCTGAATCCACGCTGGCCCTGCTTGTTGCAGACGGTCGAGAACCTGACGGCGGATGGCAAAGCGGATATGCTGCCCGGCGTGATAACCCACCCGTTCGCGTAACCAGACCACCCATGCGCGCAGTACAAAGGTCAGAACCAGTAACGTAAAGGGAAGCAGCAGGGCTTCACGGGGAATATTCTCCATAATCATATGTTGCAGAATTCGCGCCATGAACCAGGCCTGGGCAATGATCAATATGCCGCTCACAAAGCCCAGCAGACGAGAAATATTCAGCCAACGTTGGGAGATGACGCTTTGCTGTTTTAACCAGCGGGTTAACTCTTTTTGACGAGATTTATTCATTGCACGCTTAGCAGGTGAGTTATCAGAATTATTTGCAGAGCAATGTTACAACGGGGAAAAAATAAAGGCGACCCATAGTCGCATGGTGTCGCCTTCTTTACTTTTGTTACTGATTTGTAAAATTATTTTGCGTCAGCTAAACCATCGAGGTAGCGTTCCGCATCAAGTGCTGCCATGCAGCCTGTACCAGCAGATGTAATGGCCTGGCGATAAATGTGATCCATCACGTCGCCTGCGGCAAAGACGCCAGGAATGCTGGTCTGGGTGGCATTACCATGAATACCCGACTGCACTTTGATGTAGCCGTTTTCCAGTTCCAGCTGCCCTTCGAAAATGGCAGTATTCGGGCTGTGACCGATAGCAACAAACAGACCGGCAACGTCGAGTGACTCGATGTTATCGCTGTTTTGCGTATCGCGCAGACGAACGCCAGTGACACCCATTTGATCGCCGGTCACTTCTTCCAGCGTACGGTTGGTGTGCAGAATGATGTTGCCGTTCTCCACTTTATCCATCAGACGCTTAATAAGGATTTTTTCCGCGCGGAAACCGTCACGGCGGTGAATCAGATGCACTTCCGAAGCGATGTTAGACAGATACAGCGCCTCTTCAACCGCGGTATTGCCGCCGCCGATGACCGCAACTTTCTGGTTGCGATAGAAGAAACCGTCGCAGGTTGCACAAGCAGAAACCCCACGGCCTTTAAAGGCTTCTTCAGAGGGCAGGCCGAGATAGCGTGCAGAAGCTCCGGTGGCAATAATCAGCGCGTCGCAAGTGTATTCGCCGTTATCGCCATTCAGACGGAACGGACGGTTTTGCAGATCCACCTTGTTGATATGATCAAAAATGATCTCAGTTTCAAACTTGGTGGCATGTTCGTGCATGCGCTCCATTAATAACGGACCGGTCAGATCGTTTGGATCGCCAGGCCAGTTTTCCACTTCCGTGGTGGTGGTCAGTTGGCCGCCTTTTTCCATGCCGGTAATCAGCACAGGTTGCAGGTTGGCGCGCGCCGCGTAGACAGCAGCGGTGTATCCCGCCGGGCCTGAACCCAGGATAAGCAGTTTACTGTGTTTGGTCGTGCCCATGAGATCCCCATAGTTGTTGGCAGACAATGGGCAGGATTGTAGGGAATTTACAGACGTAAAAAAAGAGTATGACGATTTTGTTAACAATTTGTGCAATCGGCAGCATCGATAAGCAGGTCAAATTCTCCCGTCATTATCACCTCTGCTACTTAAATTTCCCGCTTTATAAGCCGATTAAATGATGAATAAACGCCCCTGTTAATGAATATCTGGCATGTTGTACTAAAAATCGATGTTTTGCTTTGACAATCCCCTGGTGTTTTGCGAAAACATTCGAGGAAGAAAAAAAACAGTATTCTTATATGCGCATAACCATGCATGTAAATACCATGTTTACCGTGCTAGTGAAATCTACGTATGGCGTGGACAGACGCCATTCGTGATGTCGATAGCTGCCACAAGGCAACGGTCTTCTCACCGTAGACCCAGGCATTGCGCGCCGTGAATCTTCATGATTTCGGTCTATCGTGACGGGTAGCGACTCTGAACAGTGATGTTTCAGGGTCAGACAGGAGTAGGGAAGGAATACAGAGAGACAATAATAATGGTAGATAGCAAGAAGCGCCCTGGCAAAGATCTCGACCGTATCGATCGTAACATTCTTAATGAGTTGCAAAAGGATGGGCGTATTTCTAACGTCGAGCTTTCTAAACGTGTGGGACTTTCCCCAACGCCGTGCCTTGAGCGTGTGCGTCGGCTGGAAAGACAAGGGTTTATTCAGGGCTATACGGCGCTGCTTAACCCCCATTATCTGGATGCATCACTTCTGGTATTCGTTGAGATTACTCTGAATCGTGGCGCACCGGATGTGTTTGAACAATTCAATACCGCTGTACAAAAACTTGAAGAAATTCAGGAGTGTCATTTAGTATCTGGTGATTTCGACTACCTGTTGAAAACACGCGTGCCGGATATGTCAGCTTACCGTAAGTTGCTGGGGGAAACCCTGCTGCGTCTGCCTGGCGTCAATGACACACGGACATACGTTGTTATGGAAGAAGTCAAGCAGAGTAATCGTCTGGTTATTAAGACGCGCTAACACGGAACAGGTGCAAAATCGGCGTATTTTGATTACACTCCTGTTAATCCATACAGCAACAGTACTGGGGTAACCTGGTACTGTTGTCCGTTTTAGCATCGGGCAGGAAAAGCCTGTAACCTGGAGAGCCTTTCTTGAGCCAGGAATACACTGAAGACAAAGAAGTCACATTGACAAAGTTAAGTAGCGGCCGTCGCCTTCTGGAAGCGTTGCTGATCCTTATTGTCCTGTTTGCCGTCTGGTTGATGGCTGCCTTACTAAGCTTTAACCCTTCGGACCCCAGCTGGTCGCAAACGGCCTGGCATGAACCTATCCATAATTTAGGTGGGATGCCCGGTGCGTGGCTGGCAGATACGCTGTTCTTTATTTTTGGCGTGATGGCTTACACCATTCCCGTCATTATTGTCGGCGGTTGTTGGTTTGCCTGGCGTCATCAGTCCAGTGACGAATACATTGATTATTTTGCCGTTTCGCTACGCATCATTGGCGTTTTGGCGCTCATCCTTACCTCCTGTGGTCTGGCGGCAATCAACGCTGACGATATCTGGTATTTTGCCTCCGGTGGCGTCATTGGCAGCTTACTAAGCACTACGCTACAACCACTGCTACACAGTAGCGGGGGAACTATTGCGCTGCTCTGCGTTTGGGCTGCGGGCCTGACGCTGTTCACCGGTTGGTCATGGGTGACCATTGCTGAAAAACTCGGCGGCTGGATTTTAAACATTCTCACCTTCGCTAGTAATCGTACCCGTCGCGATGATACCTGGGTCGATGAAGATGAATATGAAGATGACGAAGAGTATGAAGATGAAAACCACGGCAAACAGCATGAATCACGCCGTGCCCGTATTCTTCGCGGCGCGCTAGCGCGTCGTAAACGGTTGGCGGAAAAATTCATTAATCCGATGGGGCGGCAAACAGACGCTGCGTTGTTCTCCGGTAAGCGGATGGATGATGACGAAGAGATTACCTACACTGCACGCGGTGTGGCTGCCGACCCGGACGACGTCCTATTTTCGGGCAATCGTGCAACGCAGCCAGAATATGACGAATACGATCCATTATTAAACGGTGCGCCAATTACCGAACCTGTCGCTGTGGCAGCTGCTGCTACCACGGCGACACAAAGCTGGGCTGCGCCGGTTGAACCTGTGACTCAGACGCCGCCTGTTGCCTCTGTTGATGTTCCACCTTCGCAACCTACAGTAGCCTGGCAGCCTGTACCGGGTCCACAAACGGGAGAGCCGGTTATTGCTCCTGCACCGGAAGGTTACCCACAGCAGTCACAATATGCGCAGCCTGCAGTGCAATATAATGAGCCGCTGCAACAACCAGTACAGCCGCAGCAGCCGTATTATGCACCTGCAGCTGAACAACCTGCGCAACAACCTTACTACGCTCCTGCGGCGGAACAACCTGTTCAGCAACCGTATTACGCCCCTGCGCCAGAACAACCGGTGGCAGGTAACGCCTGGCAAGCCGAAGAGCAGCAATCCACTTTTGCTCCACAGTCTACATACCAGACTGAGCAAACTTATCAGCAACCAGCCGCTCAGGAGCCGTTGTACCAACAGCCGCAATCCGTTGAACAGCAGCCTGTTGTGGAGCCTGAACCCGTTGTAGAAGAGACAAAACCCGCGCGTCCGCCGCTTTACTATTTTGAAGAAGTGGAAGAGAAGCGAGCCCGTGAACGTGAACAACTTGCGGCCTGGTATCAACCGATTCCAGAACCGGTTAAAGAACCAGAACCGATCAAATCTTCGTTGAAAGCGCCTTCTGTTGCAGCAGTACCTCCAGTAGAAGCCGCTGCCGCTGTTTCTCCGCTGGCATCTGGCGTGAAAAAAGCGACACTGGCGACGGGGGCTGCCGCAACCGTTGCCGCGCCAGTCTTCAGTCTGGCAAATAGCGGTGGACCGCGTCCGCAAGTCAAAGAGGGGATTGGCCCGCAGTTGCCACGACCGAAACGTATCCGCGTGCCAACTCGTCGTGAACTGGCGTCTTACGGTATTAAGCTGCCCTCACAGCGTGCGGCGGAAGAGAAAGCCCGTGAAGCCCAGCGCAATCAGTATGATTCTGGCGATCAGTATAACGATGATGAAATCGATGCGATGCAGCAGGATGAACTGGCACGTCAGTTCGCCCAGACACAGCAGCAACGCTATGGCGAACAGTATCAACATGATGTGCCCGTAAACGCAGAAGATGCAGATGCTGCGGCAGAGGCTGAACTGGCTCGTCAGTTTGCGCAAACTCAACAACAACGTTATTCCGGCGAACAACCGGCTGGGGCGAATCCGTTCTCGCTGGATGATTTTGAATTTTCGCCAATGAAAGCGTTGCTGGATGATGGTCCACACGAACCGTTGTTTACGCCAATTGTTGAACCTGTACAGCAGCCGCAACAACCGGTTGCACCGCAGCAGCAATATCAGCAGCCGCAACAACCAGTTGCGCCGCAGCCGCAGTATCAACAGCCGCAACAACCGGTTGCACCGCAGCAGCAGGATACCCTGCTTCATCCGCTGTTGATGCGTAATGGCGACAGCCGTCCGTTGCATAAACCGACGACGCCGCTGCCTTCTCTGGATTTGCTGACACCGCCGCCGAGCGAAGTGGAGCCGGTAGATACCTTTGCGCTTGAACAAATGGCTCGCCTGGTGGAAGCGCGTCTGGCTGATTTCCGTATTAAAGCCGATGTCGTCAATTACTCTCCGGGGCCGGTTATCACTCGCTTTGAACTTAACCTGGCTCCTGGCGTAAAAGCGGCGCGCATTTCTAACTTGTCACGGGACCTTGCCCGTTCACTTTCGACGGTGGCGGTGCGTGTCGTTGAAGTTATTCCTGGCAAACCCTATGTAGGTCTGGAGTTACCAAATAAAAAACGACAAACCGTTTATCTGCGCGAAGTTTTGGATAACGCCAAATTCCGCGATAATCCGTCGCCATTAACCGTGGTGCTGGGTAAAGATATCGCCGGTGAGCCGGTGGTTGCCGATCTGGCGAAAATGCCGCACTTGTTGGTTGCGGGGACTACCGGTTCCGGTAAATCTGTCGGTGTGAACGCGATGATCCTGAGCATGCTTTATAAAGCACAGCCAGAAGATGTGCGTTTCATCATGATCGACCCGAAAATGCTGGAGCTTTCGGTTTATGAAGGCATTCCGCATCTGTTAACGGAAGTCGTTACTGATATGAAAGATGCCGCCAACGCGCTGCGCTGGTGTGTTAACGAGATGGAGCGTCGTTATAAACTGATGTCTGCGCTGGGTGTGCGTAATCTGGCGGGTTATAACGAAAAAATTGCTGAAGCCGATCGCATGATGCGTCCGATTCCAGACCCGTACTGGAAGCCGGGTGACAGTATGGATGCCCAGCATCCGGTGCTGAAAAAAGAACCATACATTGTGGTGTTGGTTGACGAATTTGCCGACCTGATGATGACGGTAGGTAAAAAAGTGGAAGAGCTGATAGCACGTCTGGCGCAAAAAGCCCGTGCCGCGGGTATCCACCTCGTACTGGCAACTCAGCGTCCATCGGTTGATGTTATTACTGGTCTGATTAAAGCGAATATTCCGACCCGTATCGCCTTTACCGTATCCAGTAAGATTGACTCACGTACCATTCTTGATCAGGCTGGCGCGGAATCACTGCTGGGGATGGGGGATATGCTCTACTCTGGGCCGAACTCCACGTTGCCGGTACGTGTCCATGGTGCTTTTGTTCGCGATCAGGAAGTTCATGCCGTGGTGCAGGACTGGAAAGCGCGTGGTCGCCCACAGTATGTTGATGGCATCACTTCCGACAGTGAAAGCGAAGGTGGCGCGGGCGGTTTCGATGGCGCTGAAGAACTGGATCCGTTGTTCGATCAGGCGGTGCAGTTTGTCACTGAAAAACGCAAAGCGTCAATTTCTGGCGTACAGCGTCAGTTCCGCATTGGTTATAACCGTGCAGCGCGTATTATCGAACAGATGGAAGCGCAGGGGATTGTCAGCGAACAGGGGCACAACGGTAATCGTGAAGTGCTGGCCCCACCGCCGTTTGACTAATTAATGCATTGCCGGATAAGGCGCGGTAGCGTCGCATCCGGCACTCTATCAACTGAAAATTCAGTATTTTCTTCTTTCCTCAAGCTGATTATTAGCCTGGAATAGAGAGTAGAGGGAACTCCCGATCGGGAGTGACGTAATTTGAGGAATAATGATGAAAAAAATTGCCATCACCTGTGCATTACTCTCAAGCTTAGTAGCAAGCAGCGTTTGGGCTGATGCCGCAAGCGATCTGAAAAGCCGCCTGGATAAAGTCAGCAGCTTCCACGCCAGCTTCACACAAAAAGTGACTGATGGTAGCGGCGCGGCGGTGCAGGAAGGTCAGGGCGATCTGTGGGTGAAACGTCCAAACTTATTCAACTGGCATATGACACAACCTGATGAAAGCATTCTGGTTTCTGACGGTAAAACACTGTGGTTCTATAACCCGTTCGTTGAGCAAGCTACGGCAACCTGGCTGAAAGATGCCACCGGTAATACGCCGTTTATGCTGATTGCCCGCAACCAGTCCAGCGACTGGCAGCAGTACAATATCAAACAGAATGGCGATGACTTTGTCCTGACGCCGAAAGCCAGCAATGGCAATCTGAAGCAGTTCACCATTAACGTGGGACGTGATGGCACAATCCATCAGTTTAGCGCGGTGGAGCAGGACGATCAGCGCAGCAGTTATCAACTGAAATCCCAGCAAAATGGGGCTGTGGATGCAGCGAAATTTACCTTCACCCCGCCGCAAGGCGTCACGGTAGATGATCAACGTAAGTAGAGGCACCTGAGTGAGCAATCTGTCGCTCGATTTTTCGGATAATACTTTTCAACCTCTGGCCGCGCGTATGCGGCCAGAAAATTTAGCACAGTATATCGGCCAGCAACATTTGCTGGCTGCGGGGAAGCCGCTGCCGCGCGCTATCGAAGCCGGGCATTTGCATTCGATGATCCTCTGGGGGCCACCGGGTACCGGCAAAACAACCCTCGCTGAAGTGATTGCCCGCTATGCGAACGCTGATGTGGAACGTATTTCTGCCGTCACCTCTGGCGTGAAAGAGATTCGCGAGGCGATCGAGCGCGCCCGGCAAAACCGCAATGCAGGTCGCCGCACTATTCTTTTTGTTGACGAAGTTCACCGTTTCAACAAAAGCCAGCAGGATGCATTTCTGCCACATATTGAAGACGGCACCATCACTTTTATTGGCGCAACCACTGAAAACCCGTCGTTTGAGCTTAATTCGGCACTGCTTTCCCGTGCCCGTGTCTATCTGTTGAAATCCCTGAGTACAGAGGATATTGAGCAAGTACTAACTCAGGCGATGGAAGACAAAACCCGTGGCTATGGTGGTCAGGATATTGTTCTGCCAGATGAAACACGACGCGCCATTGCTGAACTGGTGAATGGCGACGCGCGCCGGGCGTTAAATACGCTGGAAATGATGGCGGATATGGCCGAAGTCGATGATAGCGGTAAGCGGGTCCTGAAGCCTGAATTACTGACCGAAATCGCCGGTGAACGTAGCGCCCGCTTTGATAACAAAGGCGATCGCTTTTACGATCTGATTTCCGCACTGCATAAGTCGGTACGTGGTAGCGCACCCGATGCGGCGCTGTACTGGTATGCGCGAATTATTACCGCTGGTGGCGATCCGTTATATGTCGCGCGTCGCTGTCTGGCGATTGCGTCTGAAGACGTCGGTAATGCCGATCCACGGGCGATGCAGGTGGCAATTGCGGCCTGGGATTGCTTTACTCGCGTTGGCCCGGCGGAAGGTGAACGCGCCATTGCTCAGGCGATTGTTTACCTGGCCTGCGCGCCAAAAAGCAACGCTGTCTACACTGCGTTTAAAGCCGCGCTGGCCGATGCTCGCGAACGCCCGGATTATGACGTGCCGGTTCATTTGCGTAATGCGCCGACGAAATTAATGAAGGAAATGGGCTACGGGCAGGAATATCGTTACGCTCATGATGAAGCAAACGCTTATGCTGCCGGTGAGGTTTACTTCCCGCCGGAAATAGCACAAACACGCTATTATTTCCCGACAAACAGGGGCCTTGAAGGCAAGATTGGCGAAAAGCTCGCCTGGCTGGCTGAACAGGATCAAAATAGCCCCATAAAACGCTACCGTTAATGTTATCGTTGCGGTAATGTTGTTACTGTATCCCTGTGGTCGCAGGCTGTGGCCACATCTCCCATTTAATTCGATAAGCACAGGATAAGCATGCTCGATCCCAATCTGCTGCGTAATGAGCCAGACGCAGTCGCTGAAAAACTGGCACGCCGGGGCTTTAAGCTGGATGTAGATAAGCTGGGCGCTCTTGAAGAGCGTCGTAAAGTATTGCAGGTCAAAACGGAAAACCTGCAAGCGGAGCGTAACTCCCGATCGAAATCCATTGGCCAGGCGAAAGCGCGCGGGGAAGATATCGAGCCTTTACGTCTGGAAGTGAACAAACTGGGCGAAGAGCTGGATGCAGCAAAAGCCGAGCTGGATGCTTTACAGGCTGAAATTCGCGATATCGCGCTAACCATCCCTAACTTGCCTGCAGATGAAGTGCCGGTAGGTAAAGACGAAAATGACAACGTTGAAGTCAGCCGCTGGGGTACCCCGCGTGAGTTTGACTTTGAAGTTCGTGACCACGTGACGCTGGGTGAAATGCACTCTGGCCTCGACTTTGCAGCTGCAGTTAAGCTGACTGGTTCCCGCTTTGTGGTAATGAAAGGGCAGATTGCTCGCATGCACCGCGCACTGTCGCAGTTTATGCTGGATCTGCATACCGAACAGCATGGCTACAGTGAGAACTATGTTCCGTACCTGGTTAACCAGGACACGCTGTACGGTACGGGTCAGCTGCCGAAATTTGCTGGCGATCTGTTCCATACTCGTCCGCTGGAAGAAGAAGCAGACACCAGTAACTATGCGCTGATCCCAACGGCAGAAGTTCCGCTGACTAACCTGGTGCGCGGTGAAATCATCGATGAAGATGATCTGCCAATTAAGATGACCGCCCACACCCCATGCTTCCGTTCTGAAGCCGGTTCATATGGTCGTGACACCCGTGGTCTGATCCGTATGCACCAGTTCGACAAAGTTGAAATGGTGCAGATCGTGCGCCCGGAAGACTCAATGGCGGCGCTGGAAGAGATGACTGGTCATGCAGAAAAAGTCCTGCAGCTGCTGGGCCTGCCGTACCGTAAAATCATCCTTTGTACCGGCGACATGGGCTTTGGCGCTTGCAAAACCTATGACCTGGAAGTATGGATCCCGGCACAGAACACCTACCGTGAGATCTCTTCCTGCTCCAACGTTTGGGATTTCCAGGCACGTCGTATGCAGGCACGTTGCCGCAGCAAGTCGGACAAGAAAACCCGTCTGGTTCATACCCTGAACGGTTCTGGTCTGGCTGTTGGTCGTACGCTGGTTGCAGTAATGGAAAACTATCAGCAGGCTGA
>OODS01001646.1_pt1 | contig 14019 bp, 10 predicted proteins | sample 1671531 | NCBI WGS metagenome assembly OODS01 (sample SAMN06348166, study PRJEB24527) | human gut metagenome | biome: human gut; feature: ankylosing spondylitis patient; material: feces | host: Homo sapiens | place: China | collected 2015-10 | reverse complement strand
TCAAGGGTGCCGAGATGGAAGGCTGGCGCTACTACCCGGTGTTCCCGTACTTCGCTGGCGACGAGAACGCAGCCGAAGGCAAGGTGCCGGGGCCGGAAGGCTACCAGATCTTCACCGCCGACTACGTCGACACCGTTGAAGGTACCGGCCTGGTCCATCAGGCCCCCTACGGCGAGGACGATATGAACACGCTCAACGCCAAGGGCATCAAGAGCGTGGACGTGCTCGACGCGGGCTGCAAGTTCACGTCGCTGTGCCCGGATTACGAGGGCCTGTACGTGTTCGATGCCAACAAGCCGATCTTGCGCAACCTGCGCGCCGGCGATGGCCCGCTGGCCCGCATCCCCGAAGAGCAGCGCGCCATCCTCTTCCAGGAGAAGAGCTACGTGCACTCCTACCCGCACTGCTGGCGTTGCGCCACCCCGCTGATCTACAAGCCGGTGAGCTCCTGGTTCGTGGCCGTCACCAAGATCAAGGACCGCCTGCTCGAACTCAACCAGCAGATCAACTGGATTCCGAACAACGTGAAGGACGGCCAGTTCGGCAAGTGGCTGGCGAACGCACGCGATTGGTCGATCTCCCGCAACCGTTTCTGGGGTTCCCCGATTCCGGTGTGGGTCTCCGACGATCCGAAGTACCCGCGCGTGGACGTGTACGGCTCGCTTGACGAGCTGAAGGCCGATTTCGGCGATTACCCGCGCGACAAGGACGGCAATATCAACATGCACCGTCCGTACATCGACGAGCTGACCCGCGTCAACCCGGACGACCCGACCGGCAAGAGCCACATGCACCGCATCAGCGACGTGATGGACTGCTGGTTCGAATCCGGTTCGATGAGCTTCGCCCAGTACCATTACCCGTTCGAGAACAAGGAAACCTTCGAACAGCACTTCCCGTGCGACTACATCGTGGAATACATCGGCCAGACCCGTGGCTGGTTCTACGTGCAGCACGTCATGGCGACCGCCCTGTTCGACAGGCCGGCGTTCAAGAACGTGATCTGCCACGGTATCGTGCTCGGCTCCGACGGACAGAAGATGTCGAAGCACCTGCGCAACTACCCGGACGTGAACGGCGTGTTCAACGACTTCGGCTCCGACGCTATGCGTTGGTTCCTGATGAGCTCGCCGATCCTGCGCGGCGGCAACCTGATCGTCACCGCTGATGGCATCCGCGACACCGTGCGCCAGGTGATGCTGCCGGTGTGGAGCTCCTACTACTTCTTCACGCTGTACGCCAACGCGGCGAAGAACGGCGCCGGTTACGACGCCCGCCAGCTGCGTGCCGACGAAGTTGCATCGCTGCCGGAAATGGACCGTTACCTGTTGGCTCGTACCCGCCGACTGGTCGAAAAGACCCAGTCCTCGCTGGACCAGTTCCTGATCTCCGATGCGTGCGACGCCGTGTCCGACTTCATCGACATGCTCACTAACTGGTACATCCGCAACAACCGCGACCGCTTCTGGAAGGAAGACGAGAACGCGTTCAACACCCTGTACACCGTGCTTGAGGTGTTCATGCGCGTCCTTGCGCCGCTTGCCCCGATGGAAGCCGAATCCGTGTGGCGCGGCCTGACCGGAGGCGAATCCGTGCATCTGGCGGATTGGCCGTTCCTGGCCGACGAGAAGACCGGCGGAGCCACCGAACTTGGCCGCGTGCTCGTCGACGATCCGGCTCTGGTCGATGCGATGGAGAAGGTGCGCGAGGTCGTCTCCAGCACCCTGTCCATGCGTAAGGCGAAGCAGATCCGCGTGCGTCAGCCGCTGAGTAAGCTCACCGTGGTGGTGGAGGATACCGCCGCCGTGGCCGCGTACGACGAGATTCTGAAGTCCGAGCTCAACGTCAAGGACGTGGAGCTGTGCACGCTTGAGGATGCGGGCTCCCAGGGCCTGAAGATCATCCACGAGCTGCGCGTGAACGCCCGCGTTGCAGGCAAGCGCCTGCGCAAGGACGTGCAGTTCGCCATCAAGGCCTCCAAGTCCGGCGCATGGCATGTGGACGCTTCCGGCGCTCCGGTGTGCGAGACCCCGAACGGCGACATTACGCTGGAAGAGGGCGAGTACGAGCTGATCAACAGCGTGGAGGAGCAGAACGCCGAAGAGGCCGCCAACTCCGTGTCCGCGGCCCTGCCGACCGGCGGCTTCGTGATCCTCGACACCGAGCTGAACGACGATCTGGTTGCCGAAGGCTACGCCCGCGACGTGATCCGCTCCGTGCAGGACGCCCGTAAGGCCGCTGGCCTGGAAATTTCCGACCGCATCACGCTGAAGGTGACCGTGCCCGCGGACGATGTGGCCAAGGTCGAACAGTTCAAGGACCTCGTGGCGCATGACACCTCGTCCGACAGTGTAAGCGTCGAAGCCGGCGCCGAGCTGGGCGTGGAGGTTGCTAAGGTCTGAGGTGGTTGGCTGGGTGGCTGACTGACGATAGTATGTGGGGGTGTGTTTCTCCTGTCGAGTTTGGCAGGAGAAACACACCCCCTACTGCTATTTGTGTTGGGGCGTACTACGTATGCACAGGTATTTGGCGACGATAATCTTCGAATCAATCATACGGTAATCTTCGAATCAATCATTTCGTTTTTATCTTTTGCTGGAATGCGGTAGAGTAAAGACTATTCAGGGGGGGTATCTGTAAAGGAGCAGGTTATGGTTCTATTAGCTCGTAAAGATGAGGAAGGCAATACTCAGACTTTGTATGACCATCTTCATGGTGCAGGAAGATTGGCTAGTGGTTTCGAGGATGAATTCGCTGATATTTCACGTACGGCAGCCGTCTTGCATGATGTCGGGAAGGTTGCTCAGCAGTTCCAAACATATCTGTTATCGGATGATGGGCATAGGGGAGATGTGCAGCATGCCCGTCAAGGGGCGTTTGTCGTCAATGATTTTTTCGAGTCGAAAGGGGAAATTGAAGAGATAGCAAAGGAAATTCTTGAGCTTGCCATTTCTAAACATCACGGAGGTCTTCCTGATTGCATTGACGAGTCCGGGAATAGAGCTTTTCTTCTTGGGTTCACGGAGTCGGACAAAAGCAACGAGAAGTATGCGTATCAAGAAATCAAGCGGGGGCTTAACGGTTTGGCGCTCGATCTGCAATCGAATTTCCGAGGTTCAGCGGAAGATATCGCTTGTTTCCTGAAGAAAATTAAATCGCTGAGGCTGTCGAAAGATAGCATATACTTCTATCTAGGTTTGCTCGTTAAACTGATTTATTCGCGACTGGTGGATGCGGATAGGACGGATGCTGCTTGTTTCGAGGCTCGAAAACAGTATCGGCCTAATGCGGTTGATTGGCGGAATCTGATTAGTCGACTCGATAAAAGCATGAGATCTTTTGATTCGAGTTCGGAAATAAACAGGATAAGACATCAGATTAATGAACAGTGTTGTTTGGCGGGGGCGCGGGAAACCGGGATTTATCGTTTGTCGATTCCGACTGGCGGCGGTAAAACGTTGGCGTCGCTAAATTTTGCGTTGCATCATGCGCTGAAGACAGGAAAGCACCGGATCATTTACGTGATTCCATATTTGTCTATCACAACTCAGACGGCAAAGACTTTCCGAGATGTACTTGGTCTGAACTCTGATAGCGATGTTCTATTGGAGCATTACTCCACTGCAGGTATGCAACGTTCCGCTGATGTAGCGGATAATGCGTCGAGTGAGTTTGAGGATGCCGGGGAGCATCAGCGCAAGTTGGCGGCAGAGCGTTGGGACAATCCGATAATTGTTACCACTATGGTGGAATTCCTTGAGACTGTCATGTCTGCTCGCGGAACCAAACTCCGGAAATTCCATAATATGGCCGACAGTGTCATCATTTTTGATGAAATACAGTCGTTGCCGATGAACACAATCAATCTGTTCAATGAGATCGTCAGCTTCCTATCGAAGATTACCAATTCAACGATTCTTTTGTGCTCTGCGACGCAGCCGTTACTTGAAAAAACCAAACGAGAGAATCTGCTTCTTTCGGAAAAGCCTGATCTTATTGCTGAAACGGAAAGCTATGAAGACAAGCTTCGACGTACAAGAATTGTTGCTTCAGCTGAAAATAAAAGCTGCGATGAACTAGGGCAGATTATTTATCAGCAGGCGCGGAAGAACGGCAATTGCTTAGCAATCGTCAACCTGAAAAAGGAAGCGCGTGAGATTTTCCAATGCTTGGAACGACTTGATGTGAATCATGAGTTTGAGCTGATTCATCTCAGTACTGCCATGTGTGGAAGGCATAGAACGGATTGTCTGAACAGAATCGGTGCGCTGCTTGATCCAGGCAATCCGAAACCTGTGATTTGTGTGAGCACACAGCTTATTGAGGCAGGTGTTGACATTTCGTTTGCTTGCGTGGTCAGGGCGATGGCTGGTCTGGACAGTATTATGCAGGCCGCTGGGCGTTGCAATAGGAATGGTGAATCGGTAGAACCAAAGAATGTGTATGTCTATCCATTGAAAGATGAAGACAGCATGGAAAGGTATCTGCCGGATATCGCAATGGGTAAGCAGCTCACTTTACAGATTATGGAGAACTACCCAGGAAAGGATTTGCTGTCTTCGAATATTCTGGAACAGTACTATGACATGCTTCTCCGTAAGAAGGACGGTAATGGTAAAGGAGGCTATACGGATTGCCCAATTCGGGGAAGGGCGGAGGGAGCGACGACTGCTTATGATCTGTTGTCCTTCAACGAATGTGATCGATCTCAATTCACGAATACTACGGGAGGAAAGTACGGTTTGTGCTTTGCTCAGGCTTTTCAGACGGTTAGCGATAACTTCCATGTAATTCCGGATGTCACGCACAATGTTGTGGTCCCGTATGGTCAGGCGACTGAGTTACTTGATATGCTCCACAGGGGAGAATTACCCGAGAAAATCTCAGTGCTAAGGCGGTTGCAGGAATATACGGTTTCTCTGTTCGATGATGACTATCGTGATTTGGCTAGGAAGCATGCAATTTCGTTAGCAAATGAGGATTTTGGAGTTTTCTTGCTGAATGAGGAATACTACAACGACAAGTACGGCGTAGTACGGGAGGCGGAGATGCCTCTCCTGCTGATGTAGGGAGGATGAGTGCTCTCTCGCAAGCTCCAAGGAGTATGCGAGAGAGCTGTAGTTGGGAAGGCAACACATATGCCAAATATATTTTCAATCCACATCGCTCTTGGCGCGATGGCAGTGGGAATCCCACAGGCACAAGGATAGTCGATAAAGCGTATGCCGCGAAACGCCTATTAGATTCTATATATGGCACAAGAAATTTTTTGTGGTACGCTATTAACCAATAGCTTTGGAAGACCGTTTACAAAGGAGTTATATGGAACGGCATCGGAATTCAATCGAATATGAAGTTTGGGGTAGATACGCATTGTTCTCGGAAGTCGCCACGCGTATTGGTGGAGAGAAGTACTCGTATCAGGTGCCAACGTATCAAGCATTGAAGGGGATTACGGAGAGCATCTATTGGAAGCCCACGTTTAAGTGGGTCATTGATGCTGTGCGAGTCATGAATAAGATTCAGACGGAGAGCAGAGGTGTTCGCACTATTGTGTACCAGCCCAAGAAAAAAAATGTTAAAAATGATCTTTCATACTACACATATTTAAAGGATGTGAGGTATCAAGTTCTTGCGCATTTTGAATGGAACGACCTGAGGGAGGAACTTGCTGATGATCGTGATGAAAACAAACATCACAACATTGCGATGAGGTCCGTGCGCCAAGGAGGCCGTCGCGATATTTTTCTGGGTGCTAGGGAATGCCAAGCTTATGTCGAACCGTGTGAATTCGGAGGGGGAGAAGGGTTCTACGACTCTTATGGAGAATGGAACATGGGATATATGTTTCATGGATTCTCGTATCCGGATGAGAATCCTGACCATAATCTGATTTCGCGCTTCTGGACGCCGATTATGAAGGATGGCGTTATCAGATTCGAATCACCGGATTCGCCGCTTCTCGATCGGCACATCGTTAGGCATGGTTTGAATGTTAAAGAATTCAACTTAGGCAAGAACGTTACATCAGTAGAGGAGGAGTGAACGATGAGTCTGTTTGGTAATTTGCTTACTACCTACGAAATGATACAGGGGGCGTCTGGTCAGACTCCTCATAGTGCAGAGAAAGATGGTGACGCTGACGCTGCGAAGAGGGCGCTGATTCCGTACGGGCATACGACTCTTCCGGTTTCACTGTCGGTGCTTGTGGACGCGAATGGTTGTATCAGAGGTGTTGCCAAGAGAAAGAGCACCATCATCATTCCTTGTACAGAGGAATCGATGGGAAGGACCATTAAGCCAGTACCGCATCCGCTGTTTGATCAGTTACAGTACGTCGATAGTGGGCGCAGTCCTGAGAAGACGAGCATGTACTTGCAGCAGCTTGCAAAATGGAAAGGTGATGACGCCAAGCTTGAAGCTGTTTTCAAGTGTGTGTCGGAGCATAGCATCAGCGAGGCTGCTGCGCATTATGGCGTGGAGCTAACGGATAAGGACGATAAAGCCGGTGTTTGTTTCGAGGTTCAAATCGGACTCGAAGATTCTGATTTATCGAATGACGTTGATATTCGGAATCGTTGGATTGCGTATCTGCAGCGTTCTCAACACAGGCTGGGGAAGGATGTTTTTGGCGAGGATCTTTATACGCCAACCACTAATTTCCCTAAAAAGGTAGTTAGCTCCGATGCCAATGCCAAGCTATTGTCTGCCAATGATTCTACGAATTTTACTTTTCGTGGACGTTTTTCCAGTAAGGAACAAGCTTTGCTGGTTGATAGTGCGTCCTCTCAGAAAATCAACTCCACTTTGCGGTGGTTGGTGAATAATCATGGAACGTTGACAGGCAATCAGGCTATCGTTGTCTGGGCAATAAAAAGACCTGAGGAAAAGCCCGTATTGAATCCGCAGTCAGGATCTTTTGATTTTGATGATTTCCTCTCGCCAATAGCTGACGAATCCAAAGCGCTTCATGACGATATCAGCGATGCGCTAAATGCGACAAATGTTCAGTATGCAAAAATTTTCTCAAGGGTTCTGAGAGGATATGAGGGTGCGGAGGATCTGAAGACGCACAATGATCCGATGGTTGTCGTCATCTTGGATGCTGCTACAACGGGGCGTTTAGGCGTAACGTTCTACTGCGAGCTTCAGAAGGATGAATACATTAAGCGCATACTGCAATGGCATGTCGATGCAGCTTGGCCTCTTACATCTTTCAAAAAAAGCATCGTGGAGGGAGCTGAGCGGGTTAATGTCGTTCAGTATGAAGGGGCCCCATCGTTCACTGACATTATCAACTGTGCTTGTGGCACGTCTGATAGGAGCAGCAAGAGCTATAAACGCTTCGCGAAAGATGTGAAGGAACGGCTTATTGAATGTATGTTTGGCGGAGCGCAATTTCCCATGTCGATTTTGAATGCCGCATGTCATAAGGTCACCAAGCCTATGGGATACGACAATATCAGGGTCTGGCGTCGTGATTTTGAAATCGCTTGCAGCCTATGGAAAAAACACTATATCGATGAAACAAGAAAACAGCATAGACAGGAGGACGTAATAACCATGTATCTTGAACCGAATCGAGATGATCGTGATTACCTGTATGGAAGGTTGTTGGCGCTTGCCGACAATTTCGAGGAAAGCGTCTTGCGTAAGCAGGGAGTCAAGGACCGTCCAACCAATGCAATCAAATTGATGAGCAATTTCACGGCGAAGCCCTATACGACGTGGGGCACATTGTGGAAGCAGCTTACGCCATACCTTAAATCGGCAAACGGTGGGTCCTGGTTCCGTAATGAGGTCGACGATGTTATGGCTTTGTTTAAGGAAGGGGATTTTGAAGATAATAAGGCGCTTTCGCCAATGTTTCTTCTGGGATATTCATGTCAGCGGAGAGCATCTAGGCGTAAAGCGCAAGAGATTTCTCAAAAAAATAATAGCAACAACTGACTTTTGTAATTATCAGAGTCGATTCATCGCCTATAAGTAAGGAGTATGTGATTATGGCAGCTTTGGAAAATAAGATTGATTTTGCGATTGCCTTTGCGGTGAATAACGCAAATCCCAATGGTGATCCGTTGAATGGTAATCGTCCGAGAACGACGTCAGAAGGGCTGGGTGAGGTTTCCGACGTCGCCTTGAAGAGGAAGATCCGCAACCGTCTGCAGGATGCAGGAGAATCAGTCTTTGTGCAGTCTGATGATCGTTCCGATGATGGTGCCAAATCGCTGTCGGACAGGTTCAATACATATCTGAAGACCTTGCCGAAGGATGAGCAGAAGCAGAAGAATGTAGTCTTCGGTAAGGTGTGCGAGCGTTGGCTTGATGTGCGGTCCTTTGGTCAGGTTTTCGCCTTTAAGAAGGCCAAGGATACCGATGAGGTTTCGATTGGCGTACGCGGACCGGTCTCGATTCAGCCGGCATTCTCCATTAATCCCATCGCAATTGACGATGTGCAAATCACTAAATCGGTCAACAGCGAGACTACGGATTCCGGTAAAAAATCATCCGACACCATGGGCATGAAGTATCGTGTCTCTGGACGTGCCGTATATGTAACTTATGGAAGCATTAGCCCCCAGCTGGCGGAAAGAACAGGTTTCAGCGCAGAGGATGCAGAGAAAATCAAGGAAGCTCTGGTCACGCTGTTCGAGAATGATGAGAGTTCGGCACGTCCGTCGGGATCGATGGAAGTGCTGGATGTCGTCTGGTTTGCACATAACTGCAAGGGGGGCCAGTATTCTTCGGCCAAAGTTCATCGTTCCGTTTCCGTTGACGCGGATGGAACCGTGAATGTAGATGACGCTTCCATTCCAGGCCTTCGCTACGAAGTAATCGAAGGCCGCTGATTACAGCGTCCAAGCCTAGATGAGAGGTGCTTATATGAAAGGGCCAGATGGTTATTCAGAAGAAGATTGGCTGGCCCTTTCGGGTATTCAGCATTTCTCATTCTGCAAGCGTCAATGGGCGCTTATTCATATCGAGCAGCTGTGGTCAGAAAATTATCTGACCACAGCGGGGCATCTGGAACATGAACGCGCCCACGATTATGCGGCTTCTGAATCTCGCGGCGATATGCTGATCATGCGGGATTTGAGAGTCTATTCGCGAGCGCTCGGCATAACTGGAGCCTGTGATGTTGTGGAATTCCATAAGTCTAATGATGGTGTTCCGCTTCACGGAAGAGATGAATTGTGGTTGCCATATCCGATTGAATACAAACACGGCAAATCCAAAACGATTGATGCTGATCGTTTACAGCTATGCGCGGAAGCGATGTGCTTGGAAGAAATGCTCGCGTGTGATATTCCTGAAGGTGCTTTGTTCTATCAGCAGACAAAACGTCGTGAGCGGGTAAAATTTGACGAAGATCTTCGCAACATGGTCGAAGCTGACTTCTTGCAAATGCATGATCTTTTCTCCCGTGGATGGACTCCCAAAGTGAAACAGACCAGATCGTGTTCGTCATGTTCTCTACGGGATTTGTGCCTGCCTGAATTACGGAAGGTGAAATCGGCAAAAGCATATATCGAAGAACTGCTCAAGGAAAGCGGGGAGTGATGAAGCAGCTGTTAAACACGTTGTTTGTGATGACAGAAGATGCCTATCTTGCCTTGGAGAACGATAATGTTGTGATTTATCAGAATGACAAAACCTTGGCGAAAGTGCCATTACGGTCAATTGAAGGAATCATGTGTTTCTCGTATAAGGGTGCTTCGCCTGCTCTTATGGGGCGCTGCGGCAAACTGGGCGTTTCTATGGCATTCTATTCACCGAGAGGTCATTATTACTGTTCCGTGTTAGGGAAGGAGAATCGTAATGTGCTACTTCGCCGTGAACAATTTCGAGTCGCGGATGACGAACAAAAATCTTTGCGTTATGCGAAATCTTTCATTGTTGGCAAGCTTTACAATGCGAAATGGGTGCTCGAACGCACGAAACGTGATCATGCTTTGCGGGTGAACATCGACCGACTTGCCGAGCAGAGCGGCAAATTGTCGGCGGCATTGTTAAAAGCTCGAAAAAGCTTGACGATTGATGAGTTGAGGGGTGTCGAAGGGCTTGCTGCCAAAGATTATTTCTACGCTTTTGACGATTTGGTTCTGAAGAATAAAGATGATTTCTTTTTCACCAGTAGGTCGAGGAGACCTCCGCTGGACAGGCTGAATGCATTATTGTCTTTTTGCTACTCCATATTGACGAATGATTGCATTGCGGCTTTGCAAGGTGTGGGGTTGGATCCGTATGTTGGTTTTATGCATACGGATCGGCCGGGGAGAGCCTCTCTGGCATTGGATCTGGTTGAAGAGTTTCGCCCGGTGTTGGCTGACCGCTTCGTTCTGACATTGGTTAATACAGGCGCTGTTAAGCCGGGGGATTTTGAAATACGGGAGAATGGCGGGGTGCTGCTGTCTGATTTCGGGCGGAAGAAAGTGCTTACGGCGTGGCAGAAAAAGAAGAGTGATCAGATTCTTCATCCGTTCCTGCAAGAAAAAATTTCGTGGGGATTGGTTCCGTATGTGCAAGCGCTGCTGCTAGCTCGATCGTTGCGGGATGATCTTGATGATTACCCGCCATTTATGTGGAAGTAAAAGGTGCGTAGCTGTGTGTGGCGGTATGCGATGATTCGTGGTGATGTGTTATTGGAGGTGAAAAACCATGATGGTTGTGGTTGCGTACGATGTGAGTACGGAAACCCCTGAGGGGAAGCGTCGTCTTCGTTTGGTGGCGAAGACATGCATGAAATACGGACAGCGTGTACAGAACAGTGTTTTCGAATGCTCGGTGAGTCCTTCCGATTATCTGGTGTTGGTACACGATTTGTTGAAGATTGCCAATATTGATGAGGACAGTCTGCGCTTTTATAAACTTGGCGCTCGATATGCGGATAGGATTGAGCGTTATGGGCATGAACGGAGTTTGCCGGTTAATGATGTGATGATGATATAGCACAGGGTAAAATGGCATGGTGCCATAACGATATGGTGTGGGGTATGCCGGGTTGAGTGTTTGAGCGTGACGTCCGGCATCTGGAGCGTGTTCTCTAGCCGGCGGTATTGTGGTTTCGGCAAGGTGGCCGGTCTTGAAATAGTGTTTGTGCGAAGTGGAAGCGCTCATGATGAGGGGCGCTTTTCGCACCTGAAAAACTGTCGAAATCCGAATTGTGATTTTCGTGGGCGTTTGAAAACTAAATAGTGGACATTAAAATGAGACAGAAAGACAGCTGCTCGTTTTAGGCATGTTGTTCGTCGTACCGGTGGTGTTGTTTGATATGCTTAAAGCCAAGCAGCTGGCTTGCGTCTCAGAAAGTGGACAAAAATGTCCAGCTGCACAGTCGCTCTCCTTACGGAGAGCGTGGATTGAAATCTCGACCGCGTGCGCGAGGGCAAGCTACGGCATCGTCGCTCTCCTTACGGAGAGCGTGGATTGAAATACAATCATCTTCAAACATGCGCGCCACCCTGAGCCGTCGCTCTCCTTACGGAGAGCGTGGATTGAAATGCACCTTATGATGCGACGCAGAAGCTGACCGCCGAGTCGCTCTCCTTACGGAGAGCGTGGATTGAAATTCCGAACAGTATCAGGCGCTCAGCACGGCAACGGTCGCTCTCCTTACGGAGAGCGTGGATTGAAATGACGGTAAGAGTGGCGTGGTTGCGTACCGCGACTGTCGCTCTCCTTACGGAGAGCGTGGATTGAAATAGGCTGAGCAGCGACTTCTGCTCCTCGTCCGTCCAAGTCGCTCTCCTTACGGAGAGCGTGGATTGAAATGGTAAATTGCGGGTCGATATTGACAACGCGAGACTTGTCGCTCTCCTTACGGAGAGCGTGGATTGAAATCGTAACCCAGCCATGCCAACTGCAATGGCAGGAGTCGCTCTCCTTACGGAGAGCGTGGATTGAAATCATAATCGAGGTAATCTCAATTAAACAGGTGCCGGTCGCTCTCCTTACGGAGAGCGTGGATTGAAATAATTTTAGGAACTGCCCTGAGTCCATCCATCCGGTCGCTCTCCTTACGGAGAGCGTGGATTGAAATATGGAAGCCGAACACGTTATCGATGGACGCCTGAGTCGCTCTCCTTACGGAGAGCGTGGATTGAAATAGTGATTTTAATGATTTGATGACTAAGAACAATGTGTCGCTCTCCTTACGGAGAGCGTGGATTGAAATTGCTTGACTGGCGAAACACCATGCTCAACATTGGTCGCTCTCCTTACGGAGAGCGTGGATTGAAATAGTTGCGGCCACAATCGGTTAATCTCAGTCGCCGGTCGCTCTCCTTACGGAGAGCGTGGATTGAAATAATCCGACACGCTTACCGTCCGCGAAACCTACAGTCGCTCTCCTTACGGAGAGCGTGGATTGAAATCGGTTGGTTTTCCGGCTCCGTTGCCGGCGTCTCCGTCGCTCTCCTTACGGAGAGCGTGGATTGAAATGACGAGGCGCAGATCCTCACCGAAAAAGCCCTCGGTCGCTCTCCTTACGGAGAGCGTGGATTGAAATCAGTTGGTGAGGGCGTCGACGAGACCGCCTGGGAAGTCGCTCTCCTTACGGAGAGCGTGGATTGAAATCAAATGAAGCTTTACAACGCCGACCAGCCTTGCCGTCGCTCTCCTTACGGAGAGCGTGGATTGAAATCAAGCCAGTGCTGCGGGGAGGGTGTGGTGGCCGAGTCGCTCTCCTTACGGAGAGCGTGGATTGAAATTCCAATCCGATGGCGTGTCCCGCGAGAGCCTTTCCGTCGCTCTCCTTACGGAGAGCGTGGATTGAAATGCTGATGAGATCCTGTGCGCGGATGTCGATGGGCGTCGCTCTCCTTACGGAGAGCGTGGATTGAAATGTCTTCACATCCGTCAAAGTGACGGACGTGCCGGGGTCGCTCTCCTTACGGAGAGCGTGGATTGAAATGCTTGACCCCGGCAGCATGTTCCAACCGTGGCCGGTCGCTCTCCTTACGGAGAGCGTGGATTGAAATATCAAAAATAGGATAATAAGCAGGACTCAAATGGTCGCTCTCCTTACGGAGAGCGTGGATTGAAATGTCGCATCCGTGCCGCCTGACCATGCGTCGGCATGTCGCTCTCCTTACGGAGAGCGTGGATTGAAATGTGTCGTTAAGGTTTTTGACCGTATACTGTCCGCGTCGCTCTCCTTACGGAGAGCGTGGATTGAAATATCATCGGCGCGCGCGGACTCGGCAAGACATTCGCGTCGCTCTCCTTACGGAGAGCGTGGATTGAAATCTGTCCGGTGATGTCGTGCAGGTTGATGGTCATTTGTCGCTCTCCTTACGGAGAGCGTGGATTGAAATGAGCGCATCAACAAGACACTGGACGATCTCGAAAAGTCGCTCTCCTTACGGAGAGCGTGGATTGAAATATCGCGCATGCCGAACGTGTTGCGACCGATATTGTCGCTCTCCTTACGGAGAGCGTGGATTGAAATTCGTCATGATGCGCGCCAACGAACCTGCCGTCGCCGTCGCTCTCCTTACGGAGAGCGTGGATTGAAATACCAGACCATGCCCGCCGTTCCCGGTCCTCTCCGGTCGCTCTCCTTACGGAGAGCGTGGATTGAAATCACACGTTGACGGACGAGATGTGTCCGCTGGAGTCGTCGTTCTCCTTACGGAGAGCGTGGATTGAAATTGTTTCCTTCCATTCGAGGTCCATCAGTACCAGGTCGTTCTCCTTACGGAGAGCGTGGATTGAAATGCTGTGGTGGAGTCGGTGGCGGCCTTGTCCCACTTGTCGCTCTCCTTACGGAGAGCGTGGATTGAAATAAGGTCTGCGAGGCATCCAGGGGCCGAAGGGTGAGTCGCTCTCCTTACGGAGAGCGTGGATTGAAATATCGCCATGCAATCATCCGACTACCTCGCGGTCGGGTCGCTTTCCTTACGGAGAGCGTGGATTGAAATATCGCCATGCAATCATCCGACTACCTCGCGGTCGGGTCGCTTTCCTTACGGAGAGCGTGGATTGAAATATCGCCATGCAATCATCCGACTACCTCGC
>OODS01001626.1_pt1 | contig 14168 bp, 10 predicted proteins | sample 1671531 | NCBI WGS metagenome assembly OODS01 (sample SAMN06348166, study PRJEB24527) | human gut metagenome | biome: human gut; feature: ankylosing spondylitis patient; material: feces | host: Homo sapiens | place: China | collected 2015-10 | reverse complement strand
TATCCTCAGTAACGTTTTTCGGGTCGTAATCTCCTTCAATCGGGTCGAGATCCTTGAGGAAAGTCGTTGCTTCCAGAGAGCCATCTGCCTGCAGCTCACCCTCAAAGACAGAGACACCTGCCAATGTTACACGGTCGGAGGTGGTACCATCTTTGCTGTACAGACCATCCGGAACAGACATGAAATCATACAGAGTCAACGGCACGCCATTGTTCAGTGTGACGCTGTTAGGATTGACCTGTACCTGATAGGTCAGAAGGCCGGTTGCTTCATCATAGTTGCCGTGTTTGCCCACAACATTTCGGGTGACAGTTTCCTTAAAGGAATCACTGCCGCTCTGCTCACCGTTCCGTTCGAACGTAGCGTTGTTGACAAAGGAGGCAACATTGCCGCCGTTCCAGACCTCTGTGTTATCAGGGTCCAGCGTGGTGTCATAGGTAATAAAAACACGTTTACTGAGCTTTTTCGTTCCATCGACTGTAAGAGTATAGCAATCGGGCTGAAGTGTGACCACCAGTTTGGTGCTGCCGTCTGCCTGTTTTTTAGCAGAAACAGTATAGTAACTGCTCGAAACTGTGTTACCGTTCAGTTCGACCCGGACGCTGCTCTCATCCAGATTCAGGCCGGCAGGGATGAGGTCCTTAACGACCCATTCTTTGTCTTTTTTGGCATCCCATACAAGCCCCTCATCCGTGGTATCGTTTATAGCGATCGTCCACGGAATCTTCTGTCCGGGTTTCAGGGTGATGGTGTCTTCTGTTTTGTTCCAGTTGCTGGAATCGCCTGCAGACTTCCGGAAGTATTTACGCTGCTCGGAAGAGTTTGTGAAATCATACACACCCGAAACAATATCGCCCTGATTCAGCTGTCCGTAGTTCGTGATCTGACAGTGTGTGCCAGATGCCACCCAAGACAAATCGGCTGTGGTCTGATATTTGATGGTTGCAGGCCCCTGAATGTTCTTGTCTTTGAAATCAACAGAGAACAAGCCGACTTCAGCAGTGTGTTCGGTGCGCGAATACTGATAGTTGATGGTCACCTTGTCGGTTACGTCAAAATTGGATGCATCAAAAACGTGTACGCTGTCAGCAACGATTTGCTGCAGGCGGACGCTCTTGGAAGTGTCGGCATCCCAGCGGGTGCTGCTCCAATCGTAATAGACGAGGGTGTTAAGGTCTGTTGCATTGACAGTTGTGACCCAATCCATAGTTGCGGTTTGGGTATCATGACTGCCGTTTTCCAAATGCTTACTCAGCAGGGTAGAAGGAATTTTCACGTTGAAAGAGTCGGAACCATTGATGCCGGTACCATCGATCTTACCGGTGTTCTTGACGACCGCCTCGGATTCAGATGCGTTTTCAGGTGCTTTGGTACGATAGGTGATCTCGTAAGAATGGAAACCTTCATCCAGAGGGTAAGTAAGCAGCTTGCTGCTGCTGTCATAGATGGTGTTGTCCAGTGTGACATCGGTGGATTTTCCATCCTTCGTGACGGTGATCTTATTGTCAACGGGATCATCAGGAAGCGTATCAGTAAACTTGGCATCGTTCGGCAGATAGCGCAGAGAGGTATCATCCTGATCGATATTGATCTTCACGGTCCAGATGATCTCGCCGTTCTCAAGCTTGCCGGACTTGTCGATCAATTTTGTGGTGAGAGAGGTCTCTTTCGTTTTACTGGTGTCCTTAAAAGTGACAGTGTTTTTGACCTTCTCGTTGTTGACGTAGTCAACATTGCCGAAGTTAGTAGCCTTTACCTGATAGGTGATCGTATAGGTTCCTGCAGCGAGGGTCTCGCCCTCCTGTCCCAGTGTGATGGTTTTTGTGCTGGAGTCAGTCCCATCCGTCCAGGAAACGGTCGTGTTGGACGCACCGTTCGAACCAGAAACATCCGGCGTACCAGTATACTGGAAGTCGGCATTGGCAGGACAACGCAAGGCATCGGTCAGGGTCAAAGGAGCAGCCATGTCATCCTTTAATTTGAGCGTGACCGTGTAGTCAATGTAGGCGTCATGACTATCATAACGCAGAGAGCCAGCGTCCTTGGACAGGGAATAGTTCTTTTTATCGGACGGCTTATCTTCGCTCTGATCCTTGATCGTGATCGTGATGTCTTTGCCGTTAATGGTGAACTTATTGGATTCATCTGTGCTGATTTTAGTGGTATCCCACTGAAAATCGAAAGAAACGTCGGTTTTGACTTTACTGTCTTTCGTCGTTTTCTGCTGGTTGATGTAATCTTTATCATAAGTAAAGACAACATACCAGTCTCCGTCGGCATCCTGCACGAACTCGTAGGTGCCACAGATGGTTCCTTTGGGACCGAAATAAGAGGAGTCCTTCAGACTGCCTTTTTCAGCGCCGCCATTATTCAGCTTGTCGAGACCCTCTGGAATCGGGACATATACTTTATAATTATTGTCCTTGATGCGGTCAGCCGGGATATCATGCAGATCGATAAAGCCATGAAGCTTATCGGTTACGGTACTCTCTGTGACGTCAGAGTAGTCGGAGTCCTGCAGCTTCTGAATCTTGAAATCGGTTACATACTGAGAACCATTCAGCATCTTTGAAAAATCAAGATCAGTGCCATCCATCGTATCCGCTCCGCTCTCCGCGGCCTGCACAGATGCCACGGGGATCATGCCGGTGAGCTGGGACGGCGCAAGGGACACCTCGGACACCTTGCCGTCCACGTTGCCGGAGATGACCGTCAGCGTGCCGGAAGCTTCGTCCACAGCCGACACGATGCCCACGGTCTCACACGAGACAGTGCGCTCTTCGGTCTGCGGCTCGGCCGCTGCCGGGGCGCTCAAAGCCTGCAGCAGCTCGGTGTCAGCATCCGGGGAAAGGTCCTCGATCTGCGGCTCGTCTGCCACAGCGACCGTCTCGGTCGTGGTGGCGTTATAGAACACGATATCACCGGGCTGCAGGCCAGTAACAGACATGTCTGCGTCCATTTCATAGGCCGCAATGTCGCTGTCCGGGTCCAGCAGATAACCGGTGGAACGCAGCTCGCTGCGCAGGGCCAGCGTACTGGCGCGCTGAGGGATCGCGCTCTGCGGGATATTTGCATAGTTCAGGCAGTAGGACAGGAACATCACGTCCCACTCGCCGTAGGGGTTGCCGTACCACTGGCCGTAGCGGGTGTAGTAGCGCAGGGTCTCGCCGTCATCGGTATCAAGCTTGAAATTTTTCTCGCTCTGCTCATAGCCCAGTTGACCCTGTGCCACGGTGAGCAGGTCTTCGTTCCACATGCCGGTCAGGGCCGTGCCGGTCTTGTCCAGCCATTCGTCCTCGTCCTGCGTGTCGTCCATCGGGTCGGACAGGCAGTTCACCGTGTGGTGATGCTCCGGCAGGCCGCAGACCAGCACTTCCTCGTAGCAGGCATCGGTGTGGTGGTGCACCGGGGTCTCGATCACAGGATCGACCACCACGGGCTTTGCGGCCACCGGCTCCTCAAACAGGGCCACCGGGTCATAATCGGGGTTCACTTCTTCTACAAGCTCGCCCTCTTCCAGACCGCACACCAGCTCATAGGTGGTGGTGTAGCAGCTGTCGTCGTGGGTGTGCTCGAACAGATCACAGATCAGGCTGCCGTCCTCAGGGTCAAAGCAGTCGTCGGTGTGGGTGTGCTCTTCTTCCCGGCAGGTCAGCTCCTGCACTTCCTGATAGCAGTCGTCGGTGTGCTCATGGGGCACAAAGATGTACTCCGGCTCTGCGGAATAGGCTGCAATGCCGGGATCATCCGCATCCACGCCGAACGCATCATCATCCATGTCGAATGTATCATCAAAAGACATGCCGTCGTCCGTCATGGTGGCGTTCCAGTCCTCCGGTTCGCCTTCCTCATAGCCGCACACCAGCTGCTTTTCATAGCAGGCAGCGGTGTGCTCATGCTCCAACTCGCCGCACAGATATTCGGCCGTTTTGGCAATGCCCACGATGTGCAGCTGCCAGTTCACGAACAGGCTGGTGGTCAGCGCCAGTGCCAGCAGCAGCGCAGTATAGCGTCTGGCGCGCTGGTGGTTCCGACGGAACTTTTCCTGATATTCTTTCACAATATCCCGCATGATTCCTAAACCTCCTTAGGGGATCAACCAGAAGCTGGATAAGGGCCATACCCGCAAAAAAACCTTGCCCACGATCTGACTTTTTTCCACACAGCCGATCACACTGCTGCGGCTGTCAATGGAGGTGGCCCGATGGTCACCCAGTACGAAATACCGGTTTTCCGGCACCTGATAGGGAAATTTGATGTCGCATTCGCCCAGAGCCAGTTCATCTACATAGGGCTCATCCAGCGTCTGGCCGTTCACAGTGACCACACCGTCCTCGTCCAGTTCGATCACATCACCGGGCAGGCCGATGATGCGCTTGAGCAGAAGTTTGTTCTGCCAGTAAAATCCGCAAAGGTCGCCGGTCTTCATGTCGCTGCCTTTGACCAGCAGAATGATGTCCCGGTCCTGCAGAGTGGGGTTCATGCTGTCGCCGGAGACCTGCAGCACCGGCAGAAACAGGGTGGCCACCAGCACGGCAACGGCCGCGACCACCAGCAGCGTGTAGACCGTGCTGCGCAGCACCCGCATATAACGGCTGCGGTAGGCCAGACGTTCGCGCTCTGCTTCCACCTCTGCTGTGGATGGAATGGGCGTGAACCTGATCTTTTGCTCTTTCATTTGGCACGCTCCTCCGGCAGGAATTCCGTGCTGTGATAGCCGTCCAGCAGTTCGCTGGCCCGATGGTCAAAAGCGGCCCAGCGCTGTTGGATCTCCTGCTGCGTCCGGGCAAGCATTGCCTTGCAGTCCGCTTCGGTCTGGGCGCGCTTGTGTGCGGCGGCTTCCACTTCCGCGTCGCACTGCTGCTGGGTGCGGGCCTTCAGGTTCGCGGCCTCAGTCTGTGCCTGTGCAAGGATCTGCTGGGCTTCGGCTTCCGCCTGAGCGCGCAGAGCGCTGGCGGCGGCATTGGTGTTTTTGTTTGCTGCGTGCACCGATGCAACGTATTCATCGGCCGCAGCCTGCGCCGCTTCAAACACCTTGTTCAGCTCCAGTGCAGCCTGCGCAATGGAACCTGCGTTTTCAATATGGATCTGCCGTTCCTGCAGCTGGGCAGACAGGGCAGCGTTTTCTGCCCGGAGCTGGTCCTCGCTCTGCTTGAGCGCCAGAATGATCTCGACTAATTCGGTGCGGCGCATGTGCCGCAGTTCACGGTCCGGCATAATGATCGATTTCTCCCGCAAAAAGTGGTCGGATCAGGCGAACGAAAACTTTCGACAAATCCGAAAATTTTCGCACCACAAAACCACATTTGATATATTAGTTTTCGGCGTGACAGCGCCAGTTTGATGGATAAACTTCTACCCTGTATGTTAGCACAGCATGCGCAACAGAAGCGTAACAAAAATGCTTTTTCTGTGCATTTTTTTGCCAAAGAATAAAAAAATTGTTTCCTTTGATGTAAACGATTACGCCGGATACACCGGACTGAAAATGCATTAAAAACAAAAAGAACTGTCCCCACAACGGAAACAGTTCTTGAAAAACAGATGAAAATAGAAGCCGGATCAGAAGCTCTTCAGCAGATCGCCCAGAGTCAGGAAGGACTGGTAGATCACGTTGACATTGTTGATGATGGAGCTTGCACCGGAGAAGATACGGGCAATGGCGTTGAACACCTTACCGATATTCAGGAAGCTGTTGTAAGCGTCGCTGGCACCACCGTCCAGATAGACCATTTCCTCTTCGCTGATGGAGGCATAGTTTGCAGGCAGTTTCATAGTAGACATGGAGATTTTCCTTTCTATTGATAAAATTGATACAGTGCATGGAAAGACTTAAATAAAGGCAGCCACGGCCAGCGTGGTGATCAGAGCACCGGCTACCGCCAGAACGCTCAGAACCGGGCCGTCATCGTATTCCTGCGCGGTCTGTTCCGGCTGAGCGGGTGTGGATGTGCTGGTGGAAGTGGTGGCATTTTTCACGGTCCAGTGTGCGTACACAGTGGTATCACCGGTAAACACCGTAGAGGTGCTGATTTTTGTGCCGCCCACCGGCTCGGTATACCAGCCGTCAAAGGTGTAGCCTTCCAGCGTAGGCTGCGCGGGCAGGGCACTGAGTTTGCCGCTCAGATTGGTGGTGACTGCCACAGCGGAGCTGCTGCCGCCCATGGCATCCAGACCAATGGTGTAGACCTGCGAATCCTTGTCTTCTGCGGCAAAGGCAGAGGGCAGTGCACAGCAGAGCAGTGCAGCGCTGAGCAGACCGAGGACCAGCATTTTCAAGATCTTTTTCATATGACTCCTCGCTTTCCTGACGAATTGGGATGTGATGCCTGCCGGGAACAGAAGCACCAGAACAGACCTCGATGTCCCCGCCATGAGGCAGTAGACGAAAAAGCCGGGAAGAGGAGGTTTATTCAATCCTATATTTACCACATATAGCGCAACAAAAGTGCAACAAGATGGGCGTATTTTGTTGCTATGATGAAAAAAATTGGTTTTTCACAAATTGCAGGCTGCAAAAGGCATCACAGAGCCGCCGCAAAAGCGGAAAAGTGGAACCTTCCCCTTGTGGAAAAACAAAGAATATGGTATAATACCTTGCATGATGCGCCATCGCCAAGCGGTAAGGCAGGGGACTTTGACTCCCCCATCGTAGGTTCGACTCCTGCTGGCGCAACCAAACGCCCCGGAAGCTGGAAGGCTTCCGGGGCGTTTTTTGCTTATTCGAGATCCGGATCCGGTCAGCGGCGGTGGATCTTCCGGGTGGGGCGGCGGTGGTTCCGGCGGTTGAGCAGCAGCCAAAGCCCGTAGATGGCGGCGCTGAGCACGCTCAGCACGATGACCACCTTCAGGTACAGGCTGCCCAGAAATTCGCGGATCTTGGCCACGGTGAGCAGCAGGGCGTTCTGGTCCACATCCTGCCCGGCGATCAGGTTCACCACGCCGATGGTCTCGCCCGCCAGCTTCAGCTCCACGGTGCCCACCACGTCGCCCTGCCGGATGGGCGCACAGACGTAGTCCGGCAGGTGGAAATACTTCTGGGTCACGCTGCCGTCGCCGGTGGAGGGCAGCAGGGTCATCATGCTGTCGGCAGGGTACAGCTGCAGGGTGTCGGTGTCGGCGGAATACTTCACCGGGATCTCGGCCAGCGCCAGGTCGGTGTCCAGTGCGGCCTGGATGGAAAAGGTGTCGAACACCCAGTCGATCAGCCGCACCGTCTCATACAGGGCCGGGCGGCGGTTGGCGTAGCCGAAGGTGTCGCAGGTGTCGGGGCTTTGCATCACACAGAAGATATAGGTGGCACCGTCCTGATTGGCCCAGGAAACGTAACTCTGGTTTCCGCTGTCCTTCTTGTAGGCGGTCACGTCGCACATGCCGCCCTGCATGGCGCTGCGGTAGTAATTGCCGCCGCTGCTTTTGCTCAGGGCTGCATTCTGGCTGACCAGCACCGACGGAGACCGGTGCTTCTCCTTGGCCGGCATGGTAAAGGTGGGCACGCCGGAGATCTCCACAAAGGCGTCAAAGCTCATCAGGTAGCGCAGGATCAGGTACATGTCCACAGCGCATGTCACGTTGCCGCTGTCGATGCCGCAGGCGTCCGTCCAGGTGCTGTTCGTGGTGCCGATGCGCTGAGACAGGGCGTTCATCTGGCTCACCCAGCCGTCCAGATCCCCGCCCGACAGGGTATAGGCAAGGCCCATGGCGGCTTCGTTGGCGTTGCGGGTGACCATGGCGTACAGTGCTTCGCGGTAGGTGAAAGTCTCGTTGGAGCGCATGTCGGCGTTGCTGGTGTTGTGCACATAGTCCGAGATGGCAAACGGCATCTGGAAGGTATTGTCCAGCTGGTCGGCATAGTTGGTCAGCACCAGTGCGATGGTCATATACTTGGTCAGGCCACCGGCGGACACCTGTTTGGTACTGTCCTTTTCGTAGACGATGATGTTGGTGTCGGTGTTCACGATGTAGGCGCTCTGGGCCTGCACCTGATAGACGGGGGAGGGGTCGAACATGGCACCTGCCGGCAGCACCAGGCAGCTGAGCAGGAGTGCAAACGACAGGATCAGTGCAAAAATACGTTTCATGTGGACAATTCCTTCAAAAAGCGATAAACTATACGAAGCAATGCGCACCGGCAGCGGTACGCAGAAAACACAAATGGAACAGCAGACGCTGTATACTTTATAATAACAGGTTTGCCGGGACGTGACAAGGGCTTTGCGGCTTTTGGCTGCGGTTTTGCACGCTCCGGCACAGGAGGACGGGAATGGTATATCTGACAGGCGACACCCACGGCGATCTGGACCGGTTCCGGCACGGGCGGCTGCGCTGGCTGGGCAAACGGGACATCGTGGTGGTGCTGGGCGATTTCGGCTTTGTGTGGGACGGCAGCACAGAAGAACAGAAAAAGCTGGACTGGCTGCGAAAGCGGCCGTATACCCTGCTGTTTCTGGACGGCTCCCACGAAAATTACGACCTGCTGGCCCAATATCCGGAAACGGAGCGGTTCGGCGGCCGGGTACAGAGCCTGGGCGGCAATGTCTACCATGTGTGCCGCGGCAGCGTGCTGGAGCTGGAGGGCAAAAAGTACCTGTGCTTCGGTGGGGCCGAAAGCCCGGACCGGGAGGAGCGGGAGCCGGGCGTGAACTGGTGGAAACAGGAGATGCCCTCCGATGAAGAATATGCGGCCTGCGAGCAGAACCTGGAAGCCTGCGGCTATCAGGTGGATTATGTGCTCACCCACGACGCGCCAAGCAGATTCCTGGATTTTACGGTGCTGGCCAGCGGCGAGACCAACCAGCTGCACCAGTTCCTGGACAAAATTCTGTTGAAGCTGACCTATGAAAAATGGTTCTTCGGCTGTTATCACCGGGATGTGCAGCTGTCCACCAAGAGCCGCTGCGTGTTCTGCGACGTGATCCCCATGGGGGACCGGCACGCAAAGCAGCTGTTTCGCCGATAGGAGGTATAAAATGCAGGTCACAGTAAAACTTGCCACCCGGGAGGGCGCTGCCCATATCAGCGGCATTCTGGCGGGCTTTACCCTGCTGGCAAAGCGCGGGGAACTGACTTTGCGGGTGTTGGACGCGCGGCAGGGCAGCCCCATTGCCCGGGAGGCGCTGCTGGAAACTGAAATTGACGGCCGCACGGTGGTGTTTGATCTGATGGACGGCTACTTCTACAACGACCCGGCGGCGGTGCAGGCGCTGTTCAGCCGGGCAGATGTGGTGTTCAAGCGCTCCTTTTCGGCTGAGAAGAACCGGCAGTTCCCAGGAGATATCTCCGCAAAGCTGCGGCCGCTGGGTCTGAACTACTACGTTACCTGTCCGGGTTCGCCGTTGGATGCGGAGCGCAGCGCAAAGAGCCGCCTGAAGCAGTGGGCACTTTCCACCCGTTGCTATCCGCAGGACTTTGAAGCCCGGCTGACCAGGGTGCGCAAAAAGCCGCGCATCCTCTTTCTCACCCGTCTGTGGGACCCAGAGGAGCCGGCGGTGCAGCAATATCCGGACTTACAGGCAGAGTGGCGGCAGGTGAACGCAGACCGCATCGAGCTGCTGCACCGGCTGCAAAGCGCCTTCCCGGCGCAGTTCACCGGCGGCGTGTCCGACAACACCTGTGCCCGGCGGCAGTGCCCGGAACTGATCGTGCCGGACATGCTGACCGGCAAGCGCGCCTACCTGCACCGGATGCAGCACACCGAGATCTGTGTGGCTTCTACCGGACTGCACGGCTCTACCGGTTGGAAACTGGCCGAGTATGTGGCGGCGGGACGTGCTATCGTTACCGAGCCGCTGCGGTACACCTTGCCGGGCGGCTTTGAAGAAGGGAAAAACTATAAAACGTATACGTCCCCGGCACAATGTGAGGAGCAGCTGCGGCAGCTGCTGGCAGACCCGGCGGCGATCTTAGCCATGGCGCAGCACAATGCGGACTACTATCAGATGTGGCTGCGGCCGGAACAGCAGGTGCGGCAGGCTTTGCGGCAGCTGGAAACAGGGGAGTTGTAAGGGGGAAAAACGGGGTATGGAGGAACAAAAACGGCATAGCGGCTTTGAGACGATGCGCATCCTCAGCATGGTAATGATCATTCTGATGCACGGCATCGGGCACGGCGGGCTGGGCAGCGCCGTGCCGCAGGGGTCGGCGGCATTCTGGATCTACTGGCTGCTGTTTATTCTGGCGCGTGTATCCACCAACTGTTTTGTAATGCTTTCCGGCTATTATCTGTCAGAGCGCAAGGGACCTGTTCATGTCGGGCGGCTGTTCCGCATTGGGGCACAGGTGTGGTTTTACTCCATGCTTACCTTCTGCGTTGCGGTCAAGGCCGGGGCAGTTCCGCTTTCGGCAGTCAACCTGCTTCGGGCACTGCTGCCCCTTACCTCCAACGACTACTGGTTTGCCTCGGCCTATTTTCTGATGTATCTCTCGGTGCCGGTGCTGAACGCGGTGGTGCAAAGCCTTGACCGGCGGCAGTACAAAACGCTGCTGCTGGTGGCGCTGCTGCTGCAAAGCGTGTGGGGCACGCTGTTCTACTGGGCAACGGATGTGACCTTTGTAAATAACGGATACAGCTTTATCTGGTTCTATATCCTGTATTTTATTGCCGCCTATTTCCGCAAATACCGGGTGACTGTGCCCAGCGGGCTGTGTCTGCTGGCATATCTGGCAGCTTCGGCGGCGGGGCTTTTCAACCGGATGCTGGCGCTGCGGGTGGAAAACGCTTTGCACCTGAACGGTTTTGTAAATACCGTCAACGGCTATCAGGCACTGGCTACGGTCATTGCTTCGGCAGCGATGTTTCTGCTGTTCCAGAATATCCACATCCGCTCGGATTACTGGCGGCGCTGGGTCTTTCGTCTGGCACCGCTGTCCTTCGGGGTATACCTGCTGCACGACAGCGATTTTACCCGGGTGCTGCTGTGGCGACTGGTAGACCTGCCCCGGTTCGGCGGGGCGCTGCTGCCCTCGCTGGCTTACCTGACTGGCGCGGTGCTGCTGATCGCCGTGGTGGGCTACGCGGTGGATGCCGTGTATCAGCGGCTCTACCGCCTGCTGCGCCTGCCCGCACTGGAAACAAAGCTGGATGCCCTGACTGCCTGCATTCTGCAAAGGATCGTCGGGAGTGAAGAAACGTGAAAAAAGCGCTGTCGCACGAGTTTTTGTGTGACAGCGCTTTTTTTAGTTCATCGGCCCGGCCTTGTCGAACATCTGCTGCACCTGCGCGGCCAGCAGGGCGTGCTCCGGGGCCTGCAGCAGCGGGTCCTCCGCCAGCATGGCCAGTGCTTCGCTCTGGGCGGCGTGGAGGGTGCGGGTGTCATTCATCAGGTCGGCAATTTGCAATGTGGGCAGGCCATGCTGTCGGCTGCCGAAAAAGTCGCCGGGGCCGCGGGTCTCCAGGTCGTACTGGGCCACGGCAAAGCCATCGGTGGTGCTGCACAAAAACTTCAGCCGCTTCTGCACCGCTTCGCCGGTATTGTCGCTGACCAGAAAACACCAGCTCTCGGCGGCACCACGGCCCACCCGGCCGCGCAGCTGGTGCAGGGCGCTCAGGCCATAGCGCTCCGCGTTCTCGATGACCATGACGCTGGCGTTGGGCACGTCCACGCCCACCTCAATGACTGTGGTGGACACCAGTGCGTCCAGCCGCCCGGCCTTGAAATCCTCCATGACAGCGGCCTTCTCCTTGGGCTTGAGCTTGCCGTGCATCAGACCCACCCGGCGGTCGGGCAGAAGGGCCTTGGCAATGTCCTCGTAGTAGGTCTTGACCGCGTTCAACCCGCCGTCGGGGGTGTCCTCAATGGCGGGGCACACCAGATAGACCTGCCGCCCCTTGTCGATCTCCTGATCGAGGAAATGGTACAGGTCCCGCCGTTTTTTGCCGGTGATGCACCGGGTCTTGACCGGGGTACGGCCGGGGGGCAGCTCGTCCAGAATGGAGATGTCCAGGTCTCCGTAGAGGAGCAGGCCCAGTGTGCGGGGAATGGGGGTGGCGCTCATGACCAGCAGGTGCGGATTCACGGCCTTTTCGGCCAGCATTCCGCGCTGCCGCACGCCGAAGCGGTGCTGCTCGTCGATGACGGCCAGCCCCAGCCGGGCAAACTCCACCCCCTGGCTGAGGATGGCGTGGGTGCCCACGATGAGGTCCGCTTCGTCGCCCCGGATGGCGGCCAGCGTGGTGCGCTTTGCAGCGGCTTTCATGCCGCCGGTGAGCAGGGCCACCCGCATGCCAAAGGGGGCCAACATCCGGTTCAGACCCTCGGCGTGCTGTGCGGCCAGAATCTCAGTGGGGGCCAGCAGAGCAGCCTGATACCCGGCCCGGATGCAGGCCCAGATGGCGGCAGCCGCTACCAGCGTTTTGCCGCTGCCCACGTCACCCTGTAACAGGCGGTTCATGGAGTGCTCCCCGGCCATGTCGGCCAGGATCTCATCCACGGCCCTGCGCTGAGCACCGGTGGGAGAGAAGGGCAGGCTGGCCCAGAAAGGTTCCGGGTCGGTGGGCTGCATGGGGGCACCGGTGGCGGCGGAGCCGCGGTTCTTCATGCGGCCGATGCCCAGCTGCAGCACCAGAAGCTCTTCATAGATGAGCCGCCGCCGGGCCGCAAAGGCTTCTTCTTCGGTGGCAGGGTGGTGGATGGCCCGCACGGCTTCGGCCTTGGAAGGCAGGCGGTATTTGCGGCGCATCTCCTCCGGCAGCGGGTCGGGCAGAAGCTCGGCATGGGGCAGCAGCTGCCGCACGCACTTGGCAATGGCACTGCTGGAAAGGCCCTCGGTCTGGGGGTACACGGCCTCGAACGGGGCTGCCTGCACCTGTTCGGCAGTGCGCACCAGCGGGTTGACCATCTGACGCCGCAGCATCCCGCCGGTGACGATGCCCTGAAAATAGTATTCCTGCCCGATCTCCAGTTTCTGGGCGGCATAGGGGTTGTTGAACCAGGTGATCTCCAGCCCGGACACGTCATCCCCGGCGGTGACCCGCTCCATCCGCCGTCCACCGGGCAGGATGCGCCCGCCGGGCTTGGCAAACACCTCTGCCTTGACCACGCATTCCGTGTCGGCAGGGGCTTCCGCAATGGAGTAGGGCTTCGTAAAGTCGATGTATTTACGGGGATAATGGCACAGAAGGTCGGCCAGCGTCACGATGCCCAGCTTCTCGAACCGCTCGGCGGTCTTGGGGCCTACCCCTTTCAGGTAGCGCACCGGCGTGTCCGGCGTGAGGGTGATGCGGGTTTCGGCAGGCATGGCGTGTCAGCTCCTTTCCTGGATGCAATATAGCCATTGTAACACGGAGCGGCAGCGGATGCAAATGGCCCAAAAAGGAAAAACCGGCAGGACCTTTGCCTTTGGGCAGGAACTGTGGTACACTCGGAAGAAAAAGAGAGGGAGAATATGTATGGAGATCCGCAAGGGGACCTTAAAGGATTTGGAGGCCATTGCAGCGGTGGAGGCGGCCTGCTTCCCGGCGGCAGAGGCGGCTACGGCAGAAGAGTTTGCCGGGCGGCTGCAGCAGTACGGCGATCATTTTTGGCTGCTGTGGGAGGGGGAAAGGCTGCTGGCCTTTGTGGACGGCTTTTGCACCGACTGGCCGGACCTGACCGATGAGATGTACGCCGACGCCTCCCTCCACCGGGAGAATGGTGCCTGGCAGATGATCTTTGGGGTAAACACCATCCCGGCCTGCCGCAGACAGGGGTACGCCGGGCAGCTGCTGCAGCAGGCCATTGCCGACGCCCGGGCCCAGGGCCGGAAGGGGCTGGTACTGACCTGCAAGGAGGCCCTGGTGCACTACTATGCAAAGTTCGGCTTTGTGAACGAGGGGGTTTCCGGCTCCACCCATGGGGGCGTGGTGTGGTACCAGATGCGGCTGAAGTTTTAAAAAAGCCTTCCCTCTCTTGGGGCAAGGCGGCATTGTGCAACGCGAAATGACGGAAGAGGGAAACTGTCGGCTGATGGTTCCCCTCATTTTTTAGAAAAAAGGCAACAAAAAAATCCCGGGAACCGAAGTTCCCGGGAAGCTTTTGGAGGTGACGACCAGATTTGAACTGGTGGATGAGGGTTTTGCAGACCCTTGCCTTACCACTTGGCCACGTCACCATATTTAGGAGTAGGATTCCACTCCTGTTGGAGCGGCCGACGAGGCTCGAACTCGCTACCTCCACCTTGGCAAGGTGGCG
>OODS01001623.1_pt1 | contig 14188 bp, 7 predicted proteins | sample 1671531 | NCBI WGS metagenome assembly OODS01 (sample SAMN06348166, study PRJEB24527) | human gut metagenome | biome: human gut; feature: ankylosing spondylitis patient; material: feces | host: Homo sapiens | place: China | collected 2015-10 | reverse complement strand
AGGCAAAAACCACTTCATTATATTCAGGTATATTTGTTTCATTCGTCAGTTTTTGTGCAGCGAAGATAAGGTTTATCTTCTGCGGCAAAGATAGGGATTGTCCGGTTCCGAAACAATCCCCATTTATAAGGATTTATAAGCTAAAAAGATTATTAAACCATTATTAATAGCTAATTTTCACTCCAGCAAAGAAACTTCTCGGCAGTGAAGGGCCATAAATATAGCCCGAATCACGGTCGGCTCCCTTATCAAAGTCATTCTGATAAGCATTGAAGATATTCTGTATTCCGGCATTCACCTGCAAGTTCATCGACTTATAGAGTTTGAAGTCGTATGCCGCCTTCAGAGCGATATCGAAGAAGTCTTCCGTATTGACCGTAATCGGTTTGTCGAGGAATCCGGGAACAGGTTCGTGAGGTATCAGCATCGAACCCGTATAGGTACCGGAAAGGGCGATAGACAACGGTTTGACCGGAGTATAAGTAGCTGTAAAATAGCCGTAAGTATTCGGGGTACGCATCATCTTCTTTACTGCCGGAGCTTCTTTGTTCCACACGTGCGGTTCGCTGTAATGGCTCTGCTGCAAAGTAGCCCCAGCCTGGATCTGGAATTTATTCAGATAAGCCATCTTTCCTTCCAGTGTCAGTCCCATCACACGTGCTCCGGGAGCATTATAGCGTGTACGTGTCAGAATTCCGTCTTTTACTTCGCCATCAGTCAATGCAAAGACATCCGACAATTTAGTATAGAACCCTTCCACCAAAAAGTTAATCTGGAATGCACCGAAACGGTGGTAAATATCTGCTGAAGCACTTAAGCTCTGTGATCTTTCCTCTTTCAGATCCTTTGCAAGCTCAACCATTGCCACATTTCCACCTACGTTCTCCACATGCAAATCTTCATCAAAAGCCTGCGGTGCACGGAAACCGGAAGAATAGCTCAAACGCAGGTTAATATTTTGGGTAGGATTGAAACGCAGGTTAGCACGCGGGCTGAATATAATATGATCAATCAGGTTATGCTTATCCAGACGACCGCCAAGCAAGAATCCCCAATGATCGTTCTTCCATTCATTTTGCAGGAAAGCGCTACCGATATTTACTTTTTGATCTACCGTGCGGTGATATCCCCACATATTGTCTTCCAGCTTATCCTGGTTGAATTCGATTCCGGCAGTCAGGTCCGAAGGCATAAAAATACATTTTCCGAAGCTGTAGACATATTGTGATCCTGCCATCCAGTTCAGGTCGGTAGTGTTTCCGTAAGCATTCAGATCCTGCCCGCCACCATAATAGCTGTCACGATTGATGTGTTGTGCGGATGCAAACACATTAAAACGGTGCTTCTCGTTTGGTGAGAAATAGTCATATTTCAATCCACCGCCATTGATGGAATGTTCTGTCTGTTCGGCCACATTCGCTTCATGAGGCGGACGGTTCAGTAAGTCTCCTCCCCTGCGGAATTCTTCCATATGATGATATTCGAAAGTCAGTTTTGAATAAGTAGTCGTTTTCAGGAAGGAACGGAAACCGATTGTCTGGCCATGTATTTTCGGTATTTCAGAATATCCGTCTCCATCATGGTCGTATGCCGAACGGTGGCGGTTCTGACCAAAGATATATAAACCGGCACGCTGATCGTCCGTTACAAGAGAGGCATTCAAAGCAGTATTATTATCGAAAGCGTCTCCATCTCCAATACCGGTAATGGTATGAGACAACATTCCTGAATTGCGAATCGGCTCTTTAGTAATAATATTGATTGTACCGGCAATGGCAGACGACCCGAACAAAGCTGAACCGCCTCCACGCATTACTTCCACACGCTCTATCATGCTGGCAGGAATCTGCTCAATGCCATATACACCCGAAAGTGCACTGAAAATCGGACGGGAATCAAGCAAGATTTGTGTATAAGGACCATCCAAACCGTTAATACGTACTTGCTGGAAACCACAATTCTGACAGTTGGATTCTACGCGTACTCCCGGCTGAAAGCTCAATCCCTGTGCCAGAGTAGTGGAGTTGGTCGTTTCAAACATTTTCATATCGACTACATTCACCAAAGTAGGCGCTAAACGACGGGTGGTCTCGTTACGATTGGCGGAAACAACTACGCCGTCCAAGGCAACCGCATCTTCTTCTATTTCAAAATCTTCTTCCAGCGTACGGCCTTTCTTCAGTGTTACATTGCGTCTTACGGTTTTATAACCTACTGAGCTGACTTCAAGCACGAAGTTACCTTCGGGGAGGTTCTTCAAAAAGTAGTGTCCGGTAGCATCGGTCACAGTACCGATCGTTGTACCTTTCAATGCCACAGTAATATAAGGCAGGTGTTCTTTGGTGTTTTTATCAAGGATATGACCTACGATGTTTGCATCCGATTTACGTAAATCCGGATATTCGGGATGCTCATGGAGAGCAGCTTGTCCTTCGAGGGCAGGCAACAATGCACAGCACAAGCAGACAAGCGAAAAGATGTATTTCTTCATTTTTCGTTTGTTATTCGTTTTCGTTAAGTGATGATGTGAACAAACAGATGAGGACTTCCCGCTTTACCATAAAGCAGGATACCATCGGTTCAAATGACGGAAAAACGAATAGCAGGAGGGGCTCTGAGTGCCACCACCCCATGATAGGGAGAATAGTAGTGCGTATGCTGCGTAATACCATGCAACCGCCACAAGAGGAATGGAATAAAAAGAGAGAGAGCAAACACAACAGCCGCACCGTCCGTTGTCAGATGTGACAGGAAATGAACTAATAACAGTTCGACTGTTGAGTGCTTATGTGCCGCCCCTTTCTTGAAAGGATGCGAATGGACGATTGTCACGCCATTGACCACGTGTATGTGAGCAAAGAATGTGATACTTACCAAATACGATACAAACAGTACCGGCAAGAAACAGCGCATGATATTCAATGACAATCGTTTCACCTCATCTTAAATTTTGAGGCGGCAAAGATACAAACTATTATTTTAACAATCAATACCTATATATACTGATTTTCATTAATACACAGCTGAAGATATCACCTGTATAAATAAAATAAGGAATACCATAGCAATCGGATAAACGGTCGCGTATGCCACGCTTGGAATATTACTGTCTACCATCGAATCGGCAGCAGCCAGTCCCGGAGTACTGGTCATACCTCCCGTAATGGTTCCCAGTAGATCAAGTATGTTGATCTTGAATACCAAGCGTCCTACAATTACCGCAACCAGCATCGGTACTACTGTGATAGCTGCACCCACTCCGAACATCAGTAATCCGCTTTCCTGAAAAGTAGCCACAAGGTTCTTTCCGGCAGAGGTTCCGACTTCAGCAAGGAAAAGCAACAGACCTAACTGCCGCAACAGTTGATTGGCGGGGCCGGACATAGACCAAATGATAGGCCCTGTCTTACCAACGGCACTCAAAACCAACGCCACCATCAATACTCCTCCGGTCAATCCAGGTGAAAACGACAGTGTATCGGAGAAAGAAATATTCAACTTACCAAATAAGACCCCCAGCACAATACCCATCGCGATGGGGAAGAAATCAGTATCGGAAAGTTTCTTCGCATTGTTTCCCAGTAGGCGGGCTACTCCTTTGATGCCTTCCTTCTCTCCTACCACCATCAGTTTATCACCAAACTTCAAAGCGAGATCTGGAGATGGAGACAAATCAATACCGCTTCGACGGACACGAGTCACTGTACACACGACGCTCTTCCGATCTTTCAGATCACCCAGTTGCTTATTGATCATATCTTTCTTGGTCAATAGTAAGGACTCGATTTCCTGTGTTTTATCCAAAGGAAGTTCACCTTCTTCACGTTCGCCAATTAATACAGACAGCTGATTCAGTGATTCCTCACTGCCTACTGCCTGAATATAGTCTCCTTCGTGCAATACTGTATGCGCGGTGGGGATGGATATTTCATCTTTATGTTTCAGACGGGAAATAACAGCACCTGTCATTGCCCGTGCATTGATCTGCATCAAGCTACGGTTGAATACGCTTGCATTAGTGACACGGTAGATACAAGTGCCCAACTCCGGAAATTGTCCGCGGCGCTCTATTTCAAGGCGACGGGCTTCCTGATCCAAATTTACACGCATGATTTTGGGAAGCAGCTTCACAAACAAAATCACTCCGATTACACCAAACGGATAAGCGATACCGTAAGCAATGGATGCTAACGGAGAGTGGGTACTATCAATTGCTACCGCCAATCCCGGAGTACTGGTCAAAGCTCCTGCAATCAATCCGACTACACTCGGCGTATCAATATCGAACGCATACTTCAAACCTACTGCCGTGAGGCAGGCAGAACAGATAATAAGCATAGTAATGAGAATCAGCGTCTTTCCTTTACTACGAAAAGAGTCGAATAAAGATCACCGCTGACACATCAAGCGATAGCCCCTTAATCTTAATTCTTCCTAACATAAATCCCAACGCTACTATCAGAAAGAGCGAGAAATAAGAGGAATGCAATAAGTCAGTAAACATGTTTTTTAAAGGTTAGTTAGTTTAAGGGCGCAAAGGTACGGATTTATTTCAATCCTCACAACATTCTGTGCTACAAGTCACTTCCTCGCCCTCTATCTCTAATGTAGCATGATGGATACCTGCTGCTTCAAGCGCCTCCTTTATACGATGTTTTATTTCCTCCATTTTTGCTATATCATCCACTACAACGTGTGCAGTCAAAGCCGTTTCCGTAGTACTGATGGCCCAAATATGCAGATGATGACAGCTTTCTACCCCCGGCTGTTCCACTATCAGTTGCTGAATCTGCTGAGTATCGATTCCCACCGGAACACCATCCAGCGATAATCGAAGACTGTCATGAAGTAATCCCCAGGTAGAAACAATAATAATCACAGCGATGCCCAGTCCGATAATCGGATCGATGATGCTCCATCCCGTATACATGATAATAATACCGGAAGCAACTACTCCGACAGAGACCAGTGCGTCAGCTGCCATATGCAGGTAGGCTCCTTTTACATTCAGGTCTTTATCCTTATCCTTCATAAAAAGCCAGGCAGTAAGTGCGTTGACCACCACTCCCACTCCGGCAGTCCAGGCAATGGCGGAACCGTCAACTGATACCGGATGAAACAGCTTGTCTATGCTTTCAGCGATAATTATCCCGACAGCAACCAATAATATGACTGCATTTAGTAAAGAAACGAGGATGGTACTTTTCTTATATCCGTAGGTATAACGACTATTCGGGTGTACTTTCTCCAACCGGAAAGCCAACATAGCAAGAATCAGGCTTGCCACATCTCCCAAATTATGTCCGGCATCAGAGAGCAATCCCAGAGAATCGTAATAAAAACCAACTCCGAACTCGACTATAACGAAAGAGATATTCAGAACGATACCTATTATAAAGGCTTTATTAAGAGACGTTACCCGATGATTATGTTCGTGATGATGAGGTTCCATATTCTAAATAGGTTTATATCATATATTTAGGAAACAGTTATCTAAGAAATTAGTTCACTCTTTTCTCAAACATCAAGAATGCAACAAGAGCGGTGACAGGGCTGTGCTCACCAATAAAGTTTTCATCATAACAAAACAATAAAACCAAATAGCTGGTCCACATGATGAGATTCAGTTCCATGAAAGTTACGATAGAGGCACGTGCTCCATAAAAATCATCAATGCATGCTCTAAAGACATAGTAAACAATACAATCAGGAAATAAGTAATCCCTGTCAATACACTTTTCTATTGTAGCCACCTTTCATTCTCTTCTCAATTTCGTATTTTTAATATTTAATTAGTAAATGACTGCAAAAATAAGGACTTATCCTTCCCTATTCAATACCTATATATGATTAAACGCCCATTTTTTTTCATTTCTTTTAGGTATTGTCCCTGCTTATATATCCCCCTAACTTTGCAAACGAAAAATAAATTAATCATTATCTATCAAAATTAAGTATGAAAATATTAAACTTATGGATGGTTGCTCTAATGGCACTATCATTCTCATTCACTTTTGTATCTTGCAGTGACGATAACGACGATACCGACAATACAGAGCAAGCAAAAGCCATTGCCGGCACTTACAAAGGTTATTCTATTGGCGAAAGCAGAATGTTCTCTGATTATCTGATGGGCGACGATGCCAGCGCAACAATTACCGCCAATACAGATGGTACCGTCAATCTGGTTTATAAATCAGGATCCGGAGATTTTATCCTGAATAACCTGACAGTTTCTTCCAAATCATTTAAAGGCGAAGGTGAAGTTGCCCTAGCTATGGAAGGAAGTGAACCTGCCAACTACGAATATACACTGGAAGGTAGTGTCAGCGATGCTAAAGTACTAACCCTGAAAGCCAATGTTCCTGTGCCAATGGGTGGCATCGATATCAATTTCATTCAGATCGGAAGAGCACACGTCGAAACTCCGATTGCTTATTACGTAGCCGCTACTTATAAGTATAATACTAATCTTGCTATCAGCGTTATGGGAAGTTCATATGGTTCTACCGAAGATTGTAAAGCAGTCATTAAACGTGCATCCGAAACGACAGTAGATATCACCCTAAACGGTTTTGGCAATTTGACCGGAGGCGGTAATATGAATTTGGGAGACTTCACGATTAGCGGAGTAAACGTTGAAAAAGCAGATGACGGCTACACACTCAGTTTAGGCGCATTTGAATCTGCAGCCGAATCCGCAAGCGGTACTACTCCAATTACAGGTGAAAGTCTGGAAGGTACAGTTACAGCAAATGGTAAAGCTAATATTACGGTAGCCTTCAAACCAGGAGCCATGCCTATGGCAATCACCGCAGTATTCACCGGAAACGTCAAAAAAACTAGTGCACAATAAATAACTAATAGAAAAAATGAGAAGAAGCAGTAACGCTATTTTCAAAAATATAATGATACTGGGAGCGGCTATGTCGCTCTCAGCTTGTAATGGAATGTTTGAAGGGATTTATGACGATCCCATTGAAGCGGAAATGGAGATTAAAGAAAGTAGCTTTTCACAAATCAATGCTACCGAGTACACTAACTGGGTCTATATCGACCTATCCGAACGTAAAGCAACGACTGTTGAAATCGGAGAGGAACATAAGAGCGAGATACCAGCAAAATGGGACCTTGCCATCCACCGCTACGACATCAAAACCAATGAAGGTGCAGCCTTTCAGACAACTTATACAAGTATTGATGACCTGAAGGCCAGTGGAAAACTTCCCGCCGAAGAAAATTTTGTAAAAGACGAATGGACGACAGATAAAATAGCAATCGATATGTCCGGTATGATGGAAGGAAACATTAAATATACAGAAGACTATCGTAATGATATTTTATCCGGCTGGTTAAACGTAGACACTTCAAGTATGCCTCCTATTTACACCATGTCCAATCAAGTCTATCTGATACAGTTGAAGGATAATACCTATGCGGCCATTCGTTTTACCAACTATACCAATGCCAGAGGCATAAAAGGCTATATCGACTTCGATTTCCTATATCCACTTGATTTCGAAGAAAACAACTAAGAAACCAATTACAAAGAATGAAACCTACATTTATAGCATCAATCTTGATATTCTCCTTTATAGTAACCTGTTCCACATTCGCACAACAATCAACCGAGCACATCAGCGGACGTGTTACTGATACCAATGGTGAACCCCTACCAGGTGCGACCATTTCCATAAAAGGAGAAGAAACAGGAGCCGTCACCAGTGTTGACGGAACCTATACATTACAACTGCCGGGAATCGGTTCATATATCATTACTGCATCTTACATAGGTTATCAAACCGAACAAAAAAGAATAACCACCGAGAAAGGAAAGAAAGTTAACTTCAGCTTATCCGAAGATCAGTTCGACCTCGGAACAGTCGTTGTAACCGGTACCCGTACTCCCAAATTGCTGAAGGACGCTCCCATCATCACCCGGGTTATCACCTCAGACGATATTAAGAAAGTTAATGCCAACAACGTTGCCGACCTGCTGAAAACAGAGTTGCCCGGTATCGAATTTTCCTTCTCTATGGATCAGCAAACCGCTATTAATATGCAAGGCTTCGGCGGTAATTCCGTACTGTTTCTGGTAGATGGCGAACGGCTGGCAGGGGAAACACTGAATAATGTAGACTACGAACGTCTGAATCTCGACAATGTAGAACGCATAGAGATAGTGAAAGGTGCTGCATCTACCCTTTACGGTTCCAGTGCTATCGGAGGAGTAATTAACATCATCACCCGCGAATCGGACGATCCATGGAACTTAAATCTTAATTCACGTTTCTCCGAACACAACGACCAGCGGTGTGGTGGCACTGCAGGATTTAATGCAGGTAAATTCAACAGCCTGACCAACGTGCAGTATAATAATGTAGACACTTATGCCGTAGACAATCCGGGAGATTTCTCTACAGTGTTCGGAAGCCGGGTGTGGAACTTCAAAGAACGTTTAATATACCGTCCGCTGGAAACGCTCAAACTGACGGGAAGAGTCGGCTATTATTTCCGTGAACGCAATAAACCGGGGGATACCCAGGACAGATACCGTGGATTCAGCGGTGGAATGAAAGCTAACTACACCTTCAATATAATGAGTAACCTTGAAGTCGGTTATACTTTCGACCAGTATGATAAGAGTGATTATCAGTCTCTTTATAAAAATGACGTGCGTGATTACAGTAATGTACAGCACAATGTGCATGCACTCTATAATTATACCTTCAACGGAAAGCATACGCTGACTGTCGGCGCCGACTACCTGCGCGATTATCTGATGTCTTACCAATTCACTGATAACGCAGACCACACCATGCATACGGCAGATGCGTTCGGTCAGTTCGACTGGAACCCCACAGAAAGACTGAATGTGATAGCCGGATTACGGTTCGACTACTTCTCCGACTCCAATGTACGCCATCTGTCTCCACATTTGGGAATGATGTATAAGATAGGCAATTGTTCATTAAGAGGATCGTATTCGCAAGGATTCCGCTCTCCTACCCTGAAGGAGATGTATATGGTGTTCAATATGGCAAATATGATGATGATTTATGGTAATCCGGACCTTAAGTCGGAAACAAGCCATAATTTCTCTGTATCTGCCGAATATACCAAGAGTCGTTATAACTTCTCTATTACAGGATATTATAACCTGGTACACAATCGTATCAATACCGTTTACAGCGAAGACCCCAAAGGACAAATCTATACCAATACCGACAAAATGGATATTGCAGGAATTGACGCCAACGTTTCCGCCAAGTATCCTTGCGGACTCGGCTATCGTCTGTCATACACATATATTCATGAGTTCATGCGCGACGGTCAAAAGAAATTCACGGATACACGTCCCCATACGGCAACTGTAAGAATCGACTGGGGCAAGACTCTGAACAAAATAGATTTCAACTACTCACTCAACGGACGTTTGCTGTCAAAAGTTAAAACAAACATCTACAACGATAGTTTCAACAACCCGTCTGCCGGAAGCCAGGCAGTCGAATACCCGGGATATATGATATGGGATCTTACTTTCTCGTTGGGAATTATAAAAGGAATCAATATGAATCTGGCTGTAAACAACCTGTTCGACTATGTGCCGGATTATTATTATTTCAACTCTCCTACCACGACGGGAACCAACCTGACATTAGGACTATCACTGGATATAGACAGGCTCTTCAAAAAATAAACGGCAACAATAGAACTACATACAAAGCTAAAAATAAGAGAAATGAAAAAGAAAAGTAAAATCATTTTAGGTGGATGCATCGTTGTAGCAGCCCTGATAGGTCTATCCGTATGGAATACCTGGTTCAGCGCTACCAAAATAGCTTTCGTCAACTTCCAGACCATACAGCAGGGAAGCATCTCGAAAGCCAACGACAATTCATTCATCAAACTCAGCGAAGTGTCTCTTGACAACCTCGATCGTCTGACCAGTTATGACATGGTATTCATCAATGGCATGGGACTGCGCATTGTCGAAGAACAACGTCAGCAAATACAGCAGGCAGCAGATAAGGGTATCCCCGTATACACCTCTATGGCTACCAACCCTGCCAATAACATCTGCAACCTCGACAGTATACAGCAGAATCTCATACGCGGCTATCTGAGCAACGGCGGAAAGACCAACTACCGCAATATGCTGAACTATATCCGTAAAGCCATTGACGGAAAGGCTTCTGCTGTACCCGAAGTGGAAGATCCGATAGAAAGACCGAGCGATATGCTTTATCATGCCGGAATCAGTAATCCGGATGATGAACAGGAATTTCTTACCGTTGCCGATTATGAGAAATTCATGCAAGAGAATAACCTTTATAAAGAAGGGGCACGAAAAATCATGATTACCGGACAAATGGCAGATGCCACCGATCTGATAAAAGCGCTGGAGAATGCGGGATATAATGTTTATCCCGTTCAATCCATGACAAGATTCATGTCATTCATTGAGGAAGTGCAGCCCGATGCCGTCATCAATATGGCACACGGACGTATGGGAGATAAAATGGTTGATTATCTGAAAGCCAGAAATATCCTTTTGTTCGCTCCGCTCACAATCAACAGTCTTGTGGATGAATGGGAAAACGATCCGATGGGTATGTCGGGAGGCTTTATGTCACAGAGCATCGTAACACCGGAAATAGACGGAGCTATCCGCCCTTTCGCCCTTTTCGCACAATATGAAGATAAAGAAGGATTGCGCCATTCGTATGCCGTCCCCGAACGTCTGAAGACTTTTGTATCTACAATAGACAACTACCTGAATCTGAAAACAAAACCTAATTTTGAGAAGAAAGTAGCTATCTATTATTACAAAGGTCCCGGTCAGAACGCATTGACCGCTGCCGGCATGGAAGTAGTACCTTCCCTTTACAATCTTCTGCTTCGTATGAAACAAGAGGGATATAATATATCCGGTCTGCCTGCCAACGCTCAGGAACTGGGAAAAATGATACAAGCCCAGGGGGCGGTATTCAACGCTTATGCAGAAGGAGCTTTCAACGACTTCATGCAAAACGGACATCCCGAACTGATCACCAAAGAACAGTATGAAAGCTGGGTGAAAGAATCGCTTCGTCCCGAAAAGTATCAGGAGGTGGTAGATGCTTTCGGAGAATTTCCCGGCAACTATATGGTGACTCCTGACGGCAAATTAGGTATTGCCCGTTTACAGTTCGGTAACGTTGTGCTATTGCCACAAAACGCTGCCGGAAGCGGTGACAACTCCTTCCAGGTGGTGCACGGCACCGACATGGCTCCGCCACACACCTACATTGCCTCATACCTGTGGATGCAACATGGCTTCAAAGCCGATGCACTGATTCACTTCGGTACACACGGCAGTCTCGAATTCACTCCGAGAAAACAAGTCGCATTATGCAGCAATGACTGGCCGGACCGTTTGGTAGGAGCCGTTCCCCACTACTACCTCTACTCTATCGGAAACGTCGGAGAAGGTATGATGGCCAAACGCCGTTCTTATGCTACCTTGCAATCATATCTCACTCCTCCTTTCCTTGAAAGCAGCGTACGCGGCATTTACCGGGAATTAATGGAAAAGATCAAAATCTATAATAACTCCCAGAAGGCAAACAAAGATCAGGAGTCGCTGGCTGTGAAAACCTTGACTGTGAAGATGGGAATCCATCGTGATTTAGGACTGGACAGTATGGCTAATAAACCGTATACGGAAGATGAAATCGCCCGTGTAGAAAACTTTGCCGAAGAACTGGCTACAGAGAAAATCACGGGGCAGCTTTACACAATGGGAGTTCCTTACGAACCGGAAAGAATAACTTCTTCTGTCTACGCGATGGCAACAGAACCGATTGCCTATAGTCTTTTTGCTCTTGACAAGCAACGCGGCAAAGCTACAGAATCTGCCGAAAAACACCGAAGTGTCTTTACCCAGCAATATCTCATGCCTGCCCGCCTTCTCGTAGAGAGACTGATGGCTAACCCTTCACTGGCAACCGACGAACTGATTTGCCACACAGCCGGAATCACTCCGCAAGAGTTGGCAAAAGCGAGACAGATAGAAGCCGAGCGCAATGCCCCCAAAGGCATGATGGCAATGATGATGGCTGCCGCAGCCAAAAAGGATCAGGCTGATAATGAGCCGTCGGGCAATGGTCATCCGGCTTCGGCAAAAATGGAAAAAGGACCTCATGGTAAAATGCCTGCAGGCATGAAAGAAGCCATGAAGAAAATGGGTGCTAACATGGACCCGGAAAAAGCGATGGAAATGGCCAAATCAATGGGTGCCAGTCCGGAAGCTTTAAAGAAAATGGAAGCCAGCATGAAGGCTAATAAGGATACATCCACAGACGCTTCGGGCAAACCGGCAATGGCAGGAAAGACTGAAAAGCCGCAGGGTATGTCAGCAATGATGGCAGCTATGGGAAAGGCTCCGAAAGAATACAGCAAAGAAGAGGTGGAATTTGCGCTTGCAGTAGCTGAAGTAGAACGTACCATCAAGAATGTAGGCAATTATAAAAATGCACTTCTGACAAGTCCGGAAGAGGAACTGAGCAGTCTGATGAATGCCTTGAAAGGCGGATACACAGCTCCCACACCCGGTGGTGACCCGATCGCTAATCCGAACACGCTACCTACCGGACGTAATATGTATGCCATTAATGCCGAAGCGACTCCGACAGAGTCTGCCTGGGAAAAAGGTATTGCTTTGGCCAAGCAGACAATTGATAGGTACAAGCAACGTCACAACGACTCCATACCACGCAAGGTCAGTTATACACTATGGTCATCCGAGTTTATTGAAACCGGAGGGGCAACCATCGCACAGGTACTTTATATGTTAGGTGTTGAGCCTGTCCGTGATGCTTTCGGTCGTGTCAGCGATTTAAAACTGATTCCTTCAACCGAATTAGGACGTCCGCGCATCGACGTGGTAGTCCAGACTTCCGGACAACTTCGTGATCTTGCCGCCTCCCGTCTCTTCCTCATCAACCGTGCAGTAGAAATGGCTGCCGCCGCCAAAGACGACAAATATGAAAATCAGGTTGCCTCCAGCGTAATAGAAGCCGAACGGGTGCTGACCGAAAAAGGATTAAGCCCGAAAGATGCCCGCGAAATTTCAACATTCCGGGTATTCGGAGGAGCCAACGGTATGTATGGAACCGGTATTCAGGAAATGGTAGAATCCGGCGACCGCTGGGAGAATGAATCGGAAATCGCCGATACTTATCTCAATAATATGGGCGCGTATTACGGCAGCGAAAAGAATTGGGAAGTATTCCAAAAGTTCGCTTTCGAGGCTGCACTGACCCGGACGGATGTTGTCGTACAACCACGGCAAAGTAATACCTGGGGAGCTTTAAGCCTTGACCATGTATACGAATTTATGGGAGGTATGAATCTCGCCGTACGCAATGTGACCGGCAAAGATCCGGATGCCTACCTCAGTGATTATCGCAACCGGAACCATATGAAGATGCAGGAACTGAAAGAGGCTGTCGGCGTAGAAAGTCGCACCACTATCCTGAACCCAACTTACATCAAAGAGAAAATGAAAGGCGGGGCTTCTTCGGCAAGTGAATTTGCAGAAGTGATCACCAATACCTATGGATGGAATGTGATGAAACCGGCTGCAATCGACAAAGAGCTTTGGGATAATATATATAATGTATATGTGAAGGATGAACTGAACTTGGGAGTCAAACAATATTTCGAACAACAGAATCCTGCCGCTTTGGAAGAGATGACTGCCGTCATGCTCGAAAGCGCCCGTAAGGGATTGTGGCAAGCAAGTGAAGAACAGGTAGCGGAACTTAGCAAACTTCATACGGAGATTGTCAATACTTACCGCCCGTCTTGTTCCGGATTTGTTTGTGACAATGCCAAGCTCCGTGACTTCATTGCATCGAAAGCAGACGCACAAACCGCTACACAGTACAAAGAAAATATCTCTAAAATACGCGAAGCGAAAGTTTCGGGCGATGCCAAAGGAATGGTGATGAAGAAAGAAGAGATAAACCGGACACCGGAAGAACAAAAGACAACCCTGAGCAACATTGCCGTGGGTGCAGCCGTTGTAGTGGTAATACTGGCACTCGTACTCTTTGTCCGTAAACGTCGTAAAACATCAGAATAATCAGAAGTATGGATACAGTCGTACTTGTATTAATGCTGTTAATAGCATTCAACTTTC
>OODS01001615.1_pt1 | contig 14258 bp, 10 predicted proteins | sample 1671531 | NCBI WGS metagenome assembly OODS01 (sample SAMN06348166, study PRJEB24527) | human gut metagenome | biome: human gut; feature: ankylosing spondylitis patient; material: feces | host: Homo sapiens | place: China | collected 2015-10 | reverse complement strand
CGTTGTTGTTATTTCCAACAGCTTGTATATTTTATCATGTTTACAAGTCGTTGTCAACAACTTTTTTATTTTTCTTTGTTGTCGTTTTTTCGCGGCAACTCTGATATCTTATCACGTCTGTCGCTTTTTGTCAACAACTTTTTCTCGGCAATTTATTCTGTCGGAGCTCAATATCACTTGGCTTTATCCGATCAGAACTGCTCTGCACGAGTCAGCTTTGTTATAATACCACCCAGCTCGAATTTTGTCAATCAGAAATTACAAATTAAATTATATTCAGACAATTTATGTTGTATTCTAAAATTGTTATATCATGCTTTTTATTTTTCACACAATACAAGAAATTCCTATAACATAGCCTATGCCTGAATTGCATCCAGTGCCTCCCTGACATTTGCCACCCCGATCAGCTTCATTGCATACTTCTTCCCTACAGAAGGAAGGGATACTTTTGGCAGAATGCATACTTCAAAACCAAGTTTGGCTGCCTCTGCCACACGTTGTTCTGCCATGCTTACACCACGCACTTCCCCGCTTAATCCCACCTCGCCAAAACAGATGGTCTTCTCATCAATCGTCAGATCCAGTTTGCTTGACATAATGGCAAGCACAATTCCCAGATCAATTGCCGGTTCATTCATACGGATTCCGCCCGCGATATTTACATAAGCATCACAATCCGACAACTGCATTCCAATACGTTTTTCCAAAACTGCCATCAGCAGATTCACGCGGTTAAAGTCCGTTCCGGTCGCAGTTCTCCTCGGATTGTTGAAATAGCTGTGACAGATCAGCGCCTGAATTTCCAAAAGAATCGGACGGGTACCCTCGATGGAACATGCCACGACAGAACCGGAAGCATCCTTTGGTTTGCCGCTGAGCATATACTCGGACGGATTCTCCACCTCAACCAGTCCCTCTGTGCGCATCTCAAAAACACCGATCTCGTTCGTGGAGCCAAAACGGTTCTTCACGCCACGCAGAATCCGGTAGCTTTCATGACGGTCTCCTTCAAAATAAAGAACCGTATCCACCATATGTTCCAGTACACGTGGACCTGCCACGACCCCTTCCTTTGTCACATGCCCGACAATAAAGATCGAGATATCCATTCCTTTTGCGATCTGCATAAGAACACCTGTCGACTCACGCACCTGTGACACGCTGCCAGGCGCCGAGGAAACGTTTTCGTTATACATGGTCTGGATACTGTCGATCACCACAATCTGTGGCTTATTCCGTTCAATTACCGTGCGTATGGTGTCCAGACTGGTCTCACACAACAGTTCCAGATGATCACTGAACGTGCCAATCCGCTCTGCACGCAGTTTGATCTGCTGCAGGGACTCTTCCCCGGACACATACAGTACCGAAAGATTCTGCCCGGACAGATTCCGGCAGACTTGTAATAAAAGCGTTGATTTACCAATTCCCGGATCTCCTCCAACCAGAACGAGGGAGCCTTTTACAACTCCCCCGCCCAATACACGATCCAGCTCCGGCATGGATGTGGAAATCCGCTCCTCATCCGATGTCTTTATTGCAGAAAGCGGAACAGGTTTCGCTTCTGTCGCTGGTTTTATTTTTCCGGAAGTACTGAGTGCTTTCCGGTCCACCAGTTCCTCTACGAACGTGTTCCACTCTCTGCATGCCGGACACTGGCCCATCCATTTGGATGATTCATATCCGCAATTCTGGCAAAAAAACGCACTGGTTTTTGCTTTTGCCATATATTATCTCTTTTCTACGCGGATTGCTACCGCATCTGCTCCTTCTAATTCTACGCTCAGGCTTAATTTGCCTCCAAGATTGGTCTTCATTGTTCCTGCAGACTTGCCATCGATATCAATCTCGTACTCTGTCTCTTCTGCCAGCTCCAATGTGATCTGTGCATCTTCCGGTCCCTCTACCGTAAAGCTGACAGTATTCTCATCCTCTGTAAAATTGGTGACAGCTGTACCCGGTACAGATTCATATACAAACAGTCCGTTACGCTCCAGCTTTGTAATCTCCTTGAACGTTTTTACTTTGTATTTATCTCCATGAAATTCGTAGTTATCAAGCTTTGCTTTCGCTCCCAGAGTGTAATCGCCGAAACTAAGGGTTCCGTTTCCTTCCGTACGAATTAATTCACTGATTGCAGCCATGATTTTTCCTCCTGTGTGGTTGATTATTTGGTTCTTAAATTATATCACTTTTTATCTTTTGATACAATGATTTCCTTGTTCTTCGTCGTCACGATCACACGGTCTTTCGCATGGATTTCTCCACGGATCAGTGCGTCTGCCAAACGGTCTTCCACCTCATCCTGCAGTTTTCTGCGCAGAGGTCTGGCACCGTATTTGCGGTCATACGCTTTTTCAACAATAAATTCCTTTGCAGCTTCCCGTACCACCAGATCAATCTGCAGCTGTTCCTTACAGCGTTTCTGTAAATCACGCACCATAATGCCGATGATTTTTTTCATATCGTCTTTGTTCAGCGCACGGAATACAATTGTCTCATCAATACGGTTTAAAAACTCCGGTTTAAAAATACGTTTGACTTCTTCCATCACGCTGGCTTTCATCCGCTCGTGATCCTGCTTTTCATCTTCTTTTGCACCAAAGCCAAGCTTCTTCGGCTCGATGATCGACTGTGCGCCCGCATTACTGGTCATGATGATAATGGTATTCTTGAAATCTACTTTGCGTCCCTGGGAATCTGTAATATGCCCGTCATCCAGCACCTGAAGTAAGATGTTAAACACATCCGGATGGGCTTTTTCAATTTCATCAAACAAAATCACAGAAAACGGATTTCTGCGGACTTTTTCCGAAAGCTGTCCTCCATCCTCATGGCCCACATATCCTGGCGGGGAGCCAATCATTTTGGATACACTGTGCTTTTCCATATACTCCGACATATCTACCCGGATCATGGATTCCTCGTTGCCAAACACAGCCTCTGCCAGTGCTTTGGAAACTTCCGTCTTTCCGACACCGGTTGGTCCCAAAAACAGGAACGAACCGATCGGACGCTTCGGGTCTTTGAGTCCCACGCGACCACGGCGGACAGCCTTGGAAACTGCAGATACCGCTTCTTCCTGTCCAATCACGCGCTTGTGCAGTGTTTCTTCCAGTTTCTGCAGACGGGATGCCTCGCTTTCTGTCAGACGGCTGACCGGAATCTTTGTCCATCCAGCCACCACATCGGCAATCTCATTTTCGCCCACCACCGGAACTTTGTTTTTGGATACGCGGCGGTTCTTTTTTTCAAGTTTTTCCCTGGATGCCTGCAGGCTCTCCCGTGTCTCTTTCCATGTGCGGGCTTTCTCGATATCTCCCTCCTGCAGCGCATGCTCCATATCCAGTTCCGTCTGATGGATCTCGCGGTTTAACTGCATCATATCGTCAGAACCGTGCATCATTCCCAGCCGCGCCTTAGCAGCTGCCTCATCCATCAGATCAATCGCCTTATCCGGCAGAAAACGGTCATTGACATAACGGGCAGATAAACGCACGGATGCTTCCACTCCCTCATCCGTAATCTGCACATGATGATGCTTTTCATACAGCTTTCGCAGCCCTTTTAAAATCTCAATGGATTCTTCCTCTGTCGGTTCCTCCACCTGTACCGGCTGGAACCGCCGCTCGAGTGCTGCGTCTTTTTCAATATACTTGCGATACTCTTCGATCGTGGTTGCACCGATCACCTGCACATCTCCACGTGCAAGTGCCGGTTTTAAAATATTGGACGCATCCAGTGCACCTTCTGCTCCACCTGCGCCAATAATCGTGTGCAGTTCATCAATAAACAGCAGCACGTTCCCAGCCGTTTCCACTTCATTTATCACTTTTTTAATACGGTCTTCAAATTCCCCGCGGTATTTGGATTTTGCAACGAGTCCGGACATGTCCAGAGATACCAGACGTTTATCTGCCACAATATCCGGTACGTTTCCGTTTACCAGACTCTGTGCAATTCCTTCAACGATCGCTGTCTTACCGACACCCGGCTCTCCGATCAGACACGGATTATTTTTGCCTCTGCGGCACAGGATCTGGATCACCCGTTCGGTTTCCTTTTCCCTGCCAATTACCGGGTCTAACCGTCCGACCCGCGCCATAGCTGTCAGATCGCGGGAATACTGATCGAGCGTAGGGGTAAGTGTTGCCTCCTCATTTCTTCCACGCTGGATTTCTTCCCTGTACTGTGCCGGGTCCTCTCCCATCGCAGCAAGAATATCCACAAAAAGTTTCTGTGGGTTGGCTCCCATTGTATTTAAAAGCCGGGAAGCTGCACAATCCCCCTCTTTTATGATGGCAAGCAGCAGGTGTTCGGTTCCGATCCGTTCACTGTCAAAACGGTCTGCCATCTCCCTGGCACGATCCAGCACCATCTGGGTACGCGGAGAATATCCGTCACGGTCTGCCACCGTCACCTCCTCACCTGCCGCAACCAGTTCATCAATCAGCTTAAGCAGCGCTTCCAGTTCCACATTATTGGCTGTCAGTACTTCTGCTGCTACACCGGTTCCTTCCTTGAGCAGCCCCGCCAGAATATGTTCGGTTCCGACATAGTTGCAGCCGGACGAACGGGAAAGGCGGTTCGCATAATTCAGAGCTTTTTTCGCCTTATCTGTATATGGAATCAAAATTTATACCTCCTGTTACAATTCTACAAATCAATAAATTCGATATCGTCATCGGTATCTTTTTGGGTTGTTTTCTTCTTTCTTCCGAGCATGGAGCTTCGAACTTCTTCTGCCAGTTCTTTCTGCAGCATGATATCTTCATCATCTGCATCCCGGTAATGGTCCTTTCGCTTCTCCCGCTCTTTTTCCCTGTCATCGGTATCTTCTTCCGGATCATCCAGGTCATCCTCCAGATCATCCAGATCATCCTCCAGATCATCCTCAATACCCTCTAACAGTTTATGCATAAATCCGCCTTTTTTGCGGAATGTTTCCTTTCCGTAACGCTTGGATATCCCGGTGTCATCCGGATCATCCGTTTCATACAGTTTTTCATCGTCCGGATCATCGTAATCCTCATCGTCGTCATCATCATCGTCATAAAAATCATCATAAGGATCGTCATCATCTTTTTTTCTTTTGACGATCAGAACCACTATGATAATCAGAAGAATCAGTACAACCACAACGAACGCACAGAGAATCAGCCGCATCTGGCTTTCCGTACTCTGGAACAGGCCCGTTTCCCCTTCCTGGGTAGAAGCTTCTGCAGATGTTGTCTCTTCCCCTATGGTATGCTTATACTGGTTATAGTTCATACATACAAACGGATAAATTTCTTCCGGATCATCCAGATCCAGCATATACAAAGCACCGTTTTGTCCGTTTTCATCCACCAGATACAAAAGTCTCAGCGGTGTGTCTATTCCGTCTTTGCGCATGCACGGATACTGATTTTCCCACAAAGTCACTGTATCTTTGACAAAGCCATTCAAAACATAGCGATCCGGAATACTGTCTGTCAGATAGAGATTTGTTCCGTCAATCGTGAAATACTGCTGCCCATCTGCCGGAGCCTGTGTCTCTCCTTTTTGCTGTGTATCCTGTGATTCCTGCTGCGCAGCTCCTCTGGTCACCTGAATGGTATAGGTCTTTTTCACACCATTTTCCGCCTGCACGACGATCTGCACTTTATTTACACCGGTTTTCAGTTTGTCTGCCCCACTGACCGAGATCACAGATGCCTTAGCATCATTTGGCTGTGCGCTGACTGCCAGAGATGTCACCTGATCTCCCACTTTTGCCTGATATTCGGTAACTTTCGACTGAAATTCCGGAGAAAGGGTTCCTTCGGAAATCGTCAGGGATGCCAGCGTATTGTCTTTTGATTTGTCATCTGCTGCCGCTGCCGAATTTTCAACAGCTACAGATACACTTGCACCTCCCACATCCACGCGGTCCCCTTCCTGATTGCCCGCAGATGGTGCGGATGCGGCAAAACTTGCAGTTCCCGCCGCATCTGCTTTAAATTTAACAGTTCCGCTTGCACGTTTGTTTCCGGAACCGTAACTTCCCAGAGTCATAGAAACCGTGCCTGCATTTACACTGGTTTCCGCTGTTGCTGACTGATAAGTAAAAAGATCTTTGGAATATGTCAGATTTACCGTTCCCGTCACCCCTGCCGGAAGTGTCACTGTCACTGCCAGAGTATCTCCTATTTTCACGGATCTGGCGCTTAAAGCAATGATCATGCTCTCCGCCTGTGCATGCACATCCGGTGTCATGATACAACTGATCAGAAATACCAGTGCCAGTACCACTCCCAGTATCCGTTTTCCTTTTGCTTTGCTTTTTTGTCTCATATGTTCTGCCTTTCTTTTACTGCCCAATGGTGATCTTCCCCTGAAGATGTTTGTTCAGATATACCAGATCAAGCACATTGACCCCATCTTTTTTGCGGTTTGTATCTGCGGCCTTAAGATAACACCCGGTAAGCTTTTGGGTACCATTCAGATGCCTGTTCAAACGGTTCAGATCTGTTTTGTTGATCTTTCCATCTCCGTTTACATCTCCATAAATCACAAGCGTATAGGAAGAAATTTTCTTGTTTTTGCTGTCATACACCTGCAGAACATTGCCGGTTGAAACGATTCCGGTAACACTCTTTTTGGATGCACTGAACAGTTTGACCGTTCCCGCGGTCACTTTAAGTTTTTTCAAAAATGCTGCCGCCTTTGTTCCCGGCGCAATCCCCGTAACCATTTTGTTTTTCAACTGATATGTTTTCGAAGTCACGGAAGTCTTCTCGGTCTCTGCCACTGCACCAGCTTTCTTTACAATGGTAAGCGTATAGGTTTTGGATGCTCCGCTCTCCGATTTGCAGGTAACTTTACAGGTATTGGTTCCCGTCTGAAGTTTTTTGGTGCCGGTTCCCGTCACAGAAGATTTCGCAGCTACCGGTGATGCACTTATGGTAACGGAGGAAACTTTGCTGTCCACGACGAGGGAATACGAAGTAGTATCTCCGCGAAATACCGGTGTCAGTGTCTGTCCGGTTACGCTGAGCGATTTCAGATAGTTATTCGGATTTCCACTGGCTGTAAATGTCACTGCTGATGCCGGCATACCGGAATAAACCGGAATACGGAATACAAATGCCTGCTGCTTGTCCGCATACCCCTGTCCAAGCTTTCTGCCCTCGTTGTAAGCAGCCGCAAGGTTTGCCATATACTGGTGGCTGTACAGATTCTTCTTGTTTACTACATTAAACTTCTGGAAATACAAGGTATCCTGACCCACGCCAATGTAGTTTTTCGCCAGAATTTTTGCGCCCCCTTCAAGTGCTGCATACCGGGTATTCCATCCCGCTTTTTTTGCATATGCCAGTCCGTTTTTGATGACCAGTGTGGAGGTAATGCCCGCTGCCCCCACATTAAAATAGTTATAGTACCCCTTATAACCGCTATAAGTTCCGGAAATCAGGGAACTGGTTCCTTTTAACCCCTGCTCCTGGCGCACTCTCGATGCAAGATGATACGGGCTGACCCCGGTTTCCTCACCGATATCCATAAATGCCTGCGCATAATCCAGCGCAGATCCATCACTGTCCTCAACCATATTCTCCATAAAGGTTCCTTTCAGGATAGAAGAAACTCCCTGCCTGGTCTGCACCTTGCTGAAACTTAAACTTTCAAATTGAAAAATATCGGTTTCATTGAGAAAATTCCGTGGATCTAAATAATAAGCGATATAGTCTGCATCAGCACCGACCCACGAAGATCCGTCATAGACCGTCCACACATTGGTGGTCCAGTCATATGCACCGTCTGCGGTGGATTTGGTTGCGTCATTTCCGGTCTTCGGAACAAGATTGACTCCGTTTACACTCTCTTTGCTGACCACGGTATTCCAGTCAAGCCCGGTCTTAACCGCCTGAAACTGCCACTGCGGATATGCTGTGTGAAGTGCGGAAAGTGCACTGATGTAACTATCCGGAAATCCTGCCGCACGCAGCTGCACGGCATAACTGCTGGCTGCTGCATCTGTACGCACACTGACTCCGGCAAGCGTTCCTGTTATAAGAATTGCCCCGCAAAGCAGAGCACTCAAAAAGCGTTTTATCTTTCGCATATTCTTCCTCACCTGTTATGATCTGACTGCGCGGCATCCCAAATGCAGTGCAGTCTTTCTGTATCATTATATAGAAAAAGCATATCTGCGTCAATTCTGTGCGTTGTTCTTTTTGTTCCGGGTACAGTTACTCTCCTTTATGATATAATGCGGACGTCTTTTGACTTCCATATAGGTTTTTGCAATATACTGTCCCATAATTCCCATACAAAACAGCTGAATTCCGCCAATGCATGTCACGATACATACCAGCGACGGCCAGCCGGCAACCGGATCCCCGAATACCAATGCGCGTACGATTTCCGCGATGATTGCAATAAAAGAAACCATGGTGAGCACCAGCCCCAGATACGAGGAAATCTTTAGCGGAACATCGGAAAAATTGATAATCCCATCAAACGAATAGCGCACAAGTTTCCAGAAATTCCACTTGGTTTCTCCCGCAGAACGTTTTACATTTTGAAATTCCAGCCACTTGGTATCATATCCGACCCAGGCAAAGATTCCTTTGGAAAACCGGTTATATTCACTGACAGAAAGAATGGAATCTACCATTGCACGGTTCATCAGACGGTAATCCCTTGCCCCGTCTGCAATCTCAATGTGGGAAAGTTTCCGCATAACTTTATAAAACATGCGTGCAAAAAACGAACGGATCTTTGGCTCTCCCTGCCGGTTCACCCGGCGGGTTGCCACATTGTCACAGTCTCCGGCTTCTAACATCGCAGCCATCTGTGGCAAGAGCGATGGCGGATCCTGCAGATCCGCATCCATCGTCGTCACATAATCCCCCTTTGCATAGGACAATCCTGCTAGCAGCGCCGCTTCTTTTCCAAAATTGCGGGAAAAAGAAAGATAGTGCACACGCTCATCTTCTGCTGCAAGTTCCCGGATCTTTTGCAGTGTTGCATCCTTCGATCCGTCATTGACAAATAAATATTCAAAATCATAATCGCCCATTTCCCGTGTCACGCGGTTTAATTCCCGGTACAAAATCTGCAGAGATTCCTGCTCATTGTACATCGGTACGACGATACTGATGCATTTTTTCCCCATGTTTCCCCCTTGTTTTATATCTTATCCACATACTAAACAGGAATAACAGAAGCGCAGCTATGCTGATGGCAGCTCCGATCTGTATGCCCGGTGTGGTATAACGCAGCTCGATTTTGTGCGTTCCTTCTTTTAAGTGTACACCAATGAGTGCATCTGCGAAAGGCTTTATTTTCGTCTTTTTCCCATCTACATACAACGTCCATCCCTCATCTGCCGGCACTGACAGAATCAGTCTTCCCGCCTGCCCGACATCAATACTTCCCACAATTTTTCGATCCGTCATTTTTTCAAGGGTCATGGTCTGTTCACTGAGCGTCTCATACGCGGTGCACATGGCCTTGAAATTCAGGCGGTACACATGATATTCAATCGTTTCCGCATTCAGATTGGTAATATGGATCTTTGTTCCTGCTTTGCACTCTCCCAAATCCAGCAGATACCGGTGGGTGGTCTTTCCATACTGCTGCGTCCATCCGTCATCTCTTGATACTGTCAGGGAATCCGCATTGCAGGTCACATAATCCGCGTAATAATATCCATCCTCAGATATATCAATTGTCGTATCCCCGGCTGCCTGCGACTGTGTACAGGTTGCCGGATAAAGCATGTCTCCTTTCGCTCCCAGCTGCTGTGCCAGGGAATTCAGGGAACCGATCCGATCAAGCATGGAAGATTCCCAGCCTTTTATTGCCTTCTCGCTCATCATATAGCCAAGTGGCAGGCAGTAGTTATTCCGATAAAGATAATTTCCATTGCTGCTTCCCACAAGTGTCCGCAGTGGACTTTCATCCACCGGATTAGAGGAAAGCATATATTTCACAGAAAACATAGCTGACGGAAGCGGAGAAGCACCATTGTAACAGTAGAAATTTTTCCCCCCCTCCATATACAGGCTCTGGAAGAGATGGCTGACATCCAGATTCATCAGGGAAGAAAATATGGTTGCCGAACGGTATCCGTACAGGCTGTCATCGTTTTTGGTTTTCCGCCCACTGTCCTCCACCCGGTAAAATCCGTCATTTCCGTTATCCTCTTTTGCCTGTTGCAGCAGATCTTCGTAGTACCCCTGTTTATCCGTATATGCCACGCGGCTGGTAACGCCAAGCCCGGTTACCGCCATATTGACAGCCAGTTCTGCAATGGCAACACAAAAGGCAGCTTCCCGCAGGGCTATCCGCATTTTCTTCGGGGCAATTTTAAGCAAAAGAAGTAGGATTCCATAAACTAGGATAAAGAGCATGGTAATAACTATAGCCATGTACTCCGTCACCAGTTCATCCCCGTAATATCCGGAGAGAACCATCAGTGTCAGTGCTGCAAGCACTGCTATGATGATATGCCAGCATCTGGTTCCTTTCCATTTGCGGATCGTTGCAAATCCCATGACCAGAAGCACAAAAATGTAAAGGAATGACTGTCTGCCCGGCAACGCCTGCGGAAAATGCATACCATGCCAGATATAATCCAGCTGATTATCTGCAAAGCTCACAAGGAAAAAGACAAGCATCAGCATACGCGGAACTTTTTCCTTCCAGGAGATTCTGCGGTTCAGCACATACAGCCATACCAGTACCAGGGTAAATGCCCCGGCATACAGATTCGGCCAGTGATCATTTCCCGTATAACTTGTAGTGACGGCTGCCGCACGCCCCAGCTCCGCAATAACAGAAAAATACCACTCCAGCGTTTTCGGAAAGCTGTCTTCAGCAGACCCGGAAGCAGAAAGCACGGCGATCTCCGGCAATAGCAGTACCATCGAGACAGACCCTGCCAGCAGGGAATACCATGCAAACCGTAAAAATGCTTTCAGTTTTCCTCCTTTCTGCGTAAAAAAGAGAAGAATAAAATAAAACACCAGAAAGATACAGATCATGATGGAAATGTAATAATTTGCAAACACTGACAATGCAAGTGTCACAAAATACAGTCCCGGTTTCTGCTCCCGTACCAGTTTTTCCAGTCCCACCATGATCAGAGGAAAAAGAAGGATGCAGTCCATCCACATGATATCCCAGCTGTAGGCTGCCACAAATCCGGACAATGCATATGCCGTAGAACATACAAGTGCCGGAATCACCTGATTTTTATGGAGTTTTGAGTCTTTTCCAATCAGATGAAAATGATATTTTAAGAATAAGAAAAAAGTCAGTCCGCACAGGGCAATCTTTGCCAGCACCAGTATCGTCATAAACTCGATCACATAATGTTTCGGGCAGAGCACGATCAGCAAATTAAGCGGACTCGCCAGATAATAGGCATACAGGGAAACAAAATCCGATCCCAGTCCCAGGTTCCAGGAATACTGCAGACTTCCACCGGTTCTTAATTTATGAAGAAACTCTGTAAAAAACGGACAGTACTGATGATACATATCAATATGCAGAATACAGTTATCCCCGAAAGGATATACCCCGTTTCCGATACAGATGACCACACAGATTATAAATGGCATAAGAAATGCCATCACATAAGGAAATGACCGGTGCGACACCATCCGCGAAATCATTTTTTTCATGTTCTTACTCATCCTTTTCCTTGTTTTTTTCAAACAACTGATAATACTGAAGCTTCTTGTAAGTCTGAAGCTGTTTTTCATCGGCTCCGATCCCTTTTGTCTGCCCCGCTTCTGAGATCACCGGGTAAGTTTTGCTCAGACTTAAGAGGTAATTCTGGTATGCATTCGTTGGCACTCCTGCTGCGGTAAGTACCTGCGCCGCAAGATAATTCAGACTCGTATTTTTATCTTTCGCTCCTTCGATCCCATAATTACTCCACACCAGATAAGGTACGAGATAACGTTTTTGTGTCTCTACCTGTGCCCCGTTTTCCACGACAGAAGCCACTGTATCATTCGGCTGATGATCCCCGAAAAATACGATGATCGTCCTGTCATCCACTTTGGAAAAATAATCAATCAGATTTTCGAGTGCCTGATCGGTCTTGTGGATCAGTGTCAGGTACTGATTGAGCGGTTCGCTGGCATACTGTGACTGGATATCATTCGTCAGATTCATATAGGTATCGGTATATCCGCCATGATTCTGCATCGTCACATTGAAAATAAAGGCCGGTTTGCCGGAGGCTTTGTTTTTCTCATAAGTTTCTATAATGTGCTCCATATCCGATGCATCGCTGATATAATTGCGCACATAGGAGACATCCCTGTAATCTTCCATAAAATCCAGATTGTCAAATCCAAGCAGAGGATACACTTTATCCCGGTTCCATCCGCTGGCCTGATACGGATGCTGTGCATAGGTCGCATATCCTAAGGATTTCAGATAACCTGCTAAAGACGGTGTCCTGCTCTTGATGTACTGCTGATACGGAATACTTCCGTTCGGAAGGAATGCCATCGTATTGCCTGTCAGAAATTCAAATTCCGAATCCGCAGTGTTTCCCCCACACACAGATGTCTGGACATATCCCGTGACCGTGTTTTTCTCCCCCTGCTGCATCCGGTGCATAAACGGCATGTAATCCTCATTGGTTTCTAACGGTCCCAGCACTTTTAAATCCGAAAATGCCTCATCCATGATGACAATGATGTTGGGCAGATCCTGTGTGTCGGTTTCTGTTGTTTTCGTTTCGTATTTCGCCAGCGTCTCTTTTGCTTCATCCGCATCGTATCCTGCCGGACGCTCCACTGCCACATAGGCAAGATCCATGGCAAAGGTTACCGCCATGCCATTTACTTTTGTCATATATGCCGGTGTGAACAGAAACGGATACAGATAATGTTTTGTCTGAAACGATTCCTGCTGCAGGGCATTGACAAATGTACACAATACCAGTCCCACCAGTACGATACTCCCCAGCCTTATTTTCCAGGAAAAACGCGGGCCTTTTTTAAAAAGGCGGGTCAGCACAAATAATGCAATAAAAACAAGTGTAACAATCACCATGCGCCGGTCCGGTGTAAAATCATAGTTTCCAGCCACACTGGCTGCTGTTCCAGCCGAAAACAGATCCCACGGAACAAACGGTGTGGAACGGAATTTCATCACATAATGATTGGTAATTCCAAACGCCACAGCAAGTCCGTACAGCACTCTGGACGCAAAACACATTCTTCCGGTCAGAAAATATAACATCCATCCGATCAGCTCAAACAAAAAAATATTAAAAAGCTGTGCTCCCACACGCACTTCCGCAAACGGATTGTGTTCATAACACTCCATCAGGTAAAAAGCAAACACCGGAACCACGGCATACCATAACAGCCATATGCCCTTCTGTTTCCACCCTTCTGTCCGTTTCTGTGCGTTGTTTTTCTCCCTTTTTGTCTGCTTGCGTGCGACTGTCTGCTCCATGTTCCCTAACATAAAAATGAGTATGGCTCCTTCCATTCCTTCCATTTCCATCGCTTTCATACGATTTTATCTGAATAGAATTTTACCACACTCATTCTGCTTTTAAAACGCATTTCACATTTTTATCATAATTTCATTCTAGTAATTGGATAACACCAGACGCTCCCGGTATGCACGATCCATACCATCGATCACGCGGCGTGCCTGCCCGTATCTGCGTGGATTGATGGTGATCACCCAGAGGGTATCTGCCCCCTGGTAGGTTTCCCTCTTAAAAAAAGGAATCTTTTTACTGTTCTTTGTAAATGGAATGTGCTGTTCAAGCAGTGCCTCCGCCGTATGTGTACTCACTCTGGAATTGGTGGTACGGCACAGTTCCACGTCGTTATCCTTATAATTTCCAAGTTTCATCGTCATGCTTTTTGCATCTTCCTCCTTACGTGACTTTTACCTCAATCTCCCTGCCAAGTCCTCCTGCAACTTTTTCCAGAAAGTCCAGACTCGGATTATATCTCCCGCTCTCCAGACGGGAAATATTTGACTTTCTGGTACCGACTTTTTCTGCGAGCCGTTCCTGTGTCATCCCCTGCTCCTTTCGCACCTGCCGAAGCTGGGATGCAATTTCCTGTCTGGCGTGATTATGTTCCTGCATATCCGCCCCCTTACACCTTTATAAATCGTGCTCATGTATTCTAAAGTTATCATATATGATAACTTCTGTCAATGAACCAAAAGTCCTATTCTCGAAGGTTAATTTGCAAACCTAATGCAAAATAGGTTTGCATTTAGTCTGACAGGCATAA
>OODS01001599.1_pt1 | contig 14345 bp, 8 predicted proteins | sample 1671531 | NCBI WGS metagenome assembly OODS01 (sample SAMN06348166, study PRJEB24527) | human gut metagenome | biome: human gut; feature: ankylosing spondylitis patient; material: feces | host: Homo sapiens | place: China | collected 2015-10 | reverse complement strand
CCTTTCCCTGTTTTCTGTTTCTTCCTAATAAGATGCAGCCTCTGTCCATACGAGTCATTTTTTATCAAAAGATACCGTGAAAATCCTCAAAAACAAAGCCTTTCGTCTTCTTGACAATCCCCAGTGTTCACGCTATAATACAGAGAATGTAAAGCTAAAAATTATAAAGGGTCATTCTGCCCCGAAACAATAAGAAAGGTAAGACGTCATGGCTGATAAGAAACATATTTTAACTTATGCAGGACTGAAAAAATACGAGGATGAGCTTCAGGATCTGAAAGTAAACCGCCGTCGTGAGATTGCCCAGAAGATCAAAGAGGCAAGAGAACAGGGAGACTTATCCGAGAATGCCGAGTACGATGCTGCGAAAGATGAGCAGAGAGATATTGAGTTAAGAATCGAAGAGCTCGAGAAGCTGTTAAAGAACGCGGAGGTTGTCGTTGAGGACGAGGTAAACCTTGACAAGATCAATGTCGGCTGTATCGTAAAGGTTTACGATGTCGATTTCGACGAGGAGATGGAATTCAAGCTCGTTGGTTCCACAGAGGCAAACAGCCTTGAGAACAAGATCTCCAATGAGTCCCCGGTCGGACACGCGCTGATCGGCAAACGCGTTGGCGATGTTGTTGACGTTGAAACACAGTCCGGAGTTATCCAGTATAAGGTACTCGATATTAAAAGAGTCGATTGATCACTATCGTGTACAGACAGGGATCTCCCGGACTGAAAATTCTGTACACGATCGTATCGATCATACACAAAGACTACAGTGAAGGAGAAATAGAAAAGTGGCTGAACAGCAGAATCAGAACAAGAATGCAAATGCAAAAGAGCAGGATATCCATCAGCTCTTAAAGGTGCGCCGCGAAAAGCTTGCTGAATTACAGGCAGAGGGCAAGGACCCATTCCAGATCACAAAGTATGATCAGGATACTCACAGCGCAGATATCAAAGACAATTATGCAGAATATGACGGAAAGGAAGTTTCCATCGCCGGACGTATCATGTCCAAGCGTGTGATGGGTAAAGCTTCTTTCTGCAACGTCCAGGACCTCAAGGGCAACATCCAGTGCTATGTATCCCGTGATGAGCTCGGTGACGATTCCTACAAAGACTTCAAGAAGATGGATATCGGCGATATCGTCGGCATCAAAGGCTTTGTATTCACAACAAAGATGGGCGAGATCTCTGTTCATGCCCATTCCGTAACTCTGCTCTCCAAGAGCTTACAGATCCTTCCGGAGAAATACCATGGTCTGACAAACACAGATACCCGTTATCGTCAGAGATATGTGGACCTGATCATGAACGAGGACGTAAAGAAGACATTCGTGATGCGTTCCAAGATCATCAGCTGCATCCGCAGATATTTAGATAACCTCGGATTCCTCGAGGTTGAGACTCCGATGCTCGTTGCAAATGCCGGCGGTGCTGCTGCAAGACCGTTCGAGACTCACTACAATGCACTTGACGAGGATGTTAAACTTCGTATCTCCCTCGAGCTCTACTTAAAGAGACTCATCGTCGGCGGTATGGAGCGTGTTTACGAGATCGGCCGTGTATTCCGTAACGAAGGTCTTGACACAAGACACAATCCGGAATTCACTCTGATGGAGTTATACCAGGCATATACAGACTACAAGGGAATGATGGACCTCACCGAGAACATGTTCCGTCATATCGCAGAGCAGATCTGCGGATCCACAACGATCCCTTATGCAGATGTTGAGATCGACCTTGGAAAGCCGTTCGAGCGCCTGACCATGATCGATGCGATCAAGAAATACACCGGTATTGATTTCAACGAGATCACTACGACTGAGGAAGCAAAGAAATTAGCGGATGAGAAGGGCGTTCACTACGAAGATCGTCACGTCCGCGGCGACATCATCAACCTCTTCTTCGAGGAGTTCGTTGAGGAGCACCTGATCCAGCCGACCTTCATCACAGACCATCCGATCGAGATCTCCCCGCTTACCAAGAAGAAACCGGATCATCCGGAGCAGGTTGAGCGTTTCGAGCTCTATATCTATGCCCGTGAGATGTGTAACGCATACTCCGAGTTAAACGATCCGATCGACCAGAGAGAGCGTTTCAAAGCACAGGAGGCTGCTCTTGCTGCCGGTGATGACGAGGCAAACACAACAGATGAGGACTTCTTAAATGCCCTTGAGATCGGTATGCCGCCGACCGGTGGTATCGGATACGGTATCGACCGTCTTGTTATGTTATTTACAAACTCCCCGGCGATCCGTGACGTACTGCTCTTCCCGACAATGAAGTCCTTAGACACAAAGAAGTCTGAGAAACCGGTCGTTAAGACATCCGAGAACGCAGCTCCGGAAGTCCTCGACTTCTCCAAAGTTGTGATCGAGCCGATGTTCGCTGATTATGTTGATTTCGAGACATTCAGCAAGTGCGATTTCCGCGCTGTTAAGGTAAAAGCCTGCGAAGCAGTCAAGAAGAGCAAAAAGCTCCTTCAGTTCACACTCGATGACGGAACCGGCACAGACCGCACGATCTTAAGCGGTATCCATGCTTTCTACGAGCCGGAAGAGCTTGTCGGAAAGACCCTGATCGCGATCACAAACCTTCCGCCGAGAGCCATGATGGGAATTGATTCCTGCGGTATGCTGCTTAGTGCAATCCATACTGAAGAGGGCGAGGAGAAGTTAAACCTTCTCATGGTTGACAACCATATCCCGGCTGGTGCGAAGCTGTACTAATTAAAAGAAATATTCGGATAACAAAAGAAGTGGGCAGTTCCTGTTGGGGCTGTCCACTTCGTTGTTTTATAATTCTTATTATTCTAAATCCATATTGGTCAGTTGCCTGATCTGATCACGCCTGTTATAAATAACAGCCATCACCTGGACTCTGCGATTTTCATCAGCTGGTTTCCAATTTCTTTTCTTAATTTATTTTGTGATTTGGAACGACCGGTTGATCGGGGAGGCAAGGTAATTGCCGCCGAGAACGACTACGGTCATCGTGTAACGCCCCGGCTCAGTCGGCGGGGTTGTTGTGCTGGAATAAACTTTCCATTTGCTGGTAAAGCCTGAATACAGCACACTGACGCTCGACTGATCTGCAACTGCTGCGCCGCCGATTTCCAGGTGAGCTCCGAAATCAGCACCCGCCGCTTCCGCTGCAGAGATCTTTTTGCCGATACTCTGGTTCCATACAAGCTTTGCCTTGTCAGCCTTTAAGACAAGAGCGCCGGTGCCGACACCCGTATTGTAGTTCTTGTTGTCGGTGACTGCTGTCACGCTGTAAATTCCGGCATGATTCGGGGCACCGATACTGATCCGGAGATTATCAGCGATGGACGGAAGCTTGTTAATCACCTTGATGACCTGTCCCAGAGCACCGGTATCCACACCGATCTTCTCAAGCACATCGATCACTTCACTGGTATTTAGAAGCTTTCTAAGTTCACCGACCGTAATGCCGTTCTGCAGCATTTCTGTCAGGGTTGGCTGATTTAAGCTTTCCAGCGCCTTATCGACGATCTTGATGACAGTGCTGTTGGAGGTATACTGTTCCGGAAGCTCCAGATAAACGCCTGTAGTCACATTGCTGGTAATTCCGGCGTAGATGATATACAGGTTGAACTGATCTTCCGGATCCGTGGAGACAAGCTCTCTGCCCTTCACAGCCTCGCTCACATATCTGCTGGCGCTGTTGACGCTGACCTTCACATTTGCTTTGTTGATGGTCACGCTGCCCTCAGCTTCTTCACTTGCACGGTACTCCGAATTTCCCTTGAAGGTTACTTTGATCTTCTGCTCGCCTGCGCCGATCTGCGGGAAGCTTCCGAGAACCTTTCCTCCGAGTTCATAGCTTTTTCCTTCAAACGGAACATCGTCCCTGATTCCTTCTCCGTTCAGGAATTTGTCAGCAAAGCTGTCACCGAGCTCGCTGCTCAAACCGTCCAGAAGAGAAAGTCTCGCATTGTAGGAAAAAGTGAAATCGTCAACAGACAGTGTATCCCGCTCCGGAAGCTCGGAATTTTCCCAGTCGATCACATTGTCAAGAACCGCCTGTTTTACTGCTTCCACATCCTTATTGTATGTGAAGGAGTTTTCGCTCTTTAATACGACTTTACTGTTGATCCGGTTATCCGTCACTGTTACTGATACCGTCACGCTGCCCGGCGCATAGTCCCTGCTTCCGCCCCAGGAAATACGGATCTTCCAGCTTCCCGTGCCGAATTTCTTTGTTACAAGTGACTCATCATCGAGCGGTCTGAAATTTTCAATGAGTCCGGAAGGATCTGCATTGTACTTCACCTCGAACTCATCAAAATCCACTTCCGGTTCTGTGGACTCCACTACAGCCTCGTAGATCGCTTTTGCAGTTGCAGTATAATCGATATTCTGATCATGATCAAAAACAAGCCCTGCCTCGTAAGGAGCTTCTTTCAGATTGAACTTCATCTGCTCCCGTTCCGTCATGGTCACGTCTGTCTCTTTTTCAAAACCGGAATACTCCTCATTGCCGTCCCATAAAATACGGATCTTCTGTTTTCCTGCCGGGATTGCCGGATAGGTCAGGAGATTCACCGTCTCCCCGTCCAGTGCGACCCAGTTCTTTCCGAAATCCCCCAAGGCGCCTGACTCAGCTTTACCGTAGTACTGGATCGTCACATCGTCACAGGTAATAAACTCCGCATTGGAAGCTGAAAAAACTCTCGTGAAGATCTCTTCTTTCGTCTCTTCGGCATTAAGGGTTCCGTCCTCGTCATATATCAGCGGAATTTCCTGATCCCGGAGCAGCTCGCAATCCACGGTAGGTTTTGCTGCTTTTCTGATTGTGAATTTTTTCTCTCCTGTGCGTACCTTATATTCACCATCCGCATTGTCTGCCAGCGCCGGATGGATATAGGTGTGAGTCACAAAGTATTTTTTTGTTGTACTTTCAAATCCGCCTACTGATCCCCAGGCGGTATTTTTCAGCAGACCACCATCTTCCTTTCCAACACACTCGTACTCCCATTCCAGTGTATCCTCACTGTCCGGGAGCAGCGTTTCTGTCAGGATCTGATTCACAGTCTCCGTATCTGTTCCAGCCGGAATACATACCTCCGGATTTTCAGCGCCGAATGCTGTCAGACAGAATGCCTGCAGCAGAACAAAAAGTGCCAGTAACGCAATCATGATTGGATGAAGCGTTTGCTTTTTCATATTTGTACCTCATGTTTCTCTTTAATTTTTTTATTTTTCTTTACTTCTCTTTTTCATCACAAGACCTGCCGCCAGAAGGACCGCGCCTGCGGAGAGCAGGATCCCTACCGGCCACCACAGCTGTCCTGTCTGGGGAAGCTTCTTTTCATCCTCCACGGTTGTCTCCGTAGATGTCTCTGTTTCACTCTCTGCCGTACTCTCCTCCACTCTGGTTTCCGACTGTGTCTCCGCATCTGTGATCGTCACCGTCTCGTCAGCCGCTGTTGTGATCGTCGGCTTCTTATTCGGAGTCGGATCCCAGTCGTCATCATCGCTGTCATCATAATAACGGGTCGGAGAGGTCGGATTCGACGGATCCGTCGGATTTGTGGGTTCCGTCGGATTCGTCGGTTCCGTTGGGTTTGTCGGGTTTTCCGGTTCTTCAATATCACACTTGATATCTGCTTCCGCCGCGGCACCGCCCGCTTCTACGAGAACCGGCGCCGGAATGTAGGTCTTGCCGCCAACGGTCAGCGGATCCCCTGTCACAAGGTAGAGAGCCTCTCCATCCGGGAGATTCCGAAAAACCACATGCTTTCCGCTTCCCGTTCCGGTCCGGTAAGGCTGGATCCCCTGCGCCTTCACAAAATCTGCCAGAGTGATCGCAGCCTCTCTGGAGCCTCCTCTGGAAACATCCGCACCGGATGCCTGAAATTTCTCATTCAGCACATAGACACCCGCCTGTTTTTCGGCAACCCGATAGAGATATACTGTCATTCCGGCCTGTTCTGTTTTTACGTTCAGACTGCCCCGCTGTGCCGCGTAGGACGGATTTTGAAATATCACCATCCATACCGCAAGCACGGCAAAAATAAAGCCCAGGATCTTATTCTTTTTCCGAATTCCTGTCATCTTGGATTCCTTCCTTCTACATCGATTTCTGTATCTGATCTACATGCTTCTTTTTCTCTTCCCTGCTGCTGCCGCTGTGCCCATAAGCAGGAGTCCCAGACCCGTGAACATTCCCCGTCCCATTCCGCCTGTGGACGGAACCTTCTTATCGAGGACCTCACCTTCCACGGAGTCATGTTCTCCATCGTTGACCCAGGCTTCGTTAAACAGCTCGTCCCCCTGGATCGCGTCGTCTGTCACGACCGCTTCATAGGTCACTGTAATCGGATTTTCATCCGTCAGATCTTCATAATCGATGATTCCGGTATTAAAGAGGTTTACAAGATCAACCTCAACCCGGAATGCGTTGGAACCACTGGCTGTTACCGTATAATACCCGGAAGGAACTTCTTTTCCAGCCCTGCCCGCAGTCACACGGATCGTACCGTCAATAAACTTCAGATACCGGTTCATCTCATCGTGAAAGACCATGGTCTCCACAACAGAATCCGGGATCGCATATTTTTCATCTGAAGAAAGGGACTGTGCAGAAACCTCATTGTCGTAGTTGTCCCCGCTTACGCTTCTCGCTCTTCTTGCACCGGATGCGCTGTACACGCGGACTGTCTCCGCACCGGACGCACTGTGTACGCGGACTGTTCCCGCGCCAGACGCACTGTGTACGCGGACTTTGCGAATCTCCCTTGCGGAGTTTGCCGGTGAGGCGTTGGATGCCGTCACAACATAGCGTGCAAGCAGCTTAGGAAGACTGGAGGTCAGTGTAAACCTGATCTTCTTTCCCTGACTTACGGTTCCGATCTCGTCCTCGCCGTCTGCCTTTTTATCGATCGGATAACTTGTTGTCTCGTAGATATCCGCACCATGAGCTGCCTTGATCTGGAATCCCGTCTCATATCCGCCGGAAGCTACCGAAACAATATGACGATTTTCCGGAAGGTCATCGTCTGCGTTCCATCTTGAGCCCTCTGTATCGTCATACCAGCCGTCGATGCAGTGATTGCAGTCATCAAGGTTCCAACCGGTTCCGACTGCACAGAAGGTCAGCTTCCGCCCTGCGGTGTTGTAAATATCGTCAGCGCCGGTGTCAGCGTGATTATTGTAGAGGATCACGCCGTCCGAAAGCTCTGCGGTTCCGTTTTCCCCGTTATAGAGGCCGCCGCCGTAGGTGGCTGCGTGGTTGTTGCAGATGCGGACGTCGGTGCCGATCTTCAAGGTTCCCTCATTGAAAATTCCTGCTCCGGTTGAACCCGTTTGATTTTTACAAACGCTGCCTGCATTTAAAGTCAGTTCTCTCACGTTACGGATTCCGCGATCATGATTCTCTTCAACCTTAAGCGTTGCTCCATTCTCAACAAACAGCTTATACGTATTTAAAATCCCGTTTGATCTATTTTCACAGGCCGATACAATTGCCCCTGCTTTGACTTCAACATCGCCGTACCAATAATCGCTGCCGCTATATACCTGAAGACCTCTTTTCCCATTTCCGTCGAGACTGATCTCAGCTCCTCCCTCAATGGTTCCTTTTCCTCCGACATCCAGCCCATTTCCGGTATTTCTACAGGAAATCAGTTTTGAAGTACCGTCTACAAACAGCTCTTTTACAAAAATCCCCCAGGCGCTACCAATATTCTGATTCGTTGTCACATCAGAATGATCTGTTACGCTCAGTTTTCCGTAATAGCAGCCAATTCCACCACCGTAGTTCGGATTTCCACAGCCCGTAATATCGATATGTGAATATTTTTCTACCGTCACGTCTACCGGATTGACCGTCATTCCGTGCCAGTCACAATCAATGATATTGAGACTGGAATGATCTGAAATTTTAATATTCCGATTTGGCATATCGTCATACTCTGAATTGTCTGCGAAAATACCACTTGCCTGGGATCCTTTATAGCCGGATATCGTCATGACTGTACCATTTACAAGGTATAAATTACTTTCCTGATACAAATACATTCCGCTTCCGCTGCCGCCATCCGCACTATTCTGTATCCATGTCACATGATCCAAGGTGAGATCTGTATTCGAGATCAGATTCGCAGTGCCGCTTCCACCCGGATTATCATTCGCGGCAATATCCAATACGCAGTTCTTAAATGTCAGCCGGCTGGTATTCCAGCTTTTAGCTGCAGCATCATAAGTTCCTTCTGTGTGGATTCCCTTTCCTTCCATCATGATCGTCTTCGGATCCGACGTGCCGCACTGGATCGTCACCTCTTTTCCTGCACCGATCACAAGTCCGTCCGTAAGACTTACATTTTCCTCAAGATCGATCACTACCGGTGACTCTCCCGCGGAATTGATCGCATCCTGAAGATTATTGAACTCCTTTGTTCCTACCTTCGCCACAGCCGCCAACGAAGAAAATGCCATGGCAGCCGTCATCGCAACGGCGGCTGCGGTGACGGTCATGAAACTTTTCCATGATTTTTTCATGTCTCTACCTCGTTCTTATAACTAGCAACAATCCGAAAAGTTTGAATTACTGTTCTTTTTTCTTTTTCTTACCTGTCACGATCACAGCACCTGCTGCCGCTCCCATCAGGGCGATTCCTGCTGCTGTGAAGGCTTTTGTTCCAATTCCACCGGTGGACGGAACGTCCGGATCGATGACCGGGCCGTCAACGATATCTTTCTCGCTGTCGTTGACCCATGCACGGTTCTCCACCTTGTCTCCATCAATGGCTTTGTCAGAGACAGCTGCGTCATAGGAAACAATAATCGGCTCTGCATTCTTTAACTCATCATATGTAATATATCCGTCATTGAATGCTGCGATCAGAGCGATACTTACCCGGAATGTCTCATCGCCTTTTCCGGTTTCTACCTTGTAATACTCTTCCGAAAGTTTCCTTCCTTCATTTCCGACTGTCACTTTCAGGGTTTCCTTGTCAAATTCCAGATTTTTGCTCATCTCGTCATGGAAGATCATACGCTCGGAGAACTTCTCCGGAATATACAATCTCTCTGCATCAGAATCGGAACGTACTACAAATCCAGCCATTCTTGCCGGAAGATGGGATTCCAGCGTAAAGCTTATATTATCGCCCGGTTTTACGCCCTTGATCTCATCCTCACCGTCTGCCTTTTTATCGATATCCGGTCTGCTCTCCTTATCGTCCGCATCAAGTCCATGCGCAGCTTTGATCTGCTGCATACCGTTCTTACTTCCGCTGTTGACAAGGACAATATGGTGCTCACTTTCACCGCCGTCGGCATTCCAGCGGCTTCCTTCTGTGTCATCATACCAGCCGTCGATCGCGTGATTACAATCGTCGAGGATCCACTCTTTGTTTGTGTCTCCGAATTTCAGTGTCGCGTTTTCTCCGTTGTAGATATCGTCGGCACCTTTTCCGGCATGGTTATTGTAGAGAATAACCGATGAGCCGAGACGCATGGTACCGATATTGTAGATGCCTCCGCCGTAATCGGCACCAATCTTCTTCTCATTCTGTATTCCCGTTCCGTTATTGATGATCGTTGCGGAACCGATTGTCAGATCGCAAGCTGCCTGTTTTGTATAGATTCCGGAACCGGCATTGTTCATGATCGTCACATCTGCGCCCTTCTCGATCGTGCTTTTATATGTTCCATTTCCCTGAAATACAATTCCGCCACTTGTGGCTGCGGATGAAGATTTTACTCCGTTTTCTTCCACATCCAGCTTGCATGTCTTATCCACATTCAGCACTCTGGTCCAGATACCGCTGTACCCGTTGTTTGTTGCCGTTAAGGAGGATTGATTGCTCATATCGATCCGCCATGCGGAAATTCCCCAGGTACCGCTTCCATCAAACAAAACTTCCGATCCATTTTTTATCGTATAGTATGTACCGTTTGATCCGTTTCCATGGCTGTTTAACACCTGAACTTTACTGTTATCGATCGTGGCATAAAATGTTCCCGTAAAACCTGAGCGGTTATTATCCGAGATGTAGGTCGAATTTTCGAGATTCACATTATAGCCTCCGTCACCGCCATCCCACTCCAGGGCATCCTGCGGATAATTTCGGATCTCCAACTTGGAATCCTTCAGATTCAGCTTATTATTCGAACCGAAATAAATCGCATGAGTTTTTGCAGCAACACCTTCACCATCCATTACCATCTCTGCGTTCTCCAGATGCAGTTTTGCATCCTTTGATGCAGAGATCGTCATCCAATTCCATTCTGCCGTATATGGTGTCGATCCGATTCCTTCCAGTCCCACAGTGCAGTTCTTAAAGGTCAGCTTTTTGCCCCAAAGTGCAATTCCTTTGTCCGTAAATGTAAGATTCTTCTTATCCGTACCACCATCTACCGTCAAGTTCTTGCTCAGATTAAGCCCACTCGTCGTCTCATCCGTATCAAGAACGATCACCGCTCCATCTGCTGCCGCAGCCACTGCCTCATCAAACGTAGGATAGGTAGTCCCGTCAATATGTACCTGCGCAAATGCCGAAACCGACATTCCCGCCGTCATCGCAGTCGCTGCCAGACAGACCATGAAAACCTTCTTCATTTTCCTTTTCATATATCGACCCCTCCATGTCAATTTATGTCGAAAAAAGCGCCGTTTTCACTTTTTTGTGAACCGGCGCATTTTTTCCATCATTCTTCCGGTTCTGTTACCCGGTGTCCGCGGACAAGGAGCCTGTGGGTATTTACCCCGTACGGAGTACAGGTATAAAGCGTCACAAGGTCTTTTCCGTTCTGGATATAAAGTTCTTCCGTCTCTTCCGGGAGTGTTACGAGGATCTGATCCACCTCATACGTGAATGTCTCGTTTAAGACATCCAGAGTGAACCGATCTCCCACTTCCAGTTTGTCCAGATCGGTGAACAATTTCGCCTTCACAAGACCGTTATGGGCGGCCAGCACACAATGGGTATTTTCACCGCCCACCGGCAGGCTTGTCCCATACCAGAAACCGGCGCCCGACTGAAGCGCCCGCTCTTCCGTTCCGTGATAAATGGGAATGTGGACCCCGATCTTCGGAATGTCCACATATCCCATCATCCCTGTTCCCCATGGATCCAGAAGGTGGTCAAGCTCCTCCCGTTCCTCTGCGGGAACCAGAAACTGTTCCTCTTTCTTTGCAAGTCTTTCATTGTACTCTCGGGCCGCCTGGATCATTTCTTCGCAGTCGATCCCCTGAAACCGGTCATACGCCGCGATCGCCTTGTTGAACTGATACTGATAGTACCAGTCGCAGATATGCGGGTACAGGAAAATTCCCAGTCCCAGAAGAAATATGACTGCTATGAGGATCCCGCGCCCGGTGAGCCATGAAGGTTTCCTGCCGGAATTACCGGATCCATGCTCCATTTGCGTCTACCTGATATCCGTCCGGTGTTGTGGTGTTCGCAAGCATTGCGCCAAGTGTTCCCTTGTCGGATGCTGTGTTGAAGTAATACCACTTGCCGTCGATCTCATGCCAGCCGGTGTACATGCGTCCTCTTGTGTTGTCGTACTGAGTATGGAGATAATACCAGTTGTTGTTCCGGTATAACCAGCCGTCTTCCATCCAGCCGTCTACATCAAAGTAGTACCAGTCGGAGCGGCCGTTCCATGTGAGGTATACCCACTCATCATGCGGGAATGTACCGTCATCATAGCAGAACCACCAACCGTTTAATCTCCATGTTCCTGTCGCGTCGCGGTAGCCGCCCTTTGCCTGAATTGCCGCGTCTGTGTAGTATTCCGGACGGTCAAAGTCGATGGCAAATCCGTAGGTGTAGAAACCGTAAATCGTATCACCGATCTTTAAGTACTCGTTGGACGGAAGTCTTCCGTTGTCCTCCGTGAACTCGCCGCCCTCTAAGATCCAGCGACCGGACTTACCGGCTGCGTTTGTGGCTTTGCCTCTTGTGGAGGTGCCATAGTCATAATCACTGTCATCACTGTCACTGCCGCTTGATCTCCACTTGTAAGTGATCGTGAAGGTCGTTCCATCTTTTCCTACAACATATCCAACCGGGAACTTATCCCAGGTCTGATCGCTGTAGCTGCTGCTCTTACCCCTGGATGCTGGAATATCCGCAAGTGTAAGCTTCGTTCCAACCTCAAAGGTCTTTGTGAGTTCTGTCTGACCGTTCTCTGTAAATGTTCCGTTTACAACAACGAACTTGATATCAGTGTACTGCTTCTCCGGGGTCTCCGGTGTTTTCTCGCATTTTGCTTTGAAGTTGATCACGATCTCCTGATTTTCAGAATACCACTCGCCGTCCTCATCGCAGAAGAGCTTGACTGTTGCTGCATCGTCTCCTGCATTGGTATGTTTTCCATCTGCATATGCCTTGATGTAATCTTTTGCAAATACAGTAACAACTGCCTCGTTATCCTCTTCCTTATCTCTTGTGACACTGTAAGTTCCGGCCATAAGACCGAAGGACTGCGGAGCGTGCTGCTCATCTGTTTCACAGGTTACATTGATCGTTTCTCCAAACAGCTTCTTCAGATCATCGTATTTCGGAAGAGCCGGTTTCTCCGGATTGTTTTCGGTACACTTCACAAAGAATCTGATCGGTGTTGTACCCTCTTCGATATCCCAACCGCCATCCGTACGAGCAAGGATCAGTTTTGCTGAAGCGGCTCCCTTAACGTCATGATTGCCATGGGCTGCAATATATTTGCTTACATACGGCGCTGCCTTTACTGTAAGGATTGCCTTTGTAGTTCCATACCATGAAATCTCATATCCATCCTCCATCAGAGTGTAATCCTCATCCGGATGAGCTGCTGCATTGCTGCCTGTATGAACAAGAACGACTCCTTCGATAAGATCCTCTAACTCTTTAAATCCCGGAAGTTCCGGATCAGTCGGGATTGGAGTATCCTTTGAGCAATCTACTTTAATGGTTGGAATTTTTGTGAGAGCCGGTGCTTCCCATTTCTTTGTCACTGGGTTCCATGTAAGATCGTATGTAATATCTTCTACTGTCACTGCATGATCATAATCCACATCCGCATTATACTGCATTGCGTAATATGCACTGATCACTGTTACTGTGCTGACATATTTTCCATTAACAGATCTTACTTCTCCGATCTCATAGCTGTTCGGAATGTTTAAATCATACTGTTTTGCCTGATGACCGGACTTGGAAGCATTGAGGCACTCTACGATCACTGCAGGCACAATTTCCGTATCCACCGGTTTCTCCGGTTTGTCCCCTGCACAGTTTACCTTAATCGTTGGAATTTCTGTGAGAGCTGGTGCTTTCCATGTCTCTGTATCTGCGTCCCATGTAAGATCGTATGTAATATTCTCTACTGTCACTGCATGATCATAATGTACATCCGCATTATACTGCATTGCGTAGTATGCACTGATCACGGTTACTGTGCTGACGTATTTTCCATTAACAGATCTTACTTCTCCGATCTCATAGCTATCCTGATCGTTTACATCATACTGTCTTGCCTGATGACCGGAATTGGAAGCATTGAGGCACTCTACAATCACTGCAGGCACAATTTCTGTTTCCACCGGTTTACGCGGAACTTCCGGTTTTCTTTCCTTCCAGTGTGCTTCTACCACAACCTCAGTTCCTGTACCGGCAGCATTTGCTACTGTCATTTCAGAATTAAGTTTCTGATCATCAAGATACCATCCGTCAAAATCATAATTCTCACGTGTCGGAAGTTCATTACCACTTAAGAGTTCAAGAGTGTCTTCACCTCTTGCATTGTCTTTTGTAAGCTTGTCGGCACCGCTTGTCGCATTTAAGTTATATCCATCTTTTGAGAAGGACCAATCCCATGCACCGCCGTTTGCATCATAAGTGACCTTGTAAATAGTCGGCTGTGTCTCGACCTTCGTTAAACGAACCGTAACACTGTATGCCTTTCCTTCTGTTGCCATCAGTGGATGCACCATCAGTTCTGTCATCACAAAATCATCTGATTCTACACCTGTTACACGATAACTCTCCGTGCCAATTGTAAGCACATCATTGGTCTGTGGAATCGTTGTCTCAAAAGCTTTTTCACCGGTAAAGCCTACCCACTCAGTTACCGGATCCTGTACAGAATTCCCATTTTCATCAACATAATTGACTGTCAATGTTGCGCCTGTAATAGATGGTTTCGGGAACTTGATGTGCTTATCTACCTTATTACCATCCTTTGTATAGGAATAGTTGAATTCTGCCTTGCCGTTTAAATCAATGTTTCCGACCTTTTTCTTCGCTTCATCTGTCAGTTCCACGGTGTAAGTCAATGTGCAGACGGAGCAGGCTTGAGTGAAGAACTGAAAAAACAACGTTTAGGTGAAGT
>OODS01001597.1_pt1 | contig 14347 bp, 13 predicted proteins | sample 1671531 | NCBI WGS metagenome assembly OODS01 (sample SAMN06348166, study PRJEB24527) | human gut metagenome | biome: human gut; feature: ankylosing spondylitis patient; material: feces | host: Homo sapiens | place: China | collected 2015-10 | reverse complement strand
GTTAAAAGGGAAGCGGGTGCAAATCCCGCACGATCTCGTCACTGTGATAAGGGAGTTTACCGTCAGGGTGCAGCTGCACCGGTCACTGGAACGTATGTTCCGGGAAGGCGGCGGTGGATGTTGAGCTTTCAGCCAGGAAACCTGCCCGCTGTTGGTACGGGGGCGCAAGCCCCAGATCACGAGGAATTGGTTGTACCCAAAAAGCCTGAAAAAACTGAAAAGGGCCTTTTTGCTTTGCCGTCCCGCAAGCAGAAAGGTCCCTTTTGTTTTGCCATCCCGCAAGCAGAAAGGCCCCTTTTGTTTTGCCGGGCACTCTTTCCTGTACCTTCTGTTCAGCAAAAATCATGTTCAAAAACAGGAAAGGAACGAACAAAAATGAGAAAACGCACCATCCACAAAGCAGCGGCCGCTCTGACCGCTCTGGCCCTCTGCGCCGGTGTACTGACCGGCTGCGGCGGTGCCGCAAGCAGCACCACTGCTTCCAGCACGGCAGGATCTGCTGCCAGCAGCGAGGTTTCCGGCGAGGAGGCTGACGAATTGGCCGCAAAGAACGTTGCAGATCTGATCGATGCCATCTATGTGCAGGAGCGCACCGATGACACCGATGCCCAGTGTGAGGCCGCCAAAGCCGCATGGGATGCCCTGACCGATGCCCAGAAGGAGCTGGTCGAGGGCGAAGAGGCTGACCCTGACTACTTTGGCCGCGACACCGGCGATGCTTCCAAGGACGACAGCCGCAATCAGGACGACATCGGCGAGAATGAGCTGCTGGTGGTCTCCTTCGGCACCTCCTTCAACGACAGCCGAGTGAAGGATATCAAGGGCATCGAGGATGCGCTGCAGGCCGCTTATCCCGATTGGTCTGTCCGCCGCGCCTTCACCGCACAGATCATCATCAACCATGTTCAGGCCCGCGACGGCGAGAAGATCGACAACATGCAGCAGGCTCTGGACCGCGCTGTGGCCAACGGCGTGAAGAATCTGGTCGTCCAGCCCACCCACCTGATGCACGGTGCAGAGTACGACGAGATGATGGAGATGATCGACGAGTACAAGGACAAGTTCGAGAGCGTCGCCGTTGCCGAGCCCCTGCTGGGCGAGGTTGGTGCCGACGCTGCCGTCATCAACGCCGACAAGGAAGCTGTTGCCAAGGCCGTTACCGCTGCCGCTGTGAAGGATGCAGGTTTCGACAGTCTGGATGCTGCCGCTGAGGAGAAGGTCGCCTTTGTCTTTATGGGCCACGGCACCTCCCACACCGCAAAGGTGAGCTACAGCCAGATGCAGACCGCCATGCAGACCCTGGGCTACAGCAACGTGTTCATCGGCACGGTGGAGGGTGAGCCTGAGGAGACTGCCTGCGAGAACGTCATCGAGGCTGTCAAGGCCGCCGGTTACACCAAGGTCATCCTGCGCCCCCTGATGGTCGTTGCCGGTGACCACGCCAACAACGATATGGCCGGTGCGGATGACGATTCCTGGCTGAGCCAGTTCCAGGCGTCCGGTGACTTCGCGTCCGTGGAGTGCCAGATCGCCGGTCTGGGTGAGATCGAGGACATCCAGCAGCGCTACATTGAGCACACCAAAGCCGCAATTGATTCCCTGAACGGCTAATATTCCGCATTCCAATGCCCGAAGGGAGAGATCTTTTCGGGCATTTTTTATGGAGAGCTTCCCCGCATGAGGAGAAACACTCCCATTTCAAATTCTGAATTTTTGAGGTATTTTGTTTATGCACTGCAAACAGTTTGTTTCCCTGTCCGTTGCTTCTCTGATGCTGGCCGCCGCGCTCACCGGCTGCGGCGGGGCTTCTTCCACTGCTTCCTCTGCTGTCAGCTCGGAAGCCGCTTCTGCCGTGAGCGCTGCCGCCGCTTCCAAAAGCACCGAAGCTGCCCTGCCAGACGGCGTGTACACGGCTGAGTTCGACACCGACAGCGGCATGTTCCATGCCAACGAAGCCTGCAATGGCATGGGCACCCTGACCGTGGAGAACGGGCAGATGACCTTCCATGTCAGTCTGTCCTCCAAGAAGATCGTCAACCTGTACGTTGGCATGGCCGCCGATGCCGAGGCCAACAAGGCAGACTGGCTGCTGCCTACCACCGACACCGTCACTTACTCCGACGGAACCTCGGAGGAGGTCTACGGCTATGATATCCCCGTGGCCGCTGTGGACCAGGACTTCCAGCTGGCACTCCTCGGGACCAAGGGCAAGTGGTATGACCACACCGTGAGCATCCGCAATGCACAGCCCAAGGCTGAGGAAGCTGCCGAGACCCCTGCGGACGGTGAATACAGCGTGAATGTGACCCTGGAGGGCGGCTCTGGCCGTGCCACCGTGGAAAGCCCTGCCGCCCTGACCGTGGCGGACGGAAAAATGACCGCTGTCATCCTGTGGAGCAGCCCCAATTATGATTACATGATCGTGGACGGCGAGAAGTATCTGCCCACCAACACCGAGGGCAACTCCACCTTTGAGATCCCTGTTTCTGCACTGGGCACTCCGCTGGCTGTCACTGCCGATACCGTAGCCATGAGCACCCCCCATGAGATCGAGTATACGCTGACCTTTGCGCTGAACGGATGAAACTGACGAGACAACAATTCCTGCGCGTTCTGCCTGCTACAGTACTGGCCCTGTCGGGTTGCGCCGCCTCCGAAACGGCTCCCGCCAGCACAGAAGAACTGGTCTTTGACCACGCCTGCCCGCTGGATTACGCCACACAGTTTACCGCAGATTGCTATGAGGGCGGCTATACCATGCTGACCCTGACCGAATCGGGGGAGCAGTTCCTTGTGACCCCGGAGGATGCCGCTGAGGTGGAAGGCCTGCCCGAGAGCGTGACGGTGCTGCGTCAGCCCGTCCGGAACATCTACCTTGTCTCCACCTCGGTGATGGATCTGTTCCTCGCGCTGGATGGGCTGGACAGCGTGACCCTTTCCGGCACCCGGGCGGAGGGCTGGTATCTGGATGAGGCCAGAGCCGCCATGGAGGCCGGGCGTATTGCCTATGCGGGCAAGTACAGCGCCCCGGACTACGAAAAGATCCTTGCGGCCAACTGCGGCCTTGCCATTGAGAACACCATGATCTACCACACCCCGGAGGTCAAGGAGCAGCTGGAACGGTTCGGCATCCCGGTGCTGGTGGAGCGCTCCAGCTATGAGAGCGGCCCGCTGGCCCGGCTGGAATGGCTCAAGTTCTGGGGCATCCTGCTGGGGAAAGAGGAGCTGGCAGAACAGGAGTTCGCCCGGCAGGTGGAGCGCCTTGCACCGCTGGCCGGGCAGGCTTCCACCGGCAAGCGCTGTGCCTTTTTCTCCATCACAGCCAACAACCTTGCCAATGTGCGCAAGGGCGGCGATTATGTGGCCCAGATGATCGAGATGGCGGGCGATGATTATGTTTTTGCGGACCTGACCGACAACGGCAACAACCTTTCCACCATGAACCTGCCGCTGGAGGATTTTTACGCCGGTGCAAAGGATGCCGATGTGCTCCTTTACAACAGCACCATCGAGGGTGTGGTGCATACCACGGAGGAACTGGTGGCAAAATGCCCCCTGCTGGCCGAGTTCAAGGCCGTGCAGAGCGGCAGTGTCTGGTGCACCACCCAGAGCTTTTTCCAGCAGAGTACGGCGCTGGTCGATTTTGTGCTCGACCTGCACCGTGTCTTTACGGAGGATGACCCCGCCGACCTGCAATTTCTGAGGAAAGTAGAGTAACCTATGACCAGCAAAAAGCGCCTGATCTTCTCTTACGGCATCCTTGCCCTGCTGCTGGCGGTGCTGTTTGCCGCCAACCTGTTCTGGGGCAGTGTGTCCCTGACACCGGGGGCAGTGCTGGAGGCCCTGACCGGCCGCGGGCAGGACGCTCTGAGTGTGGGCATCATCACCCAGCTGCGCCTGCCCCGGGCTGTGATGGTGGTGCTGCTGGGGGCGGCGCTCTCGGCGGCGGGCTACCTGCTGCAGACCTTTTTCGCCAACCCCATTGCAGGGCCCTTTGTCATGGGCATTTCCAGCGGGGCCAAGCTGGCCGTGGCACTGGTCATGGTGGCTTTTCTGAACCAGGGCCTGCTCACCAGCTCCCTTACCCTGATCACAGCCGCCTTTGCGGGGGCCATGGCCTCCATGGCCTTTGTGCTGGCGGTCTCCCGGCGGGTGCAGCGGATGAGCATCCTTGTCATCTGCGGCGTAATGATCGGCTACATCTGTTCGGCCGTCACGGAGTTTGTGGTGGCCTTTGCCCAGGACAGCAACATCGTCAACCTCCACAACTGGTCTCAGGGCAGCTTTTCCGGCGTGACCTGGGGCAGTGTACGGGCGGCGGCGCTGGTGGTGCTGCCCGCTCTGGCGGCAGCGTTCTGCCTTTCCAAGCCCATGGCCGCCTACCAGATGGGGGAGGCCTACGCCCGGAGCGTGGGCATCAATGTCAAAGCCTTTTCCCGGCTGCTGGTGCTGCTTTCCAGCCTGCTGGCCGCCTGTGTCACGGCCTTTGCGGGGCCCATCTCCTTTGTGGGCATCGCGGTGCCCCATCTGGTCAAGCAGCTGTTCGGCAGCGCAAGGCCGCTGGTGGTGCTGCCCGGGTGCTGCCTGGGCGGGGCCGCCTTCTGCCTGCTGTGCGATCTCATCGCCCGCAGCATGTTTGCCCCCACCGAGCTTTCGATCAGCGCCGTAACGGCAGTGTTTGGCGCACCGGTGGTCATCTGGCTGCTGGTGCGCCGGGGTCAGGAGGGTGTGCGATGAAATACCGCTGTGAAACGAAAGAACTGGCCATCGGCTATGGCGGCGCGCCCCTTGCTTCCGGCATCACGCTGGGGGCGGTGCCGGGGCAGATCCTGGCCCTCATCGGGCCCAACGGCGCGGGCAAATCCACCCTGCTCAAAACGCTGGCGGGCCAGCTGGCCCCCCTGGGCGGGGCTGTCCTGCTGGATGGCCGCAGCCTGACCGATTACACCGGCCCGGCCCGGGCCCGGAAGCTGGCCCTGATGCTGCCCCATACCCGCCGCACCGAGCTGACTTCCTGCTTTGAGTTTGCCGCCGCCGGGCGCATCCCCTATACCGGGCGGCTGGGCATCCTGTCCGATGCCGACCGGCAGGCCGTGCGGGACGCGCTGGAACTGGTGGGGGCTTCCCCTCTGGCGGGCCGGGATTTCAACTGCATCAGCGACGGCCAGCGCCAGCGCGTTCTGCTGGCCCGCGCCATCTGCCAGCAGCCCGGAGTTCTGCTGCTGGACGAGCCGACTTCTTTTCTGGATGTCAAGGGAAAGATCGAGCTGCTGACCATCCTGCAGAAACTGGCCCATGAGCAGGGGCTGGCCGTGATCGTCAGCCTGCACGAGCTGGACATGGCGCAGAAGATCGCGGACGCGGTGGTCTGCGTGTTCCCGCACAGCGTTTCGGGAGCGCTGACCCCGAAGGAGGCCTTTGCCCCGGAGAACATCCGGGCGCTGTACAGCCTGACCAAGGAGCAGTACGAGGCCGTGTTCGGCCCGGAAAAGCCTGCCGGGCCAAAGTTTGAACATTACGTCCGCAGTGGGCAGAAGCTGCTCCGCTGCGGGTACACCACCGGCACCTGCGCGGCGCTGGGTGCGGCGGGGGCCGCGCGGCTCCTGCTCACCGGCCATGCCCCGGAGAGCGTTGCCCTGCGCACGCCGAAGGGCATCGTGGTGGAGGTGGCCCCGCTGTACTGCCGCCCCGCCGGAGCCGGTGCCGAATGCGCCATTGAGAAGGACGGCGGGGATGATGTGGACGTGACCACCGGCCTGCCCGTGATCGCCGCCGTAGAATTGCTGCCCGATACCACCGAGATCCGCATCTCCGGCGGCAAGGGCGTGGGCCGGGTGACCAAGGCCGGGCTGGATCAGCCGGTGGGGGAAGCCGCCATCAACCATGTGCCCCGGCAGATGATCGCCGAGGCTCTGCAAAGGGAAGCCGAGAGCGCCTGCTACACCGGCGGCTTTGCCGTGACCATCTCCATCGAGGGCGGGGAAGAGGTGGCAAAGCGCACCTTCAACCCCCACATCGGGGTCGAGGGCGGGCTTTCGGTGCTGGGAACCAGCGGCATTGTGGAGCCCATGAGCCAGCAGGCGATCCTGGATACCATCCAGCTGGAAATGAATCAGGCCGCTCTCCGGGCGGGCAGCCCCAGGCGGCTCATCCTGGCCCCCGGCAATTACGGGCTGGACTATCTGCACGAAAGATACCCGGAGTTTCACGCTGTTCCGGTGGTGAAAACCTCGAACTTTATTGGAGACACGCTGGATATGGCCGCAGCGGCCCGCTTTGAAGAGGTGCTTCTGGTGGGCCATGTGGGCAAGCTGGTCAAGGTGGCGGGCGGTATTATGAACACCCATTCCCACACTGCCGACTGCCGCACCGAGCTGTTCTGCACCCATGCGGCGCTCTGCGGCGCTTCCCGGGAAGTCTGCGCCGCCCTGATGAACGCTGCCACCACCGATGCCTGTCTGGAACTCCTGGACAGCGCCGGTCTGCGGGCTCCGGTGCTGGAAAGCCTGCTGCGGGCAGTCCAGCTCCACCTTGACCGGCGGGCCTGCGGGGCGTTCCGGGTGGGGGCTGTGCTGTTTTCCAACCAGCACGGCCCGCTGGGAGCCACCGATACTGCCGCACAACTGCTGAACGAATGGAAGGAGCATTGAGATGGTACATTTTGTAGGCGCAGGCCCCGGCGCACCTGACCTCATCACCCGGCGGGGCGCGGCCCTGCTGCAGGAAGCCGACTGCATCATTTATGCGGGCAGTCTGGTCAACCCGGCCCTGCTGGGGCTGGCGAAGCCGGAGTGCGCCGTTTACAACAGCGCCGAGATGACGCTGGAACAGGTGCTGGACGTGATGCGCCGGGTGGAAGCCGCAGGAGGGACCACCGTGCGGCTCCACACCGGCGACCCCTGCCTGTATGGGGCCATCCGGGAGCAGATGGACGCACTGGATGCGGATGGAATCCCCTACGATGATACCCCCGGCGTGTCCAGCTTTTGCGGGGCGGCGGCGGCGCTGAACGCCGAGTACACCCTGCCCGCCATCAGCCAGACCGTGATCATCACCCGGATGGAGGGGCGCACCCCGGTGCCGGAAAAGGAGAAGCTGGCCAGCCTTGCCGCCCATGGGGCAACCATGGTGATTTTCCTCTCCATCGGCCTCATCGACAAGGTGCAGCAGGCCCTGCTGGCGGGCGGAGCCTACACGCCGGAGACCCCTGCCGCCGTGGTCTACAAGGCCAGCTGGCCGGAACAAAAAGTGGTGCGCTGCACCGTGGGCACGCTGGCCGGGAGCACCCGCGCCAACGGCATCACCAAAACAGCGCTCATCGTGGTGGGGGAGTTTCTGGGCACCCGGTATGAGCGGAGCAAGCTCTACGACCCGACCTTTACGACGGAGTTCCGCAAGGGGGCAGACCAGTGACCCGCGCCTATCTCGCCTTTACGGAAAAAGGGCTGGCGCTGGCCCAAAAGCTGGCCGGTGCCCTGCCCGGCACCGTGGCCCGCTGCGGCCATGGTGGGCCCGGCCTTGCCGACTGGGCTGCGGAGCAGTTCGCCCATGGGGATGCCCTGATCTTTGTGGGGGCTGTGGGCATTGCGGTGCGGGCCATTGCGCCCCACTGCCGGAACAAGGCGGTGGACCCTGCCGTGGTGGTGCTGGACGAGTGTGGTCATTTTGCGGTGCCGATCCTTTCGGGCCATCTGGGCGGGGCCAACGATCTGGCCCGGGCGCTGGCGGCGGTCTGCGGTGCGGTGCCGGTCATTACCACGGCCACCGATGCCAACGGGGTGTTTGCCGTGGATGCGTGGGCCAGGCACCAGAATTGTGCCGTGCTGGAACCGGAGCGCATCAAGCGCGTCAGCAGCAGGCTGCTGGCGGGCGGGCCGGTGCGGTACCGCTCGGAATTCCCCATTGCCGGGCAGGCCCCTGCCGGGGTGGTCCCGGCAGGGGAGGCAGAGCGCGCCGACTTTGTCCTGACCCTTTTCCCGGCGGGCGATGCGCTGCACCTGATCCCGAAGATCGGTGTGCTGGGCATCGGGTGCAGGCGGGGGACCAGCGCCGCACAGCTGGAAGCGGCCTTTGCACAGTTCTGCGCGGCCCACGGCCTTGCGGCAGTGTGCATCACGGCGGCAGCCAGCATCGACCTGAAAGCTGATGAGTCGGGTCTGCTGGAATTTTGCAGAATCCACGGCTGGCCGGTGCAGTTCTATTCTGCCGCACAGCTGCAGAACGCCCCCGGGCAGTTCACACCTTCGGCCTTTGTTCGGAGCGTGACCGGTGTGGACAATGTCTGCGAGCGGGCGGCGGTGCTGGCGGCAGGCGGCACGATCATTCTTCCCAAACAGGCGGGCGGCGGCGTGACCTTTGCGCTGGCGCTTCGTCCCTTTGCCCCGGATTGGAGGTGGCAGGATGCCTAATGTTGTTTTTGTTGTCGGGCTTGGGCCCGGGGATCCCCGGTTTCTGACCGCACAGGCGCAGAGCGCCTTAACGCAAGCCGAGGTGCTGTGCGGCTATACGGTCTATCTGGATCTGGTGCGCCCTTACTTCCCGGACAAGCTCTATTATTCCACCGGCATGACCAAGGAGATCGACCGCTGCCGCTGGGCGCTGGAAACGGCCCGGAGCGGCAGGGCGGTGGCGCTGGTCTGCTCGGGAGATGCCGGGGTCTACGGCATGGCAAGCCCTCTGCTGGAGCTGGCAGAGGGCTTCCCGGACGTGACGGTGGAGGTGGTGCCCGGCCTGACCGCCGCCCTGAGCGGCGGTGCAGTGCTGGGTGCCCCGCTGGCCCACGATTTCTGTGTGCTCTCCCTCTCTGACCGGCTTACGCCGTGGGAGGTCATCGAGCGGCGGCTGGCGGCAGCAGCCATGGGGGATTTCTGCATCGCGCTGTACAACCCCTCCTCCAAGGGGCGGCCGGACTATCTGGCGCGGGCGGTGCGCATCCTGCTGGCAAACGGCAAAGCACCCGGAACGGTCTGCGGCATTGTGCGGAACATTGGCCGGGAGGGGCAGGAAAGCCGCGTTCTGACGCTGGCTGCGCTGGAAACCACCCCGGTGGATATGTTCACCACCGTGTTTGTCGGCAACGCCCAGACCCGCCAGCTGAGCGGGCGGATGGTCACGCCGCGGGGGTACCGCGCATGAGGGTCGTGGTATTCAGCGGCACCACCGAGGGCCGCATGTTTTCAAAGCAGCTGGCCGCACTGGGGGCCGAGGTACTGGTCAGCGTGGCCACCCCGCTGGGGGCCGAGGAACAGGGCGAAAGGTCCGGCATCACCGTCCACTGCGGGCGGCTGACCCCGGAGGAGATGACCGCCCTGCTGCAGGGGGCTGACCTCTGCGTGGATGCGACCCATCCCTATGCCGTGGAGGCCACCCGGAACATCCGGGCAGCCTGCAAAACAGCGGGTACGGAGTACCGCCGCCTGCTCCGGCCCGAAAGCCCGCTGCCTGCCGGGAGCATGGTGTTTGCCTCTGCGGCCCATGCGGCGGGATTTCTGGCCCGGACGCAGGGAAATGTTCTGCTTGCCACCGGGGCCAAGGAGCTTTCTGCCTTTGCTGTGCTGGAACCGGCACGGCTTTTTCCCCGTGTCCTGCCCACCCGGGAGGGCATTGCCGCCTGCGAGGGGGCAGATATCCCCCATAAGAACATCATCGCCATGCAGGGGCCGTTCTCCTATGCGCTGAACCGGGCACTGATGGAGCAGTTTGCCATCCGCTTCCTCGTTACCAAAGATGGCGGCGCGGCGGGCGGCTTTGAAGAAAAAGCCCGGGCAGCGCAGGACACCGGGGCACAGCTCATCGTCATCCGCCGCCCGGCCGAGCAGGGCGAAACGGCGGAACAGATCCTGACACATTGTAAGGAGATGCTGCAATGATCACACTCATCGGGATGGGGTCGGGCACGCCGGAAAGCCTGACCGCGCAGGGCCTTGCCGCCCTGCAGAACGCCGGACTGATCCTGGGGGCAAAGCGCCTGCTGGAACAGCTGCCGCAGGGCTGCACGGAACACCGGAAGGCCCTGTATCAGCCTGAGGATGTCCTTGCCGCGCTGGCGGCTGACCCGGAGGTGGATGCTGCCCTTGTGTACAGCGGCGACACCGGGTTTTACTCCGGTGCGGCCCAGCTGCTGCCGATGCTGCGGGCCTTTGGTATCTCCTGCCGGGTGCTGCCGGGGCTTTCCAGTGTTCAGCTGCTGGCCGCTGCCGTGGGCCGCTCCTGGCAGGAGTGGAAGCTGGTCTCGGCCCACGGCTGTGCCTGCGACCCGGTGGCCGAGTGCCTGACAGCCGGGGGAAAGCCTGTGTTTTTCCTGACCGGCGGGGCAGAAACGCCTGCCTCCCTCTGCGGCCGGCTGGCTGCTGCCGGGCTGGGCGATGCCCATGTGCTGGTGGGCGAAGAGCTGGGCCGGGCAGAGGAAAAGATCCTGTTCGGCACGGCGCAGGAATTTGCGCAAAAGCAGTTTGCAAGCCTGAGCGTTCTGCTTGTGGAGCATCTTCCTCAGCCGCCCCGGCGGGTGCCCGGCTTCCCGGATGAAGCCTTCCACAGGGGAGAGGTGCCTATGACCAAGCAGGAGGTGCGGGCGGCGGCGCTGGCCAAGCTGGCCGTGCAGCCCGGCGATACCCTGTGGGATGTGGGCGCGGGCACCGGCAGCGTGAGCGTGGAGCTGGCGCTGGCCGCACCCCGGGGGCATGTGTATGCCGTGGAGTGTGACCCGGAGGCCTGCGGGCTCATCCGGCAGAACCGGGAAAGGTTCCACGCCTGCAACCTGACACTGGTGGAGGGCCGCGCCCCCGCCGCGCTGGCTGACCTGCCCGCCCCGGATGCCGTGTTCATCGGCGGGACCAAGGGGGGCATGGAGGCTGTGGTGGACACGGTGCTTGCCCGGAATCCGAACGCCCGCATCTGCATCTCTGCCATTGCGCTGGAAACGCTGAGCGCCGCCGTGGCCGCACTGACTGCCCACGGCCTTGCTGCGGAGGTAACGCAGATCGCAGTCAGCCGCACCCGGCCTGCGGGCAGGCTCCACCTGCTGATGGCCAATAACCCCATCTTCCTTATCACAGGAGAACGTAAATGATCCAATTTCTTGTGGCCGCGCCCTGTTCCGGCAGCGGCAAAACCACACTGACCTGCGCTCTGCTGGCGGCGCTCAAGCGGCGGGGGCAGGACCCCTGCTCCTTCAAGAGCGGGCCGGACTATATCGACCCCATGTTTCACCGGGCCGTGCTGGGGGTGGAAAGCCACAACCTCGACCTTTTTTTCTCTGCGCCGGAGACGGTGCGCGTGCTCTATGCGCAGGCCGCAGCCGGGCATGGGGCGGCTGTGTGCGAGGGTGCCATGGGCTTTTACGATGGACTGGGCGGCGTGAGTGATACCGCCAGTGCCTGGCATCTGGCCGATACGCTGGGCCTGCCGGTGCTGCTGGTGGTCCAGCCCAGAGGGGCCAGCCTGACGCTGGCGGCCCAGATCAACGGACTGAAGCAGTTCCGCACCCCCAGCCATCTGGCGGGCATCCTGCTCAATGACTGCGCCCCCCATTTGTATGCTCTGCTGGCTCCCATGCTGGAACGGGAGACCGGCCTGCCGGTGCTGGGCTATCTGCCCCACCTGCCGGATGACGCCCTTGAGAGCCGCCACTTAGGCCTGAAAACTGCCGGGGAGATCGCGGACTTACAGCAGAAGATCAGCCGGATGGCCGATGCGCTGGTGGTGGATTGGGAGAAGCTTTTTGCCCTGACCGAAGGCGCAGCGCCTTTGGAGCATGCAGAGCAGTTCCTCCCTGCGGGAGAGCTGCCGCCCCAGGGAGGAGAGGAACAGCGCCCCCGCGTTCCCATTGCCGTTGCAAGGGATGCGGCGTTTTGCTTCACCTACGCCGAAACGCTGGAAGCACTGGAGCGGGCGGGGGCGGAGCTCTGCTGGTTCAGCCCCCTGCAGGACTCCGCCCTGCCGGAGCAGATCGGCGGGCTCTATCTGCCCGGCGGCTACCCGGAGCTGTATGCCGGGCAGTTGAGCGCGAACCGCTCCATGCTGGCCTCTGTGCGCCGGGCTGTGGAGCGCGGTCTGCCCACGGTGGCCGAGTGCGGGGGCTTTCTCTATCTGGGCCAGAGCCTGGAGGATGTCAACGGGGAACGCTGGCCCATGGCAGGCGTTCTGCCGGGGCAGGGCTTCCGGGTGGGGAGGCTGGTGCGGTTTGGATACGCGGCATTGACTGCCCACGCCGACAGTATGCTGTTCCGCGCCGGGGAGCGTCTGCCCGTGCACGAGTTCCACCACTGGGATTCCACAGACAACGGCACCGGCTTTACCGCCGCAAAGCCCAACGGGAAACAATGGGACTGCGGCTTTGCAAACGAGCATTTCTATGCGGGCTTCCCGCATTTGTATTGGGCGGGCACGGCCCTGCCCCGGCGGTTCGTGGATGCCGCCGCACACTATCATCAAGAGGAACAGGACCAATGACAGAGCTTGAACTGAAACAGCTTCTTTCCAGGATCACCCGGCCGGACGAGACCGCACGCACCGCCGCCCACGCTCACTGGGCCAGCCTGGCCAAGCCGCTGGGCGGGCTGGGCATGCTGGAGACCATGCTGGAGGATGCCGCCGCCCTGACCGGCACGGCAGAGCTGGCGTTTTCCCGCCGGGCCGTGCTGGTGCTCTGCGCCGACAACGGCGTGGTGGCGCAGGGCGTGAGCCAGACGGACCAGAGCGTGACCCGGGCCGTGGCCGAGAACCTTGCCGCCCGGCGCACCAGTGTCTGCCAGATGGCAAAAACGGCCCGCTGCGAAGTGGTGCCTGTGGACCTTGGCATGGCCGGGGAGCCGGTGCCCGGGGTGCAGAACTGCCGCATTGCCGCAGGGACGGCGGATTTCACCACCGGCCCTGCCATGACCCGTCAGCAGGCGGTGGATGCCATTGCGGCGGGCATCGGGCTTGTCCGGGCGCAGAAGGCGGCGGGGGTGCAGCTGCTGGCCACGGGGGAGATGGGCATTGGCAACACCACCACCTCCAGCGCCGTGGCTGCGGTTCTGCTGGGTCAACCCGTGGAGCGGATGACAGGCCGTGGTGCGGGCCTTTCCGACGCAGGGCTTGCCCGCAAGCTGGATGCCATCCGGCGGGGCATTGCGCGGAATCGGCCCGATGCCGCCGACCCGCTGGATGTGCTTTCCAAGCTGGGCGGGTTCGACATCGCCGGGTTGTGCGGTGTTTTTCTGGGCGGCGCGCTGGAAGGTTTGCCCGTGCTGATGGATGGCTTCATCAGCGGGGTGGCGGCTCTGTGCGCGGTGCGGCTCTGCCCCGCTGCGGAAAAGGCCGTGTTTGCCAGCCACTGCTCCACCGAACCGGCAGCAAGGCTGGTGCTGGAAGCGCTGGGCAAAGCGCCCCTGCTCACCGCCGGGCTCCATCTCGGCGAGGGCACCGGAGCGGTGGCAAGCATCCCGCTGTGGGATATGGCACTGGCCGTTTACCGCGATTGCTATTCCTTCACGGAGGGCGGCATCACGCCGTACACCCCCCAATGCTGACGCTGGTATTGGGCGGTGCCGCCAGCGGCAAGAGCGGGTATGCCGAGAGCCTGGTGCTGAAAACCGCGCTCCCGCGCTATTACATCGCCACCATGCAGGTGTGGGATGCCGAGTGTGCCGCCCGGGTGGAAAAGCACCGGAGGATGCGGGCGGCAAAGCAGTTTGAGACCGTGGAGTGCCCCCTGCATCTGGAAAACATCCGTCTGCCTGCCCGGGGAACCGCGCTGTTGGAGGATCTGGGCAACCTGACCGCCAACGAGCTCTACGACCCCGCCGGGGCGGGAGAAAATGCGGCTTCGGCCATTTTGGAAGGACTGGACCAATTGGCCGGACAATGCGCGCACCTCATCGTGGTCTCCAACGAGGTGTTCAGCGGCGGTGCCGATTACGCAGGCGACACCGGGCGCTACCTGAAAGCGCTGGCGCAGGTGAACAATGCCCTTGCCGCCCGGGCTGACCATGTGGTGCGGGTGGTGTGCGGCATCCCGGTCTATTATAAAGGAGTGGAAAAATGATTGGATTGCAGACCATTGCAGTGGCCTTTGCCATGTTTTCGGCCCTGCCGGTGCCGCAGTTCGCGTGGAACCAGAAAAACATGCGGTATGCCATGTGCGCCTTCCCGCTCATCGGGGTGGTCATTGGCGGGCTGTGGTGCCTGTGCGGCGCTCTGCCCCTGCCGATGCCCGCAAAAGCGGCGGGGTTCTGCCTGATCCCGGTCTGGGTCACGGGCGGCATCCACCTGGATGGCTATGCCGACACCTGCGATGCCCTTTCCAGCTATGGCGACCGGGAAAAGAAGCTGGAGATCTTAAAGGACCCTCACTGCGGGGCCTTTG
>OODS01001585.1_pt1 | contig 14428 bp, 15 predicted proteins | sample 1671531 | NCBI WGS metagenome assembly OODS01 (sample SAMN06348166, study PRJEB24527) | human gut metagenome | biome: human gut; feature: ankylosing spondylitis patient; material: feces | host: Homo sapiens | place: China | collected 2015-10 | reverse complement strand
TTAATAATACTATACAAAAAAAGCGGCTAGTTGTCAACATATACATATGAATTATTTTGGCTAACTGATAGAACAGTGTAGACATATCCAACAGAAAAGGGGAACAGTAAAATGTAACTGGGTGAATGAATATGGCAAAAAGACCAGTACCAAAATACGACTTCAAGGCTTTTGGAGCAGCGATAAAGGAAGCGCGAACGGACAGGAAAGAGAGCCGCAAGAAAGTATGCGACGAAATGTTTATCTCTCCCCGCTACCTTGCGAATATAGAGAACAACGGGCAGCACCCCAGTTTGCAGATTTTCTTTGAGCTTATGCTCCGTTACAATATATCCGTAGACCAGTTCCTTTCAGACAAACCCGCCGAAAAGAACACACAGCGGCGGCAGCTTGACGCGCTGCTCGACGGGATAAGCGATACGGGGCTTCGGATTGTGACAGCCACCGCAAAAGAGATAGCGGAAGTCGAAAAAGAGGGCGAATGAGAACGTCCCACAAAATTGAATATGGATTTTAGGAAGCGTTGTAATCTTTGCAGATTGCAGCGTTTTTCTTTTGCGTAAGTTTGGCAAAATCAAGGTTTCTTCCGTAGTAGGGATAAAGGGAGAAAGTTTCTTAGCAAGCATAGGAAAGGGGTACCCTTTCCGTATTTTCGCCCTCCTGCGCTGCGGCGTGTCGGACTAAAATTGCTTGTTGGGAAGTGTCCCAAACCCTCTAAAAAACGGAAAGGAGCGTGAACGCATGGACGGCAGGAAACGGACAGTGCAAATCAAATTCAGGGTAACAGAGGAAGAACGGGCGTTGATTGAGCAGAAAATGAAGCTCGTCCCTACCCGGAACATGGCTGGCAGTGATGCTCATGATGTTTTCTCCTGTGGGTGACGGGGGCATCTCCCCGATTTGTCTTTTGCCTTTGGCGGTCAAGCGGCACGCTTGCCCACTGGTTTTCGCCAGAAAACCATAGTGGGCTATGACTCGCCTTTGAGTCGAGATTCCCGGCGGATGGTCAGCGCATCCTTGAGCGACGGCGTTCCGGCACGGCTTCCGGCTCTTGCCGGATGTGTTGGTCATGCTCGGCCTGCTGGCGGCCTTCCTCTTCCTGACGCTCTCGCTCCTGCTGTGCCTTTTCCTGCTGACGCTGGAGCTGTTCGGCTCGCTTGCGCTCCACAAAGTCGATATGCAGCGGGCGGATTTCCGGCTGACGCAAAAACTCCTGATAACCTGCCATGACCTTTTTCATTTTTTTCAACTGCGCCTCCAGCTCCACCTTTTCCTCATGGCTTTGTTTCCTGTGAGCCGTGTATTCCGCTTCAAGCTGTGTCTGTTTTTCGCGTAACTCTTCCATTTCCATTTGCAGGTTTTCTTTTTGCTTCTGAGTAATGTGCGTGACGGCAAGCGCCTTTTTCAACTCGGCAATGATGAGGGATGCTTTTTTCAGCACGGACTGGTAATTGAAAAGGGATGCCTTGGGGAGAGATGAATCTTCCCGAAGAATTTTTTCCGCCTCCTCAGCCTGTTGCTCATACATTTCAATGCTCTTTTTCAGTTCTTCTTCACGCTGTTCCAGAGCATCAAGAATTTGCCGGGAACTTTGAGCAAGCTCTTCGGATTCCAGAATCAGATTGTTCAGGGCCTCCTGTTGCTGCTTGAACTCACGCGTATCCAGATGCTTTTTCGCGGAACCGGGCTTCTGCTCGACGCCGCGCTGAATCTCGAAGCCACGGCCTTGTAGATAGAGGGGGAGTTCAGTTTGCAGTTTTTTCAGACTGGCGCGGGTATAGATGCTGTTGGCGCTGAGTCGTCCGTCCGGCGTCACCGGCACATGAAGGAAGTGCATGTGCGGCGTTTTTTCATCCATATGAACCATCGCAGAGATGACATTTTCCTTGCCGACAAAATCAGTGAGATAGGTTGTGGCTTCCTCAAAAAAGCGCCTGGTTTCGTCTTTGCCGATGCGGGTGAAGAACGATTTGTCCGAACTGACAATCAGGCCGCACAGATGCACGGCGTCCTTGCGGACAGCCTTGACCATGAGCAGGTCGTCAATGCGATTCTGGATGGCCTGCGCGTAGCTGTCGGAGGTTGATTCATGAAGGTCGTAGTTTCCCGCACTTCGGCTGTAGTCGATGTCGGGGTTGGAATGGCTCTCGCGTTCACGCCGGTTGTGCGACTGAATGCCGCGAACGGCGTCCTTTTTGAACTTGCTCATGTGCAGGACGAGTGTGGACATAATGAAACTTCCTTATCCTGTAGGAAACAGGTGTCCCGCTGTACCGCCGCTTAAGCACCGGTACAGCGGGACACCTGAAAATAGGCTCAATCAAGACCTTCCAGTTTTCTTTTCATTCTGTGGACAGCCGATTTCGATTTGCCCATTTCCTCGGCACAGTCACGGATGCTGTAGCCTTCATCCAAGAGCCTTTTCAGCTCCTCCATCTCCACGTCCTCAATTTCCCGAACCTGCCAATGCAGGGCATTGCCCTCGGTAATCAGGTTGGCCTCAAAGGGCTTGGCGTCATCGCCGAGAATGCCCCTGGCTTTGGTCAGATGAACCTCAAACCTCGCGCCTTCGGCCATTGCGTATTCCCTGGGCCTGCGGAGGCTGATGACTGTATCCATGATGTCCTCTTTGGCGCTGGTGCCGCGCTGGTCGCCAGACTTTCCGGCATGGTGAATCAGGAGAACGGTGATGCCCCTGCGACGAAGATCCAGAAGCCACGCCTGCATGGCCTGCCAAGACTGCGATTCGTTTTCCTTGCCCGTGCGGCAGAGTGTTGCGATATTGTCCAGCACAACCATGTCCACGCCTTTCAGAAGAGGCTCAATCATGGCCTGCCCGTTGGGCGTGGACAAATCCGGCATGGCGCACGGCTGCAAGTCCGGCGTGATGAGTGAAAGGTTTTTCAGCGCCTGCGGCGGGATGGACATACCCCCCACAAGGGATGACAAACGGCTCTGCATGGACGTGGCGGGCATTTCACCGTCCACATAGAGCGTCTTTTTGGGCATGGGCGCGCGCCAGTTGAACACCGCGCCGCCGGAGGCGACGGCCACGGCCACGCTCAGGGCGGCGAAGGTCTTGCCCACACCTCGCGGGGCATAAAGGATGCCTATTCCCTGAACCGGCAGGATGGGCGATAGAAGGTAACCCCGGTCGGGTATCTGCATGGACAGAAACTCGCTCATGTCCAGGGCGACAAGACCGTGCTGTTTGGTCAGGGCTGCTTCCAGTTGAGAACGGACGGCTTCAAGGCCCTCAATCTGGTGGAGGTCATTGAAATCTGTGCCATTGCCGCTGGTAAAGTGGGGAAGCACAAGTTGAGCGTTTGCGAGCCGGGCCGCTTCTCCGCCTCTCTTGCGTCCGGTTTCGTCTTTGTCGCCGCAAATGATGATTGAGCTGGCTGGAAACTGTTCTTTTACGCTCTTGGCAACTGGTGCAAGATTATTTGCGGAAAAGGCCACATAGACCGTCCAGTCAGTGGCAAGATGGATGCTTGCGCCAGTGGCAAAGCCTTCGCAGATGGCTATCGACTTTTCCGGCTGACCCGGAATGATGAACCTGCCGTCTGAAACCTTGCCGCCAACGAGGAAACGCTTGGTTCCATCAGAGTAAATGCGTTGCAGGCTTTGCAGATTGTTTGCGGCATCCAGAACCGGGATAAGCAGAGTACCGTCCCGCGATTGCCGTATGCCTTCCAAAGCTGGAATGCCCTTGCGCCGCAAGTAGGGATGGCTGGCGTCGCACGCTCTTGCCGCATTCCATTCCTGTCTGGCCTGCTGGGCCGCTTCCGCATGGCGTCTGGTACATTCTTCTTCCCGCTGTCGCCGGATGGATTGCTGGCGTTCCTGCCATGCGGACATTTCCGCAAATGAAAGCGTCTGCTTTTCTTCGGCGCAGAACGTGCCCTGGTCGTCGGTTTCCCAGTTGCACCACCAGAGAGTGGCCGGTTTGTCCAGATGGGCTATATACGCGCCATTCCGCTTATGGGGCTTGCCTTCTGTGGGGCAACGATGAAGATTGCCGTCAGCAAAAATTTCTTCAGGGACAAGGCCATGCTGACCAAGCACATCATGGAAAGTGTGGAGAAGATCATTCATGGCCTTCTCCTTCCTTACCGGCGTTTTCAATGAACGCCTTGATGTCCTCGGCGCGCCAGACGGTCGTGCGCGGGCCAAGCTTCAATGGCTTTGGATAGCGGCCGGTTGCACAGCCTTTCCACCATGCACTTTTGCTGATGGGGAAAAATTCAAGAATCTGGTGAAGCCTGAGAAAACCTGTGGTGGGTATTTGAGTTGCCATAGCATTACCTCCGTATCAAAATGGTCTTTACGGAGTGCTATAGCATTTTTATTCAATTAATCCACATTGTTGATGAAGTACGATACCGTGCTATGTGGTTCGATGCAGTCCGATACAGTTCGATAGAGGTGCAGGGAAAAGAGAAAAATTTTTGTGGCAAGCAATTTTTGGGCGCAGATAAAAACGGCAAGGCGTCGCAGCCGATCTGCCGCAACGCCACGCCATAAATTTGAAAGTTTTGCTTACTGAATTATTTCAGTGAATTGGATGTATCCTGATTTCGCAATTCGTCCAGATAATCAGCCCACCTCTGAAGCAATTCACGTCGTTTATCCAGATATGACGCATGGTTGTACGCATCCCGAACGGTATTCTGCTCTTTGTGGGCAAGCTGGGCCTCAATGATGTCGCCGTCAAAGCCCCATTCCAGCTTTTTTTCATTCAGGATGGTGGAGAACATGGCGCGGAAACCGTGGATGGTCATTTCTTCCTTGCTGAAACCCATTCGGCGGATACCGTTCAAAAGCGCCATATCGGAAATACATTGCGAGGCTGAATGCCGTCCCGGAAAGCACAGTTCGCCTGTACCTGTGAGCAGATGCAGTTCGCGGAACAGCCTGACCGCCTGAGTGGGCAGGGGCACGGCATGGGCAATGCGCATCTTCATGCCGCCGCCATCCTTGGCGTTTTCCCTTCTGGCGGCAGGCACAATCCAGAGCGCCTTGTCCAGATCAATCTCTGACCACCTGCCGCCGCGAAGCTCGGCGCTCCGCAACGCCAGATAGGGCAATATCTTGAGCGCATAACAGACAACGGCTCCGCCCTGATATTCGTCTATGCAGCGCAGGAGATGGCCGACAGCGGCGGGATCGGTCATGGTGGCGTAATGCTTTGTCTGGATTGGCTTGAGGACTTCCTTGAGACCGTCAGCCGGGTTGAAGACGATATAGCCGCAGGTGCGGGCAAAACGGCATATCTGCCCGGCGGTTTCGGCCAGTTTATGCGCCGTTACCGAATGACCCGCGGCTTCCACCGGTCTGATTGCGCCCAGAATATCGGTTGGCACAAGTTTGCTGATGGGCTTTTCACCAATCCGCTCATTGAGCAGGGAAATGAGCCATTGTTTTTTCTTGATATTGGCCGCCGCATAGGAATCCTGCTTTGTGGCGAACCATTCCTGAGCGACGACGGAGAAGGTCAACGCTTGTTCACGCGCCGCCGCTTCGGCTTCTTCCTTGGCGGCCTTTTTCTGAGCGCCGGGATCAATGTCGTTGGCAAGCAGTTCCTTGGCCTTGTCGCGCTTGCGGCGGGCATCCTTCAGGGAGACGGCGGGATACGCGCCAAAGCTGAGCGTCTTTCTTTTTCCGGCATAGCGGTAATCCATCCGCCACAATTTCCCGCCGGAAGCGGAGAGGTAGAGGTACAAGCCTTCTGAGTCAGCGAGCTTCGCCGGAGTACCGTCGGACTTCAAATTCCTGAGCATGATGTCGGTCAGTGGCATGGCTAAAATCCTTTGCTGGCAAGGGGTTGCAGGGGGACGGTATTTTTCGGGCCTCGTTTCCTCCATGTTGGCTCATACCGCTGCAAATACCGTCATTTTTGTTGGTTCTCCCCGTTTCCCACGACACCTCGCTGGACATAGCATTGCCCAAAAAGCCAAGTCCCGCAAGGCTTTTTGAACCTTGCGGGACTTGATTGGATTCTTGGTTGGTGCCGAAGGGGAGACTCGAACTCCCATGAAGGAACCTTCACTAGACCCTGAACCTAGCGTGTCTACCAATTCCACCACTTCGGCATGGAAGGGAGGTATACCCAAAACATTCAGAGCTGGCAAGCGAAAAAACGCCCTTTCGGAAGAAATTTCAGCAAAAACCACTCTGCCTTCCGTTTTCCCGCCCGACTTCGGTTCAGCGCCACCCCGTAACTGGAGACGCCATCCTCTGAGTCACGGCGAAGACGCCGGACGGGCGGATTGTCCGCCACAGGAGTAAACCTCTTACGATTCCAACGGACTACGCAAGAATTTTCTTGAAGAGGATGTTGTTTTCAAGATGGTAGTGCTGCAAGGTATCTTCTTCGATTTCAGTAAGTTTCTTGTACAGTTCTCGGAAGGTATCGCATCCGTCGCAGGGGACGCTGTAGTCGTTTGTGGCATGGCGGAGCTTTTTGAGCAGAGTCCCCGCGGCTTCGTGCTCCTCTTCCAGGATATGCACCAGAGCTTGGCAGTGTTCCTTCGCCTCACTGTTGGCGATGGCCGGGAAGAGTTCCGTTTCTTCACGGATCAGGTGCGGTTCCATCTCATGCGACAACTGGCCAAACAGTTTATACACGTCGTACAGCTCGGGATGGCGCCTTCCGTGGGCCTTGAGCACGTTCACAATCAGTTCATGCGCTTCCGGAAGCGCTCCCCACAGATAGCTGTGGTGCTTCGTCAGGATAAACTCTACGAGCCGTTCGGCGCTCATTTCGGAGAAAGGCTCAGCGGGCTTTTCCGTACGGGCGGCAAGCTCATCCAGCGCTTTATAAATATTGCTGTCGACAAGGCGCTGTTCCTTGATGACTTCGCCGAGCAGACGCCCACCGCCGCAACAGTAGTCGATGCCCGCAGCACGGAATATGGCGGAAGACAGAGGGAAATTCACCACGATGTTGCCAACGGAGTGTTCATGCCATTTATTCTGCATAATAAGCCTCCAATGCTTTGGTATGGAAGGACCGTAGCATGGGGCACGGAAAAAACCTTTTAGTATAAAGGGCTATAATCAAAACAATACCGCCGTTCCAGACTCACGGCTTCATCATGCAGGCCCGGTGAGCCCCGCGAAGCCTCGCCCGCACCTACGCGCCGCCCCCCGTGGAGACAACAAAAAAGGCGGCCGAAGCCGCCCTGTTCGTGATTTCTTTCTTACGCCTTGGCTTGCTTGATCACCGAAGTGAGGCTGCTGACGAGGCCGGAAATGTTCGCCAGATCCGTGGGCAGGATCATGGTGTTGCCCTCCTTGGCGAGCTTGCCGAACTGTTCCAGATAGTTTTCCGCAACGCGCAGATTCGCCGCCTGCGTACCGCCCGGCTTTTCCATCTGGTCGGCGACGGTGGCAAGGCCGTCGGCGGTGGCCTGCGCAACCGCCCGGATCAGTACGGCGTCGCCTTCGGCCTGATTTTTCATCGCCTGCAACTTGCCTTCGGATTCGGCGATGGCGGCGGCCTTAGCGCCTTCCGCCATATTGATCCGGGCCTGCATCTCGCCCTCGGACTGCGCGATGAGCGCGCGCTTTTCACGTTCGGCGCGCATCTGCTTTTCCATCGCCTGCATGACCCCGGAAGGCGGCGTGATGTCACGGATCTCGTACCGCAGCACCTTGATGCCCCACGGCGCGGTGGCGGCGTCCAGCGCGGAGATGACTTCCTGATTGATGGTGCTGCGCTCCTCAAAAGTCCTGTCCAATTCCAGCTTGCCGATGGCGGAACGCAAAGCCGTCTGGGCAAGCTGCACGGAACCGAACATGTAATCGCTGATGCCGTAGGCGGATTTCTCTGGGTTCACCACCTGAAGGTAAAGCACGCCGTCGATATCCACGCTCACGTTGTCTTTCGTGATGCAGGTCTGTTTGGGCACGTCCAGAACGTCTTCTTTCAGGGAGCGGCGGTAGGCCACGGCGTCAATGAAGGGGATGAGGATATGGAAGCCCGCGAACAGAACGGCGTGGAACTTGCCGAGCCGCTCGACCACCACCGCCTGCTGGTTCGGCACGACAAGCGCCGTCTTGAACAGGACGAAAATAACCAGCAACGCCAAGAAAACGAAAACCGTCAACGAAGAACCGATCAAATCAAGCATATTATGCTCTCCATGTTTGAATAGCTACGCAGGATTCCGGGAGTTTTCCCCACCGGAAACCACTTCAAGCGTCAGTTCGTCATCGGGGATATGCCCCAAGACACGCACCTGCGCCCCCTCCGGCTGCGCTTCCGGGGACACCGCGCGCCAAAAACTGCCGCCCACCGAAATCTCCCCTACCCCGTTTACCGGAATGGGCCGGGTTACCGTCCCCATTTTCCCGGCGTGCAGATTCGGCAGCCCCACCGACGCGGCATCCGATGAAATCTGCGTCTTTCCTCGAAAGCTGCGGACAAACAACCGACGCAGCGAAAGGAGAAACACAACGGACGAGGCTCCGAAGACGACCACTTCAATGGCCAGATCGTCCACGAACAGCGCCGTCACCCCCGCCGCCCACGCGCCAAGGCCGAAAAAAAACAGCACGAACACGGGAGACACCAGCTCCACGGCCAGCAAGATTATGCCCAGAATAAACCACATGGCGGCGACAGACACGGCACCCTCCTCCTTCTTTGAGTACACCCCGCAACGGAACACCCGATGCGGAACCCGCAAACGCTATGCATCCCCCAGAGGAAGCCGAGCGCCGACGCCATAGCCTGTTATGGTCGCCACGGCCACAAGGCCCCCTTCGGCATCGGTTACCCGGACCTCGTATGTGGAAAGCAGCTTCCCCGAACGGAGCACACGCGCTTCCCCACGCAGGGGCCCCACGCGGCCGGAACGCACAAACGAAATGGAGGTCTGGGCATTCGTGCAGTACAGGCCGTTCGCATTGGAAAGCGCCGCAAACGCCACATCCGCCAGAACGAAAACGGCTCCGTCGTGCACCGCTCCCATGCCGTTGAGCTGGCATCCATGCGGCGGCATCTCGACAAGGCTGTACTCCCTTCCCACGTCCAGCACCTCAATCCCCAACGAGGAGGACACGGGGTCATGCCGTCGAAAATGTGCACGAATCTCTTCCAGCGTCAACATCCTGTCTCCCGGCAATACAAATCATTCGGTCCGCCAGCCCTCGGACGGCGGCACCCATCAGACAACCGATTTTCCATGCTCACGGCGCTCCTGTCAACAGCCCGTGCCCGCCTTCTTTGCGGAATCCGGGCCTTATTCCCCGCCGTATATGACGAAGCGATCCCGCCCGCCCTGCTTCGCGTGGTACAAGGCGACATCAGCCTTGGCATACAGCTCTTCGAACGAATCCCCGTGTTCCGGGGCAATGGCCACGCCGATGCTTACCGAAACCCCGCTGTAACGGGGGTGCGCCATGCGGATGGACCGGATGCGCGCACACAGCTCCTCAGCCTTGCGCTCAATGATTTCCCGGGTTGAGACGCCATACATGAGCGCAATGAACTCATCCCCGCCCAAGCGGCCCACAATGTCGTCCACACGGAAACACGACTCCAGCTCACGTGCGACCAATTGCAGCAGCGTGTCGCCCTCAAGATGCCCCAGCGTATCGTTGACATTCTTGAACCCGTCCAAATCCATGCTGAAGAAGGCAAGCAATCCGTCCCCAGAGGCCGAAGCAGCATACTCGGAAAACCGTTTTTCCACAGCGGACCGATTATACAGCTTCGTCAGGAAGTCCCGCTCGGACTTATAGACCAATTCAGCCTCGCGCTGCCGCCGTTCCGTGATGTCCGTCAGGTAACCAAAAGCCAGCAGATCCCCGGAGGCCGGATCTTTCAACAGGTTAATGGAGGCGGACACCCAGATGAAGGTGTCGCCGCGCAGCGTGCGGTATTCCAGCGACGTTTCCCCCTGCCCCGCCGCGTACAGCTGCAACAGGGATTCCGTGGCATAGAAACGCAGGACGCCCTGCTGATCTTCGGGGTGTACGGACACCTCCACAGCCTTGCGGAACCGTGCGGCGGCTGACGCGTCCGGCTCTTCCACGCCCAGCTCTTCACCATCCGCGTACCGGGACAGCAGCCTGTCCCGCGTCAGGTTTACGGTATAAGACGCTATCGTCTTGGACAACATGGCCTCCCGGTACCGCTCCTCACGGGCAAAACGGAGCTCGGCTTCCTTCAGTTCGGTAATGTCTTCCTGCGTGCCGAGCGCGGAGTATGGGCGGCCCTCGTCATCGAAAAGATTGGTCAGCGTGACGCGGAACCATCGGCTGCAGCCGTTTCCGGAGCGCATCACCACGGAGGCCGAGGCTTCCCCGGACCGCAATGTCTCCAGGACGCCCTCCATGGCCTTCCTGCTCTCTTCGTCCATGCCGATCTCATCCATCGCTTCGTGCAGCGACGCTTCCGTCAGAGAGGCCCCCTTCCCGGCTATGCGCATGATCCGCCCCGTGGCGTATACATATTCAAACAGCATGTCGTCGGTATGGGAAATGGCGATCAGGAAACGCTCGTTGCTCATGCGGAGCTTCAACTCCGCTTCCTTGGCGTCCGTGATGTCGGTCATGCTGCAATAGAGGCACGCCGCGCCGCGCTGTTCCACCGCAAGGCGCATACGGTGCAGAATCCACCGCACTTCGCCGGAACGCGTCACGATGCGGTATTCGCATTGCAGCGGCTCCGAACCGCATTCCCGCATCAGAGCGGTAAGCCGCTCCCGGTCTTCAGGGTACACGACCCCAAGAAACACGTTCTGGAACCTGTCTTCCAGCTCTTCACGCGAATAGCCCGCAAGCTCTAGGCACCCCTGGTTGATATAGAGCATCCGGAAATCATCGCGCGTACACTTTACGATGCCGCTCGGTGAAATGTCGGCCATCGAGTCCCTTTCCTGATTCACGCCCTCCACCTCCCGCCGGGTACGGAAGATGATGAAACTGATAAGCATGGCGCTCATCACAAAAGCAAGGAAAAGTTTGATGGAGAACGACAACGCGCCCCGGTTGATCGGATCGCAGATGTCCTCGGTGACGGCGTCGGGCACGATGGTCACAAGGCGCCAATCGTTGATGCCCAGCGGCGTGATATAGGCCGTACGCCCGTATCCGCCCACGGAGAACCGGATGAAACCCGACGTCCCGTCACGGAGCATCGTCCTGTGCCCTTCAAAGGTATAGCCGTCCAGCATTACGGCGTTGGCTTCAAACGCTTCCAGCCCGTTTTCACTGCCGCCGATGATGTTCGACGTGTGGCGCGAGGTCGTGACCGACTCGCCGCTGGACGTCAGGATATTGCTGTAGCCGCGCTCGTGGAAGTAGCTCATATCCATGATCCGGGAGAGGATGGACATATCATACACGCCGGCTACCGCGCCGACGATCTCCCCGTCCCTGATGATGGGCGAATAAAAGAGCAGATTGTCCGGGCCATGCCCGTTACGGATGAAACGCACGTCGTGATTGCCGCGCAGCACGTCCTGGAACCACGGCTCGCCGGGCTCCACGCGGACGGAACCTTCCAAATCGCGGCCTTTCCCATCGGGCGTGAACACGCGGACATCGTGGAAGTCGTAATGGCCCGCCATGTTTTGCAGCAAAGCCGCGGCATCCGGCCCGATCAGGCGCTCAACCGATGAAAAAAGCTCCGCGAACATGGCCGTATAGGCAATGGCGGCATTCATCCTGATGGAGATGCGGAGATTGGACTGGCGGGCAATCTCTTCAAGATAGGCGTTGTTGACGGCCTGGATACGTTCCCGGTTTTCGCTCCTGAACTCCAGGAAGGAGAGCGCGACCAGAACCGAAAGCGCAAAAATGCCAAGGAGGCACAAAACGTAGACGTTTCTCCCCCGAAAGGTGCGGACCGCTCTCACCATTCCCCTCCGTTGTCTGGCGGATCTCCCCCGGAACCGCCCGTATCACATCCCCACAGCGCCAAGGAAAGCGCCTCTCCCCGGCGCGCTCAGACGCAGTGGGAGCATACCTGCCCAGTCGGCATTTCGCAAATGTTCCCGCCATACTTTTCAACTTTTCCGCCGCCCCGCGCTTCCGGCCACCGGAGGAACGCCGCCATGCCCCTGGGGTTATGGACGCCTCCCTTCCCCTTTTCATCACGTTCAAATCAGGCCGCGCCGCAACCTCTTTTATACCTGCTTCATTTTCACGGCGGATCTCAGGATATCCCCCTATACCGCCGCGCATTTTTCTCCTAAGAACGGAAGCACACCCGCTCAATCCTCCAACGAGGGATCGCCGTCCATGCCCGAGCATCCGCACCACATCCGATCGGAAGCCTACAAATACCGTTTCGACCTCCTCTTCGCTTCACTCCTGTGCACGATCGTCGTCAACATTTTCTTCCCCGAAGACATCTACGACGGCATCGCGCAGACCATCTACCTGCCGATCCAGCTCATCGCGGGGATCACCCTCTTCGATATTCGGCGGAAGGGATACCTCTTGACCCTGTTGCTCTTCCTCGGCGGCCTGCTCATCGTCGGGCGCCTGCTGGACAGCTTCACGCCCCTGAATCTGCGAGAGTATCTTGTATTCGCCTATGTCGTGTTCTTTGGGTGGGTGACGCTCGAACTCTTCCGGCAGATCTACACGGCCCCGCTGGTGGACCGGGAAAGCGTGCTCGCGGCGCTGTGCGGCCTGCTCCTCATCGGCTACTGCGGTTTTTTCGTCTTCGTCGCCGTGGAGTTCCATCAACCGGGCTCGTTTTCCGGGCTCACGCCCGGCGGGCAGGGTTTCCGTGATCTGTTCTATTTCAGCTACGTGACCATCCTGACCATCGGCTACGGCGACATCACGCCCCATACATGGGTCGCCAAGAACGCCACCGTCCTCGTGGCCTTGATCGCGTACATGTACTCACTGGTCATCGTCGCCATGATCGTCAATCAATTCGCGGAAAACCGTAAACTGAAGCAGCAGGAAAAAGCCCGCCTTTCCGGAAGCGCCCAGGCAAGGCGCCGGGAGGCGCCTCCTTCCGGGGAGAACGATTGACCGGATGGGCTCAGAGCGTAAAAAAAGCGCCCTTCCCCAATCGGAAGGGCACCCTTATCGCTCACTTCTTCGGCATGAGGGGCCGGACGGTCATCACCGGGCATGGCGCTGCCCGCACCACTTCATGGGCGACGGACCCGAACAGCAGGCGATCAAACCCCGCCCGCCCGTGCGTGCCCATGACGATGAGGTTGGCTCCCTTCTCTTCAGCCAGCTTTACCAGCTCTTCGGAAGGCCGCCCCACAAGAATGACGCCCGTGGCATCCATCCCGGCGAACTGTTCCGCCAAGAGGGCGTTCATGGACTTCTGGATGGTTTCGTTGGGATTGTTCACTTCATTCGGCTGGTTGTTGACGGAAAGATACACATCCTCATACGGCGTGTGAGCCGGGATGACATAGGCAACCAAAATGGAGGCCCCGGTCATGGACGCCATCATCTTCGCATATTCAACGGAAGGGGCAATTGTGTCTTCCAAGTCCACCGCACAGAGAATCTTCTTCACTTCCATAGATGATGCCTCCGTAATGAAGTGATAGGAAACGCCTTTTCCTCTGTCTCCACAATAGCTCTGAACACGCTAAAGTCAAGGATGTTGGGGCACGCCGCAGTATGGCGGGCCGTCCCCCATCCCGTCGGCTGCATGTCCGGAACCTTCCCCCTTACGCCTTCCCCGCCCGCACCCTTGTGCCCTCTTTGACGCGGAGCCGTTCTCTGCTAAGATTGGACATGGAGGCAACCCTATGGAAACGATTTTTGCCATTCTGACGGTTATCGTATACATCCTGCTCGCCCTTGTGGGCCTTGTGGCCCTCACAATCTGCGTCTTCCTCTGGATGGTATCCACACGGACCAGGCAAGATTCAAAAATATTTCAGGAACGTTTTGACGGCTGGCGCAAGACGCGCCATAAGACAGACTGAATTCAGCCATGATTCATACCTCAGCTGTGAGTTGGTGGTTAGGCCCGGTTTGGAAGTTGCCGCTTCCTTCCGGGCTGTCTTCGTGTTGCTCTTTCGTTAGGTAAGGTATACTATACTGGTACAATATGGTCAAGTGTACTGGTACAAAAAGGAGTACGTTTATGCCTGTGTTTATGAGTAACATAAAGAAATTAATGGAAGAAAAAAAAGTAACCGTCCGAACAATTGCAGAGCAAGCAAATCTATCAAAACAAACAGTTTTGACCGCTCGTACAGATGAGGGGATAACCGAATGCCGTCTTTCCACTCTTGGAAAAATCGCGGATGCACTCGGTATGAAGACCACACAGCTATATGAGGAAAAAAAGGCGGAAGACACGGACAAGGCATAACCCTGAGCGGGCACAGGCAGGAAACTAGGCGGCATCGTCATGGTTTCCCCCTTCCCGGCGCAGTGGACACCGGATCACGCCGCAGCTGTCGAGCCACGCGCCGGA
>OODS01001578.1_pt1 | contig 14482 bp, 14 predicted proteins | sample 1671531 | NCBI WGS metagenome assembly OODS01 (sample SAMN06348166, study PRJEB24527) | human gut metagenome | biome: human gut; feature: ankylosing spondylitis patient; material: feces | host: Homo sapiens | place: China | collected 2015-10 | reverse complement strand
CCATAGCAGTTCCTCCGATCTTTTTAATGGTAAAGCTAAGATACCCGAAAGCAAGCGCGAAAGCTATGACCAAAGCCAACTAAAAATCCCATTCCAAATCAAGCGTAATGACCATAGCCACCCGCTGCATGAGGTATTCCACGCAGGGAATGGCAACGCTGTTGCCGAGGGCTTTGTAGCGTGCGGAGTCCGAAGCGCCGGGGACATCGGTCCAACCGTCCGGGTAGCCCTGGAGCCGTTCACACTCCAGTGGTGTGAGACGGCGGACAAGATTTGTGGCGGAATATTCTTCGGTTATTTCACCCGCAATAATACACTTATCTTGCGACACATATTGATTACCAATGCCCTTTTCGTCCCCGCGGCACAATGCACCGACAGTTTCCTGATACGGTTTCATGACCGCGTGTTTGTCTGTGGCGGTCAGGGTATAGGAAATATTCTGCTGCCAGCCGAAGCCGTTGCCGCCGTTTTGTGGCTGGCGGTCAATGGCGTTGCCCGCAATGCAGATGACTTCCTCCTGCTGTACAAGGGGAATGTTGTTCCCTCCGGTCCCATAGCGGGCGGACATGGTGGGCGCTACATCATGCGGCCCCGTGTATCTTCCGTCAATGCCATGGTTTTCGTAAACCTTGGGTTCTGCTGGACGCAGAACCAGAGGCTGGTGCCCGTGTTCCTGTGCCCGCAGGGTTCCGGTGACGTTCTCACTGCACTCCATGATCTGCCCACCCTGATCATTGATACAGAGGATGCTGGGCATACAGTTCCCGCCGGGGCTGCCTTTCAGGGTAGGCGATACGCCTTCCTGATATCCAATGGTTCCAGCGCTTGCACCTGCTCCAGCAGAAAATCCAGCGACAAAGGTTTGTTGTTTCAACCCCGGCTGAGCCTGCAGCGCACCTGCTACATCATGCAGGTCACGCACCTCGTCCCGCTGGTTGGCGGCGAATGCGATCTGCTTTTGCGGACCACTCTGACTGCTGCCGGGATTTGTGATAAAGGTCTGCATTTGGAGGTTCTGCGTTGCCATCAATGCACCGGACACACCGTCCAGGTCAATACCTTCATTGCGCTGATTGATATGGTAGGCTTTCGCTTCGCCGGATATAGGCGCGGGCGGGTCAAGCCCTGCCTGCATACGCAAAGCTGCTTCCAATAAGGGTGGCAGCGATTTGCCGCGGCACTCTGCGCGGCGCAGGATACCCAGGCACGCTGTCTGGGATAGCGAGTATCGGGATGGCGCTGTAGCCTGCAAAATCTGCCACAAGGAACACTCGACGACGTCTTTGGGGCACTCCGAAGTGTTGAGCGTCCCAAACGATCCAAGCCATGGAGGATCGTACTCCCAATATGCCCCCAGCATATTCCCAGCGCCCGGTCTCAGGTCTAACAACATGAAGGTATGGTTCTTCAACTTGGAGGAACGCTTCGAGGACTTTTTGAAAATCCGCCCCAGGCTTTTTTTGACCCGTTTCAGCGTCCCGCCCACTTGAGAGAGCACCGACGACATTTTCCCACACGCCGAATCTCGGCCGAATATGGACTCCTGTCCTTCCAGATTTTCTGTCTGCATCTCGCATCTCCTGAATGATTCGTATTTGTTCCATAAAGAGGCCGGAACGCGCACCGTTCAATCCGGCGCGCATTCCGGCCACGCTGAGTCCTGGCACGGGCTGCCTCCGCAGATAATATCCACAGGCGGCAGATACGCGCCGTTCAGCTTTGTAATGTCTCCCATTTGCTCCATGCGTGGGAAACGGATCTTTGATACCAGTATGGGGAACGGTTCGATCTCGCTGGCCCAGATCGGCTCGATGCCGCACCGCACCGAAACCAGAGGAAAGCCGGAGATGCCATCGAACAGGCTCCCCATCGTAAGTTTTCTTGTTGACTGTGTCATTTCATACACACCCTTTTATTTGATTGCCGCGGCGATGGTCCTCGTCACATTCACCGCGGACTGTGCCGTATAAACGGCGCTCGTAATATTGGCCTTTGTTGTGGTGTCCAAGCCGAAGCTGCCGGCGATGCGCGGCACTTCGCCAGCGGAGAGCATGAGTCCAACGCCCATCAGCGCGTGGTCCTTGAACACCATGAGTCCCGCAATGAGGATGGTGGACTGGAGAAAGGCGGTCAGGCACAAACCGATGACCTGCCGCATCCAGCCCATAAAGCCGTCCAGATAGCCCCGTGGGACGCTGAACATATAGAGGCTGCCCACCGCAATCTGGATGAGCAAAATGCCCCCGCGTTTCAGATTGGCGAAAAACACCTTCAGCACCGCGTAGCCCATGAGGATCACGCAAAAAAGGAGCATGATGGGGCTGGTGATGATACCGAGACCAAAGTGGGAGCTGTTCACTACATCGGCAAGTGTCTGTATCTCGCTGAGTTCGGTGATGATGTCCTGTCCCACCTCACCGATGCTCCGACCGTAGCCGGTGAGGCCCGCAGAAAAGGTTCCCTGCAGCGACACCGATAAGGCATAGAGGCGGACGGGGACAACGGTGAAGAGACTCACCGCCAAAAAGCCCTTGATGATATTCATCCCGCACTGCTGGAGATTGCCCCTGCCGGTGGAGTATTCAATGCCGCACTCAAAGGCGCAGACTACCACGCTGACGGCGAACAGCGCCCAAGCAAGGCGGGAGAAAAAGAGAATGATGGCGCTGACCCATTCCAGTTCAAAAAGTTCCACGCCCATATTGCCCATGAGGGCAAAGAAATTGCCGAGAAAGCCCACGATCTGCCCGTAGATCCAGTCCACCAGCTGATTCAGGACCGTCGCGGCAACAAAGTCCCAAATAAATATTGTTCATTCACCTCCGGAGACGCAAAAAGACCGCCGCCCAGATGGTGAGCGACGGCCTTGCATAGTCTGTTTCATTTTGTGCCGCTCAGATCCCGATGATATTCCAGATGTATTTCGGCGCAACCAGGCTGAAAATCAGGCAGGCAAAGAGGATGGCGGGGCCGGTCCATTCAAACTGACCTCTCTGGCGATAATCAAAGTACGCGCCGCCAAGTTTCACAAAGAATGCGATGGCGAGGATCATATCCAGCGCAGGGAACACCACCTTCTCCACCACGCTCTTGATCTGCTTGGCCGCCTCCGTCCACGTCTGCTCCACCGCTCCCGCCACATCCCCGCCTGCGGCAAGTGCCGAGGTGCAGCAGAGGGTGGTCAGGAGCAGAAGTGTCAATGTCAGAATAATCATTTTTCTGTATTTCAAGAAATCTCAACCTCCTTAAAATGGGGATGCCGCCCCTTGCGGAGCGGCATCCGTTGTTAGTCCTTAATAGCCGGTACGAGGCAGGGGCTTGCTGGGGGCATAGACACGGGTGACCCAGCGAGAGGTCGCCATGATCCACTGCCCGTTGTAGACGCCGCCTGCATCCGACGTGTTGACGAACTGCGTACCGCCGGTGAGCTTTGAAAGCACCTTGCAGTCTACGCGGGGCGCCTCTACCTGACGGAAGTTTGAAGGTACAATGCCGAACGCCACCATGAACTCCGTCACATACTCATTGGATGCAAGCCCAAGCGCCGCGGGCGAAGCATCCAAGACGTAGTTTTTGGCTGTGCTCAGGTTATCCGCCAGTGTGCGCCAGGTATCGCCGCTGAGATTGGTTCGGTAGACGATCTTATAATTTCCGGGGGTATTCCACGTGCCGGTGTAAATCTTTTCAAGGCGCACCGCCTTGACGGGCAGGGTGTCACGCCAATAAAAAGATTCCAGCGCCGTGGTGGAATTGTTGGCAATGTCGGCAAAATTGTAGCGGACGAGCTGCCCCGGCATGACCTCCACATAGCCGGTTTTCTTGATGGAAACGTTGGTAGACAGGCTCTTGTTGGTCATGGCTGCCTTGACGATCTGACCGGCGTGTTCGATCTCCACTTCAATGGGTGTCTTATCTAGCCCGTAAAACTCCGCCGCCTTGGATTCTACAATTTTGTACCGCGCCAGAGGCAGAGGCTTACTGACCGCCAAGCCGTTTTTATCCGTCTTGATGGTATCCACCAGACGGTTGGCGCGGGCATTGTAAACTTCAAAGACGGTGTTGGGGATGGGCGTTCCGGCGGGCCAGCCGTTCATGGAATTATAGTCCGCCGAGGTCTTGACGATCTGGATCTGACCGGTGATGGGCGTATTCTTCCACTCGATTTCTGTGGTTTCGCCGGACTTTACATACACGGTCTTTTTCTGCGTGTCGGGGATATAGCCCTCGTTTTCCAATTCACGCAGATAAAAACGGCCAGCGGTCAGGTTTTCAAAACGGACATAACCGCGGTCATCGCTTGTTTCCTGCGCAATGGGATTATTTCCGCTGTCGTAGAGAATGAAGGATACACCGTAGATGCCCTCGCCGGTGGCCGAATCGACCTTGTGGATCAGGATACCGGAGATGGCTTTGTTGGTCACCGTTTTGGTCGTGGTTCTACCATCCCCCACGGCGAAATAGATGGGGGTATTATCCAGCTGGAAGCCCTTGCCCGCCTCGGTTTCCACGGCATAGTAGCTGCCGCTTGCCAGCGGCACATACACGCGGCCGTCCGTTCCAGTGGTGACGGTGTCCACCAGACCGCCATCGCTGACACGGCGGATCTCGAAGGTGGTGTTGGGGATGCGCTGGGTCTTGTCCGCCGCATTCACTTTCACCAGCTCCAGCCCGCCGATGGGAGTATTATAAAAATAGAGGGACTGCGTGTCATTGGGGTTGACCACCACGGTCTGCGTGCGGGTGTTCTCGTCGATGGTGTAACCGGAGATAGATTTTTCCTCTGTTACCACCAGTGTGCCGGTGACGCCCTTGAGAATGATCTGCCCGTTCTCGTCCGTGTAGTACAAACCGTTGGAGCTGACCTTGCCGTTTTCATCGGGGACAAACTCGCCGGTAGCCGTAGTGATCTTGAAGGTAACGCCCTCCAGCGGTGTCTTGCGGTCCAGAGAGGACAGCTTGTTGATAATCAGCGCGCCCTGTCGCTCATTCCAGAAAGTCATGCGCTGGGGAGACTGGCTCTGGTCGATCTTGATGCTCTGCGGCGTGCCATCCAGCACGAAACCGTCCACCGTCTTGACTTCCTTGGCAGTGATCGTCATACCGTCGGCCAGCCCCTCAATGACGATCTGGCCTGCGGAGTCGGTGGTATAGTAGCCGTTGTTGGGGCCGACTACCGCGCCGGAGGAGTCCGTCACAAGGAACTGTACTCCGGCAAGCGGTTCATTTTTCGTGCCGGAAATGTATTTCTGGAGAATCAACGTTGTAGTGGGTTTGTTATAAAAGGTCAGCGTCTGCGTGTCGTTGGGGTTGACTACCACGGTCTGTGTGCGGGTGGCTTCATCGATGGTATAGCCCGGAATCGTCTTGGTTTCCGTTGCTACCACGGTGCCGACGACGCCGGAGATGCGAATTTCACCGGATTTATTGGTGTAATAAATGCCGTTGCTGGACAGTTCGCCGTTGGCGTCCGGGACAAAGCTGCCATCCGCGTAGGTGATCTTAAACTCTACGCCCTCCAGCGGCTCCCCGTTGGGGCCGGAGCTGACCTTGCGGATGATGAGATTTCCGGCAGGCTGGTTCAGAAACTGCAAATGCGCCGTTTCGCCGCTCTTGATGAGCGCGTGCTGGGGGCTGTCATCCAACAGGTAGCCCGTTTTTGCTCTGACTTCACGGGCAATGACAGTCATGCCGGGTTCCAGACCATCCACCAGAATTTCGCCTGCGGCATTGGTGGTGAAGCGGCCGTTGTCGTTGCCGAGATAATGGCCGCTGCTGTCGGTCAAAAGAAACTCTACGCCGGAGAGCGGCTCGTGCTTGCTGTCGTCGCTCAGTTTAGTAATTAAGAGCGATCCCAGCGGGGCATTGCCGAAGCGGAGCGTCACCACATCCTGATCCTCGCCGGAGATCCACACCGTCTGGGGTTCGCGGTCGATGATGTGATTTCCGTCACTTTCGAGTTCCTGACAGACATAGGTGCCTTTTTTAAGGTTTGTTACGGTGAACGCTCCGTTGGGGCCGGTCACATAAGTCCCGATGACTGTGCCGCCAGTGCCGCTGGTATTGCCGCTAAGATAACGCAGTTCAAAGCGGCAGCCCTCCAGTCCTTTTCCGGTTTTGGCGTCATATTTGTACACGACGAGGGCGCTGTGAGGAACATTGTCCACGGTCACGGTCTTAGAGGTATTGGCTTCCAGATAGAACTCGGTGACCCCGCCGCTCTGAATGCCGAAGCCCTTGGGAGCGGACTCCTCCACCAGTTTGTACCAGCCACGGTTTACATCGGTGATGGTGATTTTACCGTCGGAGGCCGTTGTGAACACACCGAGGTCGTTGATCTCGCCGGTGGTGGTATTATCCGAGCCGTAATAGATATGGAATTTGGCATTGGAGAGAGGATCACCGGTGATGCTGTTTCGCTTTAGGATTGTCAGGGAGGGTTTGACCGCGTTGAAGAAGGTCACTGTTCTGGTGCAGCCTGCTTCCAGATAGACTTCCTGGGGGATCTCAGAGAGAATGACATGGGAAGGCACATTTTTCTCCGTGATGCGATAGCTGCCCACGGGGATATTCGCCAAGAAGATGCGCCCCGCGCCGTCTGTGGTGGCGCTGGTAGAAAAGCTGCCGTCGATCTGCTCGATACGGTAGGTCACGCCCTCGATGGGCTCCCCGTTGGCGATGTTCTTCTTGATGATTTCAAGACCGGGCTTTTCATAGTCAACGAAAGTGACCTCGGAGGTTTTGCCGGGGCGCAGCGCCACGGTCTGCTCGGTATTGGTTACGATATAGGGTTCCGGCACAGATTCCTCACGCACGACATAGACACCGGCAGGAATGGCCGAGAGCGTTGCGGAGCCGTCCGTCCCGGTCGTGACGGAGGTAGAATAGCTGCCGGTAACGGACTTAATGGAAAACACCGTGCCGGCAATCGGTTTGCCGCTCATGGCGTCCCGCTTGGTGATCTTCATATCGGGCTTTTCATAGTTGACTGCCGCGACGGTGTACTCGCGGTCACCCTCGGACACATCCACGTACACGCTCTTCGGCGTGGGATCAACACAGAAGCCGTCCGGTGCAGCTGTTTCTACGAAGCTCCAAAGGCCGGTGGCGGCATCCTCAACATAGATCTCGCCCTGCGCATTGGTGATGTCGCTGCCGACGATCTGCCCGTTGAAATAGATGCTGAAACGTGCACCGGCGAGGCCGGTTGTGGTCCCACCAGCAGTTTTTTTCAGCGTGATTTTGCCCGTGCCGCCCGTAGGCTGCTCGGGCTGGTCAGGCGCAGGCTCGCCCGTCACGAGCTTGCGCGGTCCATAGTAGTTGAAGAATGACTGATTTTTGCGGTTGCTCGAGATCGCAAAAACTGCCCACTTGGCACTCTCATCCTCCACGATGGTTGCGGCAACACCCTGTGTCTTGTACTCCTCAATCTGGCGCTGGAACTCGGCATCCTCAGCTGCTTTTTTTGCAAGGAGGGAGTCAATAAGGCTCAGATACAGCTCGTAGGTGTCTGCGTTGGCATAGCCGCCCGCGTCGCCATCTCCGCCGGGTTCGCCTTTATAGCTTTGATTCTCCCAAACGTAGGTCTGCACCGCCATAAAGAGCTGCCCGACGTTGGATTCCTTGCAGTCGTTGAGATAGGTCATCATCCATTTGACGTTCTCGACGGTCGCGGCGTCCATTTCGCTGAGGCCGCTGTTCGTGACAGCCGACTGCAATACGGCATCTGCGTCCGCGCTGGTACCGGACGTCCAAGTAAAGGAATTGAGGTACGAAGGCGTTGCGTAATGATAGCCAAGTCCGCTATCCATGCAGTACACGAGCTTACCGTCCACCAGCGGCGGGCGGTAGCTGTACGGGGTACCGTTGGCAAGCAGGCGTGTGCTCCAATATGCCTGGTTGGTGGTAATTTTGAGGCCGGAACCCGTGTTCGACGCGGCGAAAGCCGCAGTCGGCAGCAGGCTCAAGATCGTCACCAGCGCAAGCAATAATGACAAGAATTTTGTTCGAATCGTTTTCAAGGTTATTCCTCCTTTTGTAAAAGAAAAGCAGGCCGAGTAAACTCGGTCTGCTTTGTTTGTATATCGTTTAATTTTCAGTTTTCTGCAAGCTGCTCCTCGCAGAACTGCTTCAGGGTGGGAATGTCATTGACCGCGGTCTCCCAAATGATCTCGCGGTTCATACTGCCGTAGCTGTGCGCGACAAGATTTCGCATTCCCTTCATCGGTCCCCACTGCACGCGGCTGCTGGTCGCTTTGCGGTATTCTTCGGATAATCCGCCGCTCAGCTCACCGATCTGCAAAATGGAAAATGCAATGGAACGCTGATAATCTGCATCCTGATCAAAGACCGCAAAGCCTTCTCCATAGCGTTCGATGGTCTTGCGGATCTCTTCGCAGTAATCGCGGATATGCTGGATGCGCTGGCGGTCAGGCTGCGTCATATACATTCAGTTTCTCCTTCATCACGGTTTCACGGAACATTTCCTCGCTGGGCATTTGCGCACGTTGTTCCAGCGCGCTGACAGTAATCAAATCGATCGGCTTTTGCAGCGCCGCTTCAAGGTCGCAATACAGTGCTCCCAAAGAGAGAAGACTGCGCAGGTTCGTTCCGCTGGTATCGACCAACAGGTCGATATCGCTGTCCTCACGGGCTTCACCTCTTGCGTAAGAGCCAAAGAGGAATACCGCTTTCACACCGTACTGCTTCGCCACCGGCGCGATTCGCTGCTGAATTTCGTAGATTGAATAAATCATAAGCACTCCTCCTTTGATTTCATTATACCCAACAAACGCCGGAATGTCCACGTTTTTGTTCTGACAGCTCTGATATATCATTTCATTGCAGGCGTATCCACCCAAGTGACTTCACAGCCGTCCAGCAGGAAGACCTGCACGCAGTACCAGCAGTCAAGGCCGTTTTGGTTAACGCCCCGCGCCAGTCCGACACCGATCTCGCCGTATCGGGAGCTCGTCATGTTGTCCGCGTGGGCCTTGGAGTTGGACCACAGCTCGACCACTGCCTCGGAGAGCGTTTTGTGCTGCTGCTCGAGGTACAACTCCGATATACTGTGAATATTTTCTCCAGTGTATTTGCTGTCGGTGACGGTGTTGCTCTTGCGCCCATCCGGACGGGTGTGAGAGTAGATGCCGCTGGCAGCCATCTCGTCGGCTCGTACCTGCGCAGCCTGCATGAGCTTGTCGTTGACGCTCAGCGCGGCAATACCTTTTGCGCGCCGCAGCGCGTTGGTGCGGTCCACGATATCCTGCTTTGCGGCGGCAACGTCAGTCTGCACAGGCTGTTCCGTAGACTTTGTATCCTCTGCTTTCGCTGGCGCTTCACCGGTGTAGGGCTTGCCGCTCTCTACCTGCACACATTTGGCATCGCCGTCCCAGTAAACCTCGAATCCTACCGTCTTACCGACGTCGCGCAGCATGACGTAGTTATTGCCGTTGATGTTGTACGCCGTCAGGCGGACTTCCTGACCGTCTACAAGGATGCGGTTGGTGGAAAGCGTTGCTTTCAACGATTCCACCGCCTGCGCCGCAGGAGCACTCAGCGAAAGCCCCAGCGCAAGGCCGCAGAGGACGAGCTCGGTATTCTTCAATCTGTTCATCGTTCTGCCTCCATTCTAAATGTGTATGTAGAAATCTTCCTCGCAGCTTCACCATATCACAGGCGACGGGCAGAAGTCGAACAGAACCGATCCGGCAAAACGGAGAAAAAATCAAGTTTCCACCGCGGTGACGCACCAGCGCTGGTCCCGCTGGTTGCGGACGCAGGTGTAGAGCGTCAGCATATTTTCGCCGGAGTCCGCAAGGCCGCTGCGGTCTGTCTCGCTGACCTTGAAAACATCCGTTACCTTGTAGGTGCGGGTGCCCAGCTTGGTGGTCAGGGTGATCTTATCCCCGATGTTCAGCGTGTGGATCTGCCCGAAGTAGCTGTTGGCACCGCGGTTGTGGGCGGCGAGGCAGACATTGCCCTCCCAGATGGAGGTGTCCTCGAAATGCCCGATACCCTTGGCAAGCGTCTTGCTGTCCGTTCCCCGATAAATACGGACACTCAGATCCAACGCGGGGATCTCGATCTTGCCGAGGGAACCGTTTTTGTAGTAGAGCTCGCTCGTTACATCCGTGAACAGCACAGAGGGCTGATAGCCATTGCCGCTGCTCACCGTACTCCCTGGGGTAACCACATCACCGCTGCCGCTGATCACGGCGCCAGCCGTGGGAAGGGTGCGCGGTGCAAGATTTGGCGTCAGGTATTCGCCGGTATGCAGCGCATTCATGCTCTCCGAGCCAAAGGCAGGCGGAATGAGCGCGGCGTTCTTGCTCACGTCCTCGTTGCGCATGGCACCGCCATCTGCCGTGTGGATGACCTCAATAGATGTATCCCCGCCAAAGTCAAAGTCCTTCGGAGGGGTAATGCTGTATTCCAGCGCCGAGGCACTGGCCGCAAGGGATGCCATCATACTGACAGTAAGTGCGAAAGTCAAAATCTTTTTCATTCTTCTGTTTCCTCCTCATCTGCGTTTTCTCTTCTGCGCTTTACCAGCAGCGCGCCGCCGACGCCCGCGCCTGCCGCAGCCACGACTCCGATGGGGATGAGCACATAGGACCAGCGGAGCGAGGACATTGCGCCGGCGGTTTTTGCAGGCTCTGCGGGCTGGATAGGCACGCCTTCGAAAATGGCAACATAGCGAACGCGATTTAATGCGATGCGGCTCACCGTGCCGGTATAATCCGCTGTAACCGTATAGCCTTTCACGTAGCTGCTGGTGGCGCTGCCAGTGTAGGTGGCGACGGCGGTATAGCGGTCTGCCACGGCATAACCGTCCATGTTGGCGGTATTGTCGGTCTGCCACTGAATGTCGGAGAGCGTCAGGGTCCTGCCGCCGTCCTCAATGCTCTTGGGGATGTACTGTGTATCCTGCTCGGCAAGATTGGGATAGCTGCGCTTGACGGAAAGCTGCTTTGTAGAACTGCCGTAGCCGGACGGCTCGACCTGCACGGTATCAAGTCGGAGCGTCAGGGTTCCTATGAGCCCATCGTCCGTGATGAACTCACGCTCCTGCGGCAGCAGCGCCAGCACGGATTCCATATCCTTTTTGGCGCTCTCGATAGAAACATGCTCCGTGTGCTGGCGGCTCTCGTTTTCCGGAAGCTCCTGCTTCAGAAGGTCCGTCAGGGTGTACTGGAAGCCGTCCTGCTGGAAATTCGAGCGGGGAATGCCTGCGGGATCATCTTCCGGACTCAGATCATAGATTTTCTTCAGTTCTGTGCCATCGTCGTTTCGGACGATGGCGGTGGGGTAGCAGACCTTGGCGTCCGGTACCGCGGGTTCAAAGTCCGCCGCCAGCGCAGCAGGTGTCAGTGCCAAGGTCAGGCACAGCGCCGCAGCGCAGAGGGATAGCATTCGTTTCATTTTGTGTTCCTCCTCATTTTGTCTTTATGGTCGTAATAGGTTTTCGTCTGCTCCAGCAGAAGGTCATATTCCCAAGGCTCAAGTTCTAAGGAGAGGTAGGCACCGTCTTTCGACATACCGTCTACCCGGTAGCTCAGCACAAGTGGAAGATGCCGCTGCTTTTTCACGTCCTGGGGTGAGATCCAGCCGACACCGCCCACAAAAACGGAACGGATGGCGGAATCGTAGTTTTCTTCATAACCCTGCCAGAGAAGCGCCTCCCGCAGTTCTTCCTGCAGCTTCCTGCGCTGGGGAACGGGCACCAAACGCTCCGGTTCCAACAGAAATCGGGGATGCAGAGCTTCTAAGCAGATATCCAGCGCATTTTTCAGGTCGGCATTCTTTTTCGTAAAGCCGCTGCGCCAGTAATCCGCCGACAGAACATCCTCGCCCTGGGCGTCGCCGGGGAAAAGGCGCACACAGCGGATGAGTTCATAAGCGTGGGCGTCATCCGCCATACCAAGGACGCGGGTCCCGTCCATGGAGAGTGACTGATAATGGGGAATTGCGTCATTCAACGAAGAAAACTGCTTCACACCCCATCCGGGCCTTCCGGGGCGGAGATCGTCCACGGTGTAATAGGTCATGCACATTCAGACATCCTCCTCATTTCATATTCATGCCGCCCATCGTGGGCGCGTCGATCTGCTCCTGCGCTTGAAGCTCTGCCAGCTTTGGCTTTGCCCATTCCGGAAGGAACTTGTCATCCAGTACGCCAATGAACTCGTTGCGGTTCCAGCGTGTCATCTCGCCATCCCCGAGGCAGGTGCAGCGCACTGAGCGGCCAATGGTGTGAGGCGAACAGCCAAAGCCGTCATGGGCATACCAGAGCTGGTTTTCCTGACTCCAGCAGGATTCCTTGAGCGTATCAGGCGACAGTACCAGCACCTTGCCGGTATAGTCCTGCTCGGCGCGGTCACCGACGCAGTGCTCCGCGCCGAAGAGATTCAGAGCCTGCACCGCCTTGCGGTAGAAACTGACGAAGCCATCCAGCACAGCCGGATGGCTTCGGACAACAAAATCGCTGTTGTGGATGAGATCTGTGGGAATATATATCTTCTCTGCCCAATGCTTGTTGGCGTAGCTGAAACGCCCGTCCCACTTGAGCTCATGCAAAGTATTGGCAAGCACCCACGCGGTGCGCTTGAAGCCATATTCGTTCAGCACGGTCTTTAAACAATCTGTCTGAAGGTTCATGCCATCAAAGTTCTGGCGAATGGCATCCTCGATGGCGTTGCGGCAGGCGATGTTCGCCTTGTAACTCTCCCGCCAAAGGGAAAGCTCATTCCGCTTACGGGCTTCAGTAGCGGAATACGGGTAGGGATAAGTTTCATTCATTTTGGATATCTCACCTCGCTTCTTCTTTGAATGCCTACGGTATCACTTATCGTAGATAATATCATTCTCCATCAGCGCATCTTCCAGAGCGGACAAACAACAGCCGGACTTGCGCAGAGCGTACAGGATTGCGGGCGATACATCGGAGAGGTCGAAGTCATTGTCTGCCTCGCAGACGGTAATCACGCCGGAGTCCTCATCCACATAGCAGTCCAGCTTGGCGTCGGGCGCGATGTCCGCTTCCTCTCGGGCCCAATCGGGAACGGTGACAGAAGGTCGGCAAAGTTCTTCGATTGACAGATTGCTGTAAACACAACCGCCTTCATCGCACTCGTCACAGTGGCCACAGGTGTCCCGCAAGGACAGGAGGATCTGACCAACATGGGCGGTCAACGCCGTGAGCAACTTGACATATTCCATCGTGGTCATTTTGGATTTCGTCAGGATCACAGCTCCGTCCAACGTGGTCAGTTCCAGCTTTGCGTTGTCGGGGATGCCACTCAGCTTCATTGCCGCAGGCGGGATGGTGGTGGCCTTGTCTCTGGTAAGAATAAAGTTCATAGTATGGTTCCTCCTCATTTTTCTTTGATTGGTGTTTTGATAGCATGGGTAGGTTCGTGCATCAGTTCGTATCGGGTATCGCTGTTGCCATCCAGCAAGCAGTCTAAAGTCAGCTGCCAGCAGGCTTTACGGGGATCATAGTTGGTGATGATGGCTTCCTCATATTCGCTGCCTGCCGTCTGCGACATACTGTTGGGACGGACAGTGCGAAAGATGAAGAACTCTTTATAAAGTTCTGAAATGTACGGGCAGTAGTTGTAGGACACCATAACATACCCGCGGCAATTCAGAAGCGTGTCATGGAGCCGCTGGTGATCCGCTTTTGGGAAGCCCACCTCATAGCACTCCGCCTCAAAGTAGGGTGGGTCGCAGTAGATCCAGGCATCCTCCCGGTCATACTGGCGGATGACATCCTCAAAGTCCTTATTTTCCACGATGACATTTGCCAGTCGGCGGGAGCACTCCCAAATGAGATGAAAGAAGCGGCGTATGTCGCAGGGCTTGCCGCCGAAGGACTTAGCGCTGCCGCTGAAGCTGTAGCGAACCAGCTTGAAGTAATCTGCGGCACGGCGGATATCTCCGCGCGGAGCGCGTTCCAGCATAAGTGCGCGGATGGCTTCGGCATCGGGAGACTTCAAGTAGACCTCTGTCAGATTCATCTCCTCCTGCAGGTAATCATCCGTGAACTCACCTCTGGAGAAGAACTTGTAAAGGACATTGAAGTCGTCCCGCGTATTCAACGGCAAGAAGCCCAATTCTGAAAGCAACGCAAGGGTGCGGTTTTTCACGCAGCAAAACAGGTTGGTAAGGTTCCCGTTGAAGTCGTTGTAGACCTCCATGCACCCCTTCCGAGTAGGGCGGTTCATGGTTACTGTGCCGCTGCCCCCAAACACATCGATAAAGCGGCTATATCGCTCCGGTGCCATCTTGTTAATGATCCACAGCAGCTTACCTTTGCCCCCCACCCAGGGGATAAAGCTGTTCAAGATGCACCTTCTCTCAAGGGAAACGCATCCAGTGACCGCTCTAATCCGTGCCTTGCTGCCGCCAGTCCATTTTCCATGCTTTGAAGCTGCTGAATCGTGGAGTAGACTTCACCGGCAGTCGCCGCGTAGAAGTA
>OODS01001563.1_pt1 | contig 14553 bp, 16 predicted proteins | sample 1671531 | NCBI WGS metagenome assembly OODS01 (sample SAMN06348166, study PRJEB24527) | human gut metagenome | biome: human gut; feature: ankylosing spondylitis patient; material: feces | host: Homo sapiens | place: China | collected 2015-10 | reverse complement strand
GTGAAGGGGAAGGGCTGCGAAAGAGCCATGCGGGAAAACATCAGCCCAGAAAAAATAGCGGAATACAATTTTCTGGAAACGAGAAAAAGATGCGGGCGGATGATAAACGCAAATTTCAAGGCGGGGGATTTATTCTTAACACTGACATACAGAAAACAGGTTGGGATTGAGGATGCCCTACGGCTTTTCAGAAATTTCATTTGGAGATTGAAGCGGCTACGGAAACGGAAGGGACTGGACGCACTGAAATACATATATGTGATTGAGACGGGGAAGAAGGGCAGGGAACACCTGCACATGATTATCAATGACATGGATGTGACCTTGAAGGAGATTACGGAGCTTTGGGGACTGGGGCGTGTGATGATTTCCAGACTGGAGCCGGGCGGCGATTACACGGGGCTTGCGTTTTACATCACAAAAGAAAACTACAAGGAATACGGACGCAGATGGAACGGGAGCCGCAATCTTGAAAAACCGAGGGAGACTGTGGTGGAGGTTGCGAAAAGCAGAAAGCTGCGGGCACCGAAGCATTACCGTGTGGTTGAGGAGATCAGCTATTACAGCGAAATGACGGGTTTTACCAGATACATGAAGGCAATACGGATTGGAGGAGAGGACTATGGCGAAGGGAAGCCACACGAGCAGTATTTTGACGGGGAAGGATAAGCGTTGCTATCTGACGGGAGAGACAAGAGGCTTGGAGAAGCACCAACAGTAGCGGTTGAGGCGTTTGGTTATGAGGAACGAACGTATAGCGAACGCTGTGTGAGGTGACGAATAAACGCCGAAAGATAGCGGTTTCCAAAGCGAAGCGAGGAAAACTTACCACATATTTTTCGGGACAGGCCTACGGAGGATTTCGGACAAGCATGGATTTTGGGTTTGGCTGACGGCGGAGAAGCACAGGGGAACAGGCGGCGTGCATGGCAGAGACGGACACGCACTTGACCTGCGGCTGAAACAGGATTGTCAGCGGAGGTTTGAGGAAACACACAGCAGAGAGGAGTTTATGGCGATTATCGGGCGGAATTATCTACCCACCGCCCAAGAAGGGGCGGCAGACGAAGTCTGCTTTGCGAAGCAAAGTGGTGAGCAGCTGGATGAACCAGAAGGAAAACCGCAGATGCCTGAGGATACGGGCGGATTTTATTTGCTGTAGGAGGTATGAGCATGAGGAAAGGAATCGTATACAGCGCCGGGACAGAGGGCTGCCCCTGCTGCGGATGCCAAGAGAGGACTGTCGGTTGCCATGGGACGTGTGAGAGGTACAAGGCATGGAACGGGAAGCGGCAAGCGGAGCGGCAGGAAAGAATCAGAAGGACAAGCATACTGCATGAAGCGGATAAAAGAAAGAGCGCAGCGGTAAGCCATTACAAGAGAAGGGGGAGGCAGGCATGAACAAGGTGATTCTAATGGGGCGGCTGACAAGCGACCCAAAAATGGATTGGACACGTTCAGAGGATTCCAAACAGTACGCCACATATACATTAGCGGTCAATCGCAGATTTAAGCGGAATGGAGAACAGGAAGCGGATTTTATCAACTGCGTTGCATGGGGAGCCATGGCGGAGTTCGCCGAAAAATACATGAAAAAGGGTGTTATGTTTGCGGTAGTCGGGCGGCTGAATGTCAGAAGCTGGGAGAAGGACGGCGAGAGGCACTGGGCGACAACGGTAATCGTGGAGGAGTGTTACTTTACCGGTGGAAAGAAGGATGCAGAGAGCAAGCCGGCACAGAGCAAGCCTGCGGCGCAGACCGGAAAACAAATGGGGTTAGCGGAGCAGGAGGGGTTCTATCCGATTGAAGAAAGTGTGGAGGATGATGATTTGCCGTTTTGATTGGAGAGATAGGGAATGAAAGCAATATTAAAATATCCGGGCAGCAAGTGGCGTATTGCGGATTGGGTCATATCCTTCTTTCCGGAGCACCACAGTTATCTGGAGCCGTTCTTCGGCAGTGGAGCAACCTTCTTCCGAAAGAAAATGAGCAACATAGAGACCATAAACGATTTGGATGGAGAAGTGATGAATTTCTTTGAATGGGTGCGACGAGATCCAGAACGTCTGGCGAGAGCTATTTACTTAACGCCATACAGCAGGCAGGTTTATGATGCGGCTTTTACACTTGCAGAAAATAATTTTGATGCAGCAGTGAAATTTTGCATACAGGCAAATATGGGATATGGTTTCCGCACAGCAGGAGCGAGGGCTGGGTGGAAATTCGACATTCAAGGCAGAGAAAGAGCTTATAGCCTGAACGATTGGAATGAGTTGCCGGAACGGATTGTTTTTGCGGCAGAACGGTTGAAGGATGTTCAGATTGAGTGCAAGCCAGCGTTAGATGTGATTGGACGGTTTAATTTTAAAAATGTTCTGATTTATTGCGACCCACCGTATTTGTTGGAAACACGATTCGGAAAGCAGTATAAGCAGGAAATGACAAGGCAGCAGCATGAGGAATTGCTGGAGGTATTGCTGAAAAGCAGGGCAAAGGTTTTGCTCAGCGGCTATGAGAGTGACATCTACAATGATGCATTGAGAGATTGGCACAAAGAGAAAATTTACAGTGCGGCCAGAAATTCTTCAAAGAAAAAGCAAGAGGTTCTGTGGATGAATTTTGAACCAATGCGGCAGCTGCGGTTGTGAGGAGTGAGGGAAAATGCAAAATGTATTAGAGCGGATGGAGGCCATCGGAGCGGAGCGGAAGATGGCGGACTTCAACGTAAAAATGAAAATGGACTACGAGTTTAAAAAGAACTACGCCTACATCAGGGCGTGGGAATTTTACAACGAGTGTTGCGCCAGAGGGCTGAACTGTCATGTATCGGTGGGAGGACTGGACAGCATTACACTGTTCCTGTTCCTGCGGAGCATCGGGATTTATGTACCCGGCATCAGCGTGTCCCATCTGGAGGACAGGAGCATACAGGAGGTACATAGACAGCTTGGGATTGAGAGGGTTCAGCCATTGAAGCGGGCGGACGGTACTGTCTGGAACAAGGCGAAAATCATTCAGGAATTTGGATTTCCGGTGTTATCGAAGGAGATTGCATCGAAGATTGAGCTTTTGCAGAATCCATCAGAGAAAAACAAAACCGTGCGTCATGCGATTATCACCGGAGAGACGGGCGCATACGGTGGCTACCAGAAAAATTCGCGCATGAAGCTGTCGCAGAAATGGCTGGAGAAATTCGGCGGATACGAGAATGAGACAGAGGGCGTGAATTATGGTGTGCCGGATTTCAAGGTATCGGCAAAGTGCTGTTATTATCTCAAGGAAAAGCCCTGTGACGATTGGGCGAAGCAACACAACAGTGTGCCCTATCTGGGGCTGATGGCATCCGAAGGCGGAAGAAGGGCAAAGAGCCTGAAAATCAACGGATGCAATTATTTTGGCAAGAGCACGATTCGTTCTGCGCCGTTTGCGATTTTCAACAGACAGGATATTTTACAGCTGGCGTTGGAGCTGAATGTACCAGTGCCTGCGATTTACGGCACGATTGAGCGAAAAGAGGATGGGACGCTTTATACCACCAAGGCGCAGCGGACAGGCTGCAGCATGTGCGGTTTTGGGATACACATGGAAAAGCGTCCGCACAGATTTGACCTCCTGCGAGAGCGGAACGAGAAGGAATGGAAATTCTGGATGTACGATATCGGCTGGGGTCATGTGCTGGACTATATCGGCGTGGAATGGGAAACGCCTGTGGCGGAACAGATGAAGATAGGAGAGATGTAAAATGAAAATTTCAAAAGAAAGAATGTTAGAAATGGCGAAAAAACTGGCAAGCATGGATTTCTGCACGGAGCAGGAGGGGTTCTATCCCATTGACGAAGGTGTCGAGGATGATGATTTGCCATTCTGACGCTCAATCATGGTGTTAAAAATAGTGCCGCCTACATAGACAGACTGAATGGAGGAGAAAGTTAATGCTGAAACCGACAGTGAAAGCGGAGGAATTTGAAAAATATGGATTTAGGAAATGCAGAGGCGAATATGGAAAGCATGGTTGTTACTACCTTTGCGTGGCAAGGGGTGTAAAAATGCTTTTTGTCAGTGATGTATGTTTTGATGTGAATGATTGGAAAGACAGTGACCAAAGAATACATAGCAAAGCAAATTGTAAATACAGTGATAAACGGACATATTTGGACATTATTTTCCTGCTGATACGAGACGGAATGTTGACAAGTGATTTTGTGTGAGGAGTGAGGGGAATGAATGTGACACTTGAAGAAAAGATTAACCGGTTAAGAGCGGCAGAAAAACGGCTCCGGAAACATCTGTCGGAGGATGAATTTGGAGTGGTCAGAAGAACTGCGGATGGGTTCAAACAGGAAGCTGACTGGATGGAGGAACTAAAACGCTACAGGGACTTGGAAGAACAGGGGCGGCTATTGGTGTTGCCCTGCAAGGTGGGGGATACGGTGTATGAAATCATCGAGGAAATCGTACCAAACAGATATTTTTATATCAACGAATGGCAGGTACAGGATGTATCGACGCAGTCTATCAAGTATGCTGACGAATGGGAACAGTATGACTACGAAAACCTGTATTTTACAAGAGAAGGAGCGGAAGCGGCACTGGAGAGAAGGAGGAACAGAAAATGAACATCAAGGACTACCAGAAGGGAAGGAATGACGGAGGTGGGAGAAAACATGCCAAACGATGACACGACGATCCGGTGCCCCTATTATCTGCGGAGCAACCAGACAGTGATATACTGCGAGAGCGATGTGGAACTGGAGGGGGCGGAGGGGGCGGAGCGGAGCTTTGCGCACAGCTTTGCGAATGCGGCGAGAAAAAAGGAATTTGTGCGGGCGCACTGCAGGCAGTTTCCGGACATGAACTGTGCGTATGCAACTTATCTTAACGAGATTTACGGAGGTTACGAGTATGAAGCTGAGAGGAAAGCTGAAAAAGGCAAATGTACGACTGGAGAATCAGGAGAAGATGATAGCGGGGCTGGAGAGGGGAAACCGATACCTGCACGATGTATGCGAGAGGACGAGGCAAGAGGCGGCGGAGAAGTTGGAGGAAGCGGCGCAGAACAATGAGCTGATGCTTTTTCTGATGGCGGGGTGCGCGCTGGCGGCAGGCGGAGCAGTTACGATTCAGACAGAGAATATGAGCCGCGTACTGGAGGAAAAGCGTGTATTATTCCATGCGGACTTTGAAAAGCATCTGGCAACGGTCAGTGTGGAGGAGAGGGAGCAGGCATAAAAGCCTGTTCTTTTTTTGCGTGCGGCGCAGGAGAGGGGGGCGGGGGCAAATGGTGCAGAAATGTGATAGATTTTAGAAAAACGGTACACGAGGCGGAGAGGGGGCGAGAAAAGCACCTCTGCAAGGGGGGAGAAAGTGATGGAGAAAAAGACGGAGCGGCGAGATTGGGGCGAGGTGAAAAATGCTTATATTACGGGGAGAGAGAGCCTGACAAAGCTGGCGGAAAGATACGAAATCCCCTTACGGACGATAAAGGACAGGAGCAGGAAAGAGAACTGGGTGGAGGAGCGGAAAAAATTCCGCACCGAGGTTGCGCAGAAAGCGTCCCAGAAAACGGCGAAAAAAGAAGTGAAGCGTCTGGTGAAGCTGCGGGATGTTGCGGAGGATGTGGCAGACCTGATCGGGCAGGACGTGGAGCGGATGAAAAAGCTCAGAGAAAAGCGGAAAAACGTAACGCCGGAGGACGTGAAGATGATTAAGGATTTGACGGTAGCACTCAAGAACATCGCGGACGTGATGCGAGATGTTTACGACATTCCGACGATTCGCGAAAAGCTGCTGCAGGCAAAATACAACGACTACAAGCGGATTCTGGCAGAGATGGAAAAAGCACCTGAGGACAGCCTGATTGTGCTGGCGGAGACATTGGAAAGAGTGGAAGAAGATGACATGGAAGAAATGGACAAAGACGGTGGAGGAGCTACGGAAGGAGAAGAAGGTAATCTGGAGCCCACAGCCGAAGCAGATTGAATTTATGCAAAGACCGGAGTATGAGGCATTTTACGGGGGAGCGGCAGGCGGCGGCAAGAGCGACAGCCTTTTGATGGAGGCACTCAGGCAGGTAAACATACCGCATTACAAGGGGCTGATCATCCGAAAGACATACCCCGAATTATCGGAGCTGATAGACAAGAGCCTGCGGTTTTACGGGGCGGCATTTCCGAAGGCGAAATACAACGGGAGCGAGCACGTTTGGAAATTTCCGAGCGGTGCAAAGATTTACTTTGGGAACCTACATCATGCGAAGGACAAAATCAAATACCAAGGGAAGGAATTTGACTTCATCGGCTTTGACGAGCTGACACATTTCACATGGGACGAATACAGCTATCTTTTCTCCCGAAACAGACCAAGCGGCAAGGGGACGAGAGTATACATGCGGGCAACGGGAAACCCCGGCGGCATCGGGCACGGATGGGTAAAGAGCAGATTCATCACGGCGGCACCACCCAAGACAACGATATGGGAAAGCTACAGCGTGGAGGCACCGGACGGCGGAGAAATCAAGATGAAGCGGGACAGGATATTTATTCCCTCTACAGTATTCGACAACCCTGCGCTTTTGCAGAACAACCCCGAATACCTTGCCAGCCTTGCGATGATGAGCGAGGCGGAGAAGAAGGCACTGCTTTACGGGGACTGGGACTGCTTTAGCGGACAGGTATTCAGCGAATGGCGGGACGACCCTGCCGGCTATGAGACAAGGCGGTGGAGCCATGTTATCAAGCCATTCCTGATTCCGGAGCATTGGAAGATTGTGCGGGGGTTTGACTTTGGGTTTAGCAGACCATTTAGCGTAGGCTGGTATGCGGTGGACGAAAAGGGCGTGCTTTACCGCATTGCGGAATACTACGGCTGCACGGGCGTGCCGAACGAGGGCATCCGCATCAACCCGAAGGAGATTGCGGCGGGGATACGGGAGATAGAAACGACGCATCCGCTTTTGAAGGGAAAGCGCATTACAGGTGTAGCCGACCCAAGCATTTTTGAGAAAAGCCGAGGGGAAAGCATAGCGGAGCAGATGGAGGATTTCCCACACTTCATTTCATGGGAGAAGGGGGACAACACACGCCTTGCGGGGAAGATGCAGTTTCACTACAGGCTTGCCTTTGACGAGGAGGGGCGGAGCATGTTCTACTGCTTTGACACCTGCAAGCACTTTCTGCGGACGATACCGAACCTAGTATATGACGAGGCGAAGGTGGAGGACATAGACACGGAGGGAGAGGATCACATCTACGACGAGTGCAGATACATCTTTATGTCACGCCCGATTTCGCCGAGAAAGACAACGCCGAAGCTGATGCCGCTGGAGGACCCTCTGAACCTATTCGGCGGAGAGAGGGCGGACGGAAAATATCAATTCTACAGAGTATAGGAGAAGGAGGAAGGAACATGTTTGACGAGATAGAAAGCAGCGTAATTGTGAAAAAGGGAGAGGAGCTTCTGCGAAAATACATGGACGGGAAGAAGAACCTTGACAAAAGGATTGTAGAGAATGAGCAGTGGTACAAGATGCTGCACTGGGAACAAATCAGAGACAGGGACAACGGCCCGCGGACGGCTTCTGCATGGCTATTCAACAGCTTAGCGAACAAGCACGCGGATGCCATGGACAACTATCCACAGCCGAGCTTTCTGCCGAGAGAGGAGGGGGACAAGGCGGATGCGGAGGTGCTTTCCAAGATTGTGCCTGTGATTCTGAAACAGAACAACTTTGAGCAGGCATACAACGACGCATGGCACGACAAGCTGAAAAGCGGCACAGGGGTTTACAAGGTTTTCTGGGACAAGGATAAGGACAATGGTGTGGGGGACATCGGCATTGTGGACGTGGATATTCTCAATTTGTTCTGGGAGCCGGGGGTAAAGGATATTCAGAAAAGCCCGAACCTGTTTCACATTGAGCTGGTGAACAGGGAGGAGATGGAGGGGGAATACCCTGATTTCAAATTCAGAGGCAGCGGAGATATGCGCAATGCAAAATACATGCACGATGACACGATTGACACGACGGACAAGTGCATGGTAGTGGACTGGTATTACAAAAAGCACGAGGGCGGAAGAATGACGCTGCATTTTATTAAATTCTGCGAAGGGAATCTGCTTTATGCCACAGAGGCGGAGGAAGGGATGGAGAATGGGCTTTATGCACACGGGAGATACCCTTACGAATTTGACGTACTCTTTCCCGAAAAGGACAGCCCTGCGGGATTTGGCTATGTGGACATTATGAAGGACGCACAGATTTCGATTGACAACATGTGGATCAGCTTTGAGAAGAATGTGAAGTGGTGCAGCGAGCCGCGATATTTTGCAAAGGACGGCAGCGGCATAAACGCGGAACAATTTGCAGACCTGCGGAACACGATTGTAAATTACACGGGGGATATTGACAACATTAAGCCGATACAGACGGCACCCGTAGGAGGCATTGCAACGAACCTTTACCAGCTGAAGATTGACGAGCTGAAGGAGACGAGCAGCAACAGAGACTTTTCCCAAGGAAGCACAGCAAGCGGCGTAACTGCGGCAAGTGCGATTGCAGCCTTACAGGAGGCAGGAAGCAAGACGAGCCGAGACATGATTAAATCGGCATACCGCACATTTGAGAGAATCAACATTCTGGTGGTGGAGCTGATTCGGGAGTTTTACGATGAGGCGAGAGAGTTTCGCATTACGGGCAAGCGTGGGGATGAATTCATCAAATACAGCAACGAAAACCTAAAGCCCAAGGAGGAAATGCTCATGGGGCAGGTGGCAGTGAGCAGCAGGAAGCCTATCTTTGACATCAACATTACGAGCCAGAAAAGCAGTCCCTTTTCCCGTGTGGCACAAAACGAGCTGGCAAAGGAGCTTTACGGAGCGGGGCTATTCAACCCACAGCTGACAGACCAAGCCTTGATTTGTCTGGAAATGATGGACTTTGAGGGGCGGGAGGAAATCATACGGAAGGTAAGCCAGAACGGAACGATGCTGCAGCAGCTACAGCAGATGCAGATGCAAATTCAACAGATGGCGGAGGTTATCACACAGCTGACAGGCAGAGACATGATAGGAGCCGTAAGCGGCGAAGCGGCAGGAGAGGAAATGCCGCCGACAGGAACAGGCAGCGGCACAGATGCGTTAGGAGATGCCTACCGGAGCGCAAAGGGAAACAAGATTGCAGAGCGAGCGAAGGAGAGAACGAGGGAGAGGACAACGGTAGGATGAGAGGTGGAAACGGATGACAAAGATTTTATGGGCGGAAACGGCGGACATCTGCTGCATACAGGCGGAGGGACACGCCGGATACAACCCCGGAAACGACATTGTGTGTGCGGCGATTTCAGCACTGATGCAGACGCTTTATGCAGGGCTTGACAGCGTATGTCATGCAATGGTTGCGGAGCGGCACAGTGACGGGAAGATGCTTGTTGTAGCCTACAAGGAGGGGAGCAGAAAAAGGGAGATAGAAACGCTTTTTCGGGGGATTTTGTGCGGCTTTGAGCTGATAGCGGAGGAATACGCAGACTGCGTGCGGATGGAGAGGCTGATGCACGACTGCGGGAGGGGGCAGTAAATTGTTTTTTATATTACAATGGCAATAGGCACGCCGGAGAGACGGCAGAAAGACACCACGGAGAGACGGTGTTAGCGGTTTTCGAGCATAAGCGAGAAAAACCTTCCGAAAGGATGACACATCGGAAAGACGGTAGAAAAAAAGACACACTGGAAAGACAGTAGAGGAGGAAAAACCATGAAGCATTACGAAATGAATTTGCGCTTATTTGACGGCGAAGGAGGAGCGGCGGGCACTGCAGCGGCAGGCGCGACCACGACCGGAGCAGAAGCAGGCGCAACGGGCGGCGAAAGCAGGGACTTCAACGCAGAATTTGACACCATGGTGAAGGGCGAATACAAGGATGCCTTTGACGCAAGGGTGCAGAAGATTGTGCAGGGGAGGCTGAAAAACAGCAAGCAGACGGAAAGCAAGCTGAAGGATGCAGAGGGACTGCTGGCAATGGTAGGCGAAAGATACAACCTTGACGGCAGGGACTTTACGGCACTGAAGGCGGCACTGGAGGGCGACAGGCAGTACCTTGAGGCGGAGGCTCTGGAAAAGGGCATGACCGTAGAGCAGCTGGCGCAGTTCAAAAAAATGGAACGGGAGAACAAAGCATTTCAGGAGCAGATTGCACAGGACAGACAGAGGCAGGAATTTGAGCAGAAATTTGCCGCATGGACGCAGGAGGCGGAGCAGCTGAAAGAAAAATTCCCCGCACTTGACCTTGCGGCGGAATTTGACAATCCCGAATTTGTACGAATGCTGGATCATGGTATCAGTGTGGGGACGGCTTATCAGGCAGTTCACTTTGATGACCTGATGGGCGGTGCGCTGCAGCACACGGCAGCAACAACAGAGAGAAAGGTTCTGGACAGCATCCGCGCACGCGGCGCAAGACCGGCAGAGAACGGCGCGAGCGGCAGCAGTGGGGCAAGAGAGAAACCGATTGACGTAACAAAATTAACAAAACAGCAGAGAAATGAACTGATTGAGAGAGCGAGAAGAAACCCTGACGAGAGAATCACATTCTCCTGATTGGTTCTGAAAGAAGGAGGACAGAAGAAATGAAAAAACAGAGAATGAATCTGCGTCTGTTTGACGTAATGACAACAACGACAGAGACGCTGTCGGCGGAAATGAAAATTTTTTATGACGACGTGCTTCTGGACAACGCAAAGCCGAATCTGGTACACGACCAATTCGGGCAGAAAAGACCTATCCCCAAAAACGGCGGTAAGGAGATTGAATTCAGACGCTACAAGACACTGCCGAAGGCACTGACTGCGCTGACAGAGGGCGTGACACCTGACCCGAATAAGATGAGCGTTACAACGGTAACGGCGAAGGTGAAGCAGTACGGTGACTGGATTTCGCTTTCCGACGTATTGCTGCTGACGGCGATTGATAACAACCTGACAGAGGCAGTGGTGCTTTTGGGCGACCAGAGCGGCAGAACACTGGACACCATCACGAGAGAGGTTATCAACGGCGGGACAAACGTACTTTATGCGCCTGCTGGTGCGACACCTGTTACCACAAGGGCAGGCATCAAGGCAAACAGCCTGATGAGCCTGCAGCTGATTATGAAGGCGGCGGCAATTTTGAAGGGCGCAAACACAGTGCCTTTTGACAAGAGCTATGTGGCTATTGTGCATCCTTATGTTGCTTATGACCTGATGCAGGATGAAAAATGGGAGGAATGGAACAAATACACCAATGCAGAGGCCATGTACGAAGGCGAGCTGGGGCGCATCGGCAATGTGCGCTTTGTGGAATCGACCGAGGCAAAAATCTGGGACAAGAATACCGCAGGCGGTGACGTTTCTGTATTCTCCACACTGGTAATCGGGAAAAATGCTTACGGCGTGACAGAGGTAGAAGGCGGCGGCTTGCAGACGATTGTAAAACAGCTGGGCAGCGGCGGCACGGCAGACCCCTTGAACCAGAGAGCAAGCGCAGGCTGGAAGGCAATCAAGACGGCGGAGATTCTTTCCGATGAGTTTATGGTAAGAATCGAAAGCAGCTCCAGCTTCAGCGCAGCGGCGGCGAACTAAGAAAAGGAGGACAACCCTATGGCTACAAAAAAGGAAACCACAGCGGAAAGCACAATGTCTACACAGGAGGAAATGCAGAAGCTGCTTGAGGAAAATGCAAGGCTGAAAGCCGAAAGAGACGCGGCGGAGGCGGCAAGGATTGATGCGGAGCTTGCAGCGGCACAGAGCAAGGAGACGGAGCAGCCCAAGGAGGACGAGGAGCTGACGGCAGGACAGAAGCAGGTGCTGATGGAAAAGCGGATGCAGGAGGCTATGGAGGCGGCAAAGGCGGAAAAGGAGACCATCCGCCTGCCAATTACCGGAAACGGTGATGACGATGTATTCGTAAGCGTGAACGGGTACAAATACCTGATTCAGCGTGGGAAAGAGGTTGAGGTGCCTTGCTTTGTGGCAGAGGTGCTGAGAAACAGCGAAAACCAGAAGGCGGCAACCTACAGAATGATGGAGGAAATGCAGAAGAAGGCGGAGGACGGCAAGGGGCGTTTTCTGTAAAAAGAGGATGGTAGGGGCAGGAATGTCCCTACCATTTTTGGAAGGAGGAAAAGAAAGTGATTTCGATTATCGGGAAGGAAATGCTTTTTCCGAACGAGGAACAGACCTTCATTGCAGGGGACACGCGGACAGTGAGCCGCACCTTCATGATGAAACGATACGAGGCGGACAGAATTGACCTTTCGCCGCTGACCTTTCGGCTGGATGTGGAATACAAGAGCGGGAAGAAGGATACCCTGCTTTTAATCAAGACGGTGCAGGAGGAAAGTATTGTATTATTTCTTGAGGTGGATGCAGGGATTTTCAGAGAGAACGGGACGGTTTTCATTGCCGTGCGAGGGAATGACGCGGACGGCGTGCTGAACTGGACAACGGCGAAAGCGCCTGTTTTTGTGGAAGGCGCGATTGACACAGACGGCGCATGGAAGGGCGAGCTAAGCGAGCTGAAGCAGATGGAGGCTTCTGTTTCCAAGGTGCTGGAAAGCGAAGCGGCAAGAGAGAACGCAGAAGCGGCAAGAGAAGGTGCGGAAAAGCAGAGGCAGACAGACACAGCGGCGGCAATACAGGAGGCGCAAGAGGCGGCGGAGATTGCCAGAAACGCCAAGGGCGACAAAGGCGACCCCTTCACCTATGCGGACTTTACAGAAGAACAACTGGCGGCACTAAAGGGAGCAAAAGGAGACGCTTTTACCTACAGCGACTTTACCGAGGAGCAGCTAGCAAAGCTGAAAGGGGAAAAAGGAGATACCGGACAGGATGGCTACACGCCACAGAAGGGCATAGACTACTTCGACGGGGCGAAGGGAGATCCATTTACCTACGAGGACTTTACACCGGAGCAGCTGGCGACGCTAAAGGGAGCAAAAGGAGATGCGTTTACCTACAAGGACTTCACACCTGAACAGTTGGCAAAGCTGAAAGGGGAAAAAGGAGATACCGGGCAGGATGGCTACACGCCACAGAAGGGCATAGACTACTTCGATGGGGCAAAGGGGGATGCCTTTACCTACGAGGACTTTACGCCGGCACAGCTTGCGGCACTGAAAGGGGAGAAGGGCGAAACGGGCAAGGGTTTGACGATTCTGGGGAGCTTTGCGACAGAGGCTGAACTGCGGCAGGCAATAGCAAGCCCCGATGCCGGAGATGCATACGGCGTGGGCGCGGCACAGCCTTATGACATTTACATCTACGACGGCAAGGCGCAGAGATGGGAAAACCACGGGCCTTTGCAGGGGGCAAAAGGGGAAAAAGGAGATCCATTTACCTATGCGGATTTTACAAAGGAGCAGCTTGCGGCACTCAAAGGAGAAAGAGGACAGGATGGCTACACGCCGCAGAAGAATGTAGATTATTTTGACGGAGCAAGAGGGGAAAAAGGAGATCCATTTACCTATGACGATTTCACAGAGGCACAGCTTGCGGCACTCAAGGGAGAAAGAGGGCAGGATGGCTACACGCCACAGAAGGGCATAGACTACTTCGACGGGGCGAAGGGGGATGCCTTTACCTACGAGGACTTCACGGCAGAGCAGCTGGCGGCACTCAAGGGAGCAAAAGGAGACACAGGCACAGCAGGCCCCAAGGGAGCGGACGGCAAAAGCGCATACGAAACGGCGAAGGAAGGCGGCTACAGCGGGACGGAGAGCGACTTTTCTACGGCACTGGCGGCGGCTGTGAAGGCAGGCGCGCTTGTGGACGATGTGACCGGGGAGAAATACCGGCTTGGGGTTTCGGGCGGCGGCTTATATTATGTAAAGGAGGCTGAGGCATGAGCAATCCGATTTTTATTGCAAGACAGGACACGCTGGAGCAGGAGATTCTGCCGGCACACTGGCTGGCGCAGTACAAGCTTTTCGGGGAGGAAAGCTACACCTTTCAGGACAAGGGGATTTGGAAGAAGCTCTGCATGAGCAGTGCTGCGGCAAATGACAGGGACATACACGCAGAGGCACTGGAGGAAATGCTGACGACATTTTCCGCAGAACACACAGGGAAATGGATGCTTCTGGTTTACGGGACAAACGCGGCGGCACTGGAGGGGCTTGCAACCATGGCGGCGATTGCGGCAAACGGCACAGCCATGGGGGCGATTGTAGACAATGCGCTTTTGATGCACGCCATCGCAAACAGCGAAACAGCCATGCAGCGGATTGCAAACAGCCAGACAGCTATGCAGAGAGTTGCAAACAACACCACGGCGATGGATGCCATCGGCAGAAGCCGGATTGCGAGAGACGCAGTGCAGGCTTCGCCCTACTACAACAGCTGCATCAAGGAGAACGACATGGCGATTGCGAAGCTGGCGGTTGCTTTGGCAAACCTCGAATCTGCAGGCTACTCCGGCATGGCAGGAGTAGCCGCAGATTCGACCGCTATGACCGCCGTCGCTGCGAGCGCGACCGCTATGACCGCCGTCGCTGCGAGCGCGACCGCTATGACCGCCGTCGCTGC
>OODS01001549.1_pt1 | contig 14653 bp, 14 predicted proteins | sample 1671531 | NCBI WGS metagenome assembly OODS01 (sample SAMN06348166, study PRJEB24527) | human gut metagenome | biome: human gut; feature: ankylosing spondylitis patient; material: feces | host: Homo sapiens | place: China | collected 2015-10 | reverse complement strand
ACAGCTTTATGTACACAGAGAAATCAAAAGCAGGTGATTTCTTTGACGTGTCTGCGATTGAAGGAAACCGCCCGGAGGCAGTGAAGGTGCTCGGTGGAGGCGTGGAGACGTTTTTGACCTTTTTGAAAGAACAGGCATAAACAGACTGTAGAATAGTAATTTGCTAAAGAAGCGCAAGTTCCGGCAGAGGGTGCTGGTTCTGGCGCTTTTTTATAGGAAATTGCTATGCGTATTTATCTTTTTTGCTTGCACAAATCACAAATATCTTTTAGAAACACTTGACATATGTATCATTTGTATTATAATAATTAATACAAATGATACATATTTTTATGCAATAGGAAACTTCATTCCTATTATATAAAAACATTCCGCAAGGATGTACAACTCATGAAGACGAACACATAGCAACGTTATTCGCTCGTGCAGGAAAATGTGTATCAGGCGGACACTTTATTTTAGAAAGAATTCGATATTAATATAACAGAAACGCGGGAGAAAGGAGAACCTCACATGATCATATCCATCAATGAGATGTCAGAAATCCCAATTTATCAGCAGATCCGAAACCAGATCGTGCAGGGGATTTCCGATGGAAGACTATCGCCGGGAGAACAGCTTCCAACCGTCCGCGGGCTTGCAGAAGAGATCGGGATCAATTCCATGACAGTCAACAAAGCCTATAGTCTGCTCAAACAGGAAGGCTATATCTTCGCTGACCGCAGGAGCGGCGCAAGGGTGCGGAAAGAATTTGCGGTGACGAAAGAGCTTTCGGAGAAATCAAAGGAATTGTTGCAGCAGATCATCTCGGAAGCGAAAGTCAGCGGCATGACGAAGGAAGAATTTTTTGAAATCTGCGGGAAGCTGTATGAATAAAATACGTAGTGATTTGATGAACAATTGCGAAACTCCTGAAAATCTAAATTGAAAGAAGAGTATGAGGAGTTTCGCAAACGCCAATTACAATCCAGCTTTGAAAGGAGAAAAACTATGCTCGTAAACATAATTATGTTTTTCACAATGTATCCGGTTTTATTAGTCCTCTATTTTTGTTTCCGAGGACAGTATCAGTATGCAGATGGCTGCCTGTTTGCAGTAAATATGAAACCGGAGTGGATCAAGGAACCGGAGGTGGCAGCAATTGTGGAAAAGTTCCGCAGAGAGATGAAACAGTATTTTATTTTTCTGCTGATCGTTCCGCTTAGCAGTTTCCTGACAAAACACATGTCCATCCAGCTTACGATCTGGATGATGTGGATATTGATTGCAATCGTATTGCTGTGTCTTCCGCTGGTGCATGCGAACAGTGGGTTGAAAAGATGGAAAACGGAACATTGTCTGTATGAAACGGAGAAGACAGAGCATCGCATTGAATTGAAAGCAGTCGGAAAAGTCAGAAGAGTAAACTTTCTGCCATTTTTCCTGCCAAATCTGGTGGCATTGCTGCTTGCACTTGTGCCGGTATGGGCAAAGAGTTTCAATCCGGCTTTGGAAAAAACAATAGAATTAAGCAGTATAGGGTGGCTTACGATCATCATATGGCTGTGTGGACTGGTTATGACTGCTGTAGCAGTCTGGATGGACAGACAGCCGACAGCGGTGATAAGTAATGACAGTGACGTAAACCTGAATTATACAAGAGCAAGAAAAAATATCTGGAAAAATTTCTGGCTCATCGTACTCTGGCTGAATACGGCATTTGCGGCAGTGATCCTGGCAGCATCTTTTCTGGCAGATAATATGGGATGGATGATTTTGACAGGCAGCATGGTGTATGCACTGGCAACACTGCTTTTGTGTATTCCGTTAATGAAACAGTTAAGGAAAATTGAAGCAGTCTACGAAGCAAAGCGTGAGCTGAACGATAACGCTGATGACGACAGGCACTGGATCTGGGGAATCTTCTACTACAATCCGGCAGACAGGCACAGCATGGTGCCAAAGAAAGTCGGAATGGGAACGACTATGAATCTGGCAACACCGGTTGGAAAAGGAAGTGCTATTTTGGGCGCAGTGGTACTTATGGTGACGATTCCGGCAATGTGTATCTGGCTGATCCTTGATGAATTCACACCGATCCGGCTTGCGGTAGAAGATGAGATACTTTACGCAAAACATCTGAATGTAGATTATGAGATTCAGGTGGAAGATATTGAACATGTCGAGAAAATCACAGAGCTTCCGTCCTGGAGTAAATCAAGTGGAACTGCGATGGATACGTTGGAAAAAGGAACATTTTTCATAAGAAATGTTGGAAAATGTGAGGTCTTTTTAAACCCGGAAAACACAGAATTTCTGCATTTTTCCGCAGATGGAACAGACTATTATATGAGTGGATCTGACGATGCGCAGACGGAAGAAATCTACCAGATCATACAGAGCTGGGAATAACAGGAAGGAAAGAAAATGAAGTATTACATGGCACCGATGGAGGGATTGACCGGCTATATTTACCGTAACGCATATCAGAAATATTTTCATGATATCGACCGGTACTTCACTCCGTTTATCACAAATAAAAAACTGGATTTTAAAGTGAAAAAGGACATTGATCCTGAGCATAATCAGGGTATGGAAGTTGTTCCGCAGATCCTGACAAATCAGCCGGACGATTTTATTTCGATTGTAAACCAGTTGAAGCAATATGGTTATGATGAGGTGAATTTAAACCTCGGCTGTCCGTCCGGAACGGTGGTGGCAAAAAACAGAGGGGCTGGATTTCTTGCGGTAACGGATCAGCTGGACAGTTTTCTGGATAAAATTTTTAATGCATGTGACTGCAAAATCTCCATCAAAACCAGAGTCGGAAAAGATTCGCCGGACGAGTGGGAGGATCTCCTTGCGATTTATGAGAAATATCCGTTATCGGAGCTGATCGTCCATCCAAGGATCCAGAAGGATTTTTATAAATATACGCCGCGCATGGAGACTTACCGGTATGCGGCAGAACACAGCAGACATTCCCTTTGCTTCAATGGGGATATTCATTCGACCGGGGCATACGGGCGGTTACGGCAGACATTTCCGGAAACAGAAAAAGTCATGCTTGGCAGAGGTATTTTGCAGGATCCTGGGCTGGTCGGAGAACTTCGGATGGTGGAGGCTCAGTTTGCGGCTAAAGATACGGGTACACTGGTTGGAAACAAAAAGTGCAATGTAGTGGACAAGCAGACACTCCGCGCATTCCATGATGATATCTGTGACGGCTACAAAGGCGTGATGTCCGGCGATCGCAACACGTTATTTAAAATGAAAGAACTCTGGTGCTATATGAGTAAGAGTTTCACGAATCCGGAGAAGTATCTCAAGAAGATCAAAAAGACGGAACGCCTTGCAGAGTACTATGTGATCGTGGATACACTGTTCCGGGAGCAGGAACTGCAGCAGGAGTGGTCATAGATCAAGTTTCAGATAAATCTCATCACGTTCATCCTGGCTGATTCCGAGATAATGCTGGGTGATGCGGTAGGAGGAATGATTATAAATATCCATTAAAAGTGCTGGCGGAGTTCCCTGTTTCCATGCATGGTAACCAAATGTTTTTCTTAGGGAATGACAACTGATGCAGTCTTCCTGTGTGGTGTGAACTGCGGCAGTTTTGACGATCCGGTATGCCTGCGAGCGGTTGAGCGGTTTTTCGTGACAGGTTGTTTTCGTGAAAATATATTCGCCTTCCTCCGGGGATCGCTCATTGAAATATGCCTGTAGTGCATCCTTTGCAGTGGCATTTAAAAGAACATTGTTTCGTTTTCCAGTTTTTTGTTCGTGGATCAAAATATGGTCGTAAAAGCTTTGAAATTGGAAATTGTATACAGATGACCATTTTAAAGATAATAGATCGCCAATACGGAGTGCGGTATTTAAACCGAGGACAATGAGTGTATAATTGCGGACATTCGGTTTTTCATCTGCATAATACATACGGAATGAATATAGCTCGTCCTCTTTTCTGATTGGCTGCGTGGTTCCCATGAGAATTACCTCCTGAAATTCATGATAAATTGTGCAGTTTCTGCACTTTGACATCCACAGTTATATCCCAAAATGGCTGTATATACAACGTATAAATCGTGAGTAAATAAAAAAATGCAACATTTCTTACAGAAATGTTGCATTTTTTTGTTTACAAATTCTATATCGGATATTCATTCGGAAACTTTACCCCTGAAATAAAATTTTTTATCAGATTTTCTCAAGAACGGATTTTCTCATGATTTTTATTACCTGTTTTCCTTCCAACATTTTTTGGTATGACCGCACCTAAAAAAAATACAGCTGAAAACGGAAAAGTGTTTTTATTTGCAGATACATTATTTAACAATGAAAATCCGCATGTTTGATGTCGAAAATGCAACATTTCTGTAAGTTATGTTGCAAAAAAAATCATGGATGGAATTACAAAAAAACGTAAGTGTGCAGGGAGGTAACAAATGCTCAAACTTTCATTAAAGCAAGGGGAATATTTAAACATTGGCGATAATATCCGCGTGGTATACGCAGGAGGCGCCGGAAATCATATCAGACTTCTGGTGGACGCACCGAGAGATGTCAATATTGCCCGGAATAAAACAGAAACAAACCCGGAGCGCAGGAAAGATACCTATTATGCTGAGCCGGGAATTTCCAGAGAAGCACAGGCAGAGATTAAAAAGATTTTATGGAATGAACGCATGAAAGCAGAGGCAAAAAGAGATGCAGAGAAGATGAAAGAGTAGTTTTTGCATCACACAATCATCTGGTAATAGACAGGGCACAACCCGGGACGCCCTGTTTGTTATAAATAAGCCCGGGGAACGGATTCCCCGGAGAAAAAACATAATAGCTCATCAAAAAGATGAGACAAGGAGGATTATATTATGGTAGTACAACACAACATGCAGGCTATGAATGCCAACAGAATGTTAAACATCACAACAGGAGCACAGAGCAAATCCACAGAGAAATTATCTTCTGGTTACAGAATCAACCGTGCAGCAGATGATGCAGCAGGATTAACAATTTCTGAGAAAATGAGAAAACAGATCCGTGGTCTTGATCAGGCTTCCACAAACGCTCAGGATGGTGTTTCTTCTGTACAGACAGCAGAAGGTGCTTTGACAGAAGTTCACTCCATGTTACAGAGAATGAATGAGCTGGCAGTTCAGGCATCTAATGGAACAAATGCAGACTCTGACCGTCAGGCAATCCAGGACGAAATTGACCAGTTAACAACTGAAATCGATCGTGTTGCTGAGACAACCAAGTTCAATGAGATTTACCTGTTAAAGGGTGATAACAGTTCAACAAAGAATGTGTACATGAACGGACATGATGCAGGTATCAAAGGAACATTGACAGATGGCGCTAAGAAAGCAACATTTACAATGGATACACTTAAAGCTAGCGATAAAGTAACAATTGCAGGAAAAGAGTACACAATCGGTTCTACAAAAGCTGATGCAGAAGCATTACTTGATAAAGCAAACGCAGCAGTCGATGCAGCAGGTAAGAAAGCTGATGTAGAAATTGATGGAACAAAATATACCATTACATTCAATGCCGCTGGCAATACTATTGCTGATGCAGCTGGTAATACAGTTACTGACTTAGCTGCATTAAAAGCTAAAGTTGCAGCAGGTAGTAAAGTATCATATGATGGAAATTCTCTGACAGTTATGAATGATGGAAATGGTGCAGTTGCTGCTGATGGCGTTGATGATGATGATAGCTCTATTATTAGCAAAACTGTTGCTGAGCAGAAGATTGTAGCAGAACTGACAGCTGCAAATAATGTAGGAACAGTAGAAGAAAAAGCAAGTGTAACAAATGATGGTGATGCCAACGGTAAGACAACATACACAATCAATAAAGGTTACGCAACTGTAGCTGATACATTATCCTTCAACTTACATGTTGGAGCTGACGCTGATATGACAAATAAGATTACAGTTGACATTGATACAATGAATTCTGCAAATCTTGGAATCAAAGGCTTGAATGTAACAGACGCTACCGGAACAGCTGCTACTTATGCGGTAGATGCAATTTCCGATGCTATCGCAAAGGTTTCTTCTCAGAGATCTGCTCTTGGTGCTGTACAGAACAGATTAGAGCATACGATCGACAACTTAGATAACATTGTTGAGAATACAACAACTGCTGAATCTCGTATCCGTGATACAGATATGGCAGAAGAGATGGTTGAGTACAGCAAGAACAACATTCTTGCACAGGCAGGTCAGTCTATGCTTGCACAGGCTAATCAGTCTACTCAGGGTGTACTTTCTCTGTTACAGTAATTGAAAATTACAGCATAAATAACAAAAAGAGCTCAAGGAGCAATGTCATTAAGTTAAGAATTTTGACATAATTATAAAACACATCATATTTGCAATTGTATGATAAATATGATGTGTTTTTTTCTTTTGTCTATTTTGCAGCACAACAAAAAGACAGATTGTTTATCTGTCAAAAAAGACTTATAATTATCTATGATTAAGCCACTCTATATAGAAAGCTTACAGATGCCTGGGGTTTGACTTTGCGAGGGTCTTTTCGACCAGGTCTTACTGGTAATACATGCTTTTCTATTAGGTTAATCACATCAGGTGGACTAAGATTGCGTTTATTACGGAGATATTCTCTACAAATATAAATGGCGATTGTAAAGTTCACCTGTTTTGTTTTATCATTGTTTTTCATTTGTTTTATTACATGTGTTGTTATTAATTCACAATAGTTATACAAAAGTAATCGCGCATATATTTCTTGTTTAATAAAATCTGGTTTTCGTGCATGGAAACCTGTTAATCCTATGGCATATTTTAATTCTCTGAATGAAGTTTCTATTCCCCATCTCAAATGATAGATTTCCTTTATTTTTTTTACATCAAAAATATTTCTATCAAGATTTGTAATTATTATTTCATAAGAATTAGACCCTATAGGAAATCTAATAATACGAAATGATAATTCGTATGTTTTATCACTTTTTCGTGGAAGATAATCAAACACTTGATTTACAGGCATCCACTTATAGCCTGCATTTTTTGTGGTCTTTGTATTTTTCCTTGAAAAAATCTGAGTGATATCTATATCAAACTCATCATTTGGAGGAAGATTTAACCCAGATGCAATTCCATTACTATTTTTATCTTTGACACGTATAGCGAATTTCCATCCTTTTTCAATTGCATGTGCAAAAATGTTATAGTTTTCATATCCTCTATCAGCAACAAGAATAACATTCTCTAGTTTCGGTCTGTCAATCATTGTTGCACATGCTCTAAACTCGTTGTAATCCGCTGCTGTTTGCACTAAAACATCGGTGTATATACGATTCAAAACATCATAAAAGGCATTCAGATGTAGTTTATTAACAATTGAACCATGCTGATTACGTTCCCAAAAAGTTTCTGGATCCTTTTGATTGGTTGCAATGGTCAAGTTACTTCCATCACATGCAATTAAACGATAACCATGATAATTATTAGTAGTTGGAAGGTTGTCATCCGTAAAAGATTTAAACAAATATTCAAAAGTCTCTGGAAGTACTTTTGAACGTTGTTGCGTAAATGCTGACACAGACGGAGTATTTTTGTCAAAATCAAAGAAATCAAGTAGTTCTTTACTCATAGTAGCTCCACCCGAATTCATCATGATTCCTATAAAAGTTTTGAAATCAATTTTCCGTTTTCGAGAGAAATCGGCATTGGGGTTTCGAAGAAATAAACATGGATTGTTAGCTAATTCCGAAATATGATTCTTTAGAGAATCTGAAACTTGATTAATATAATTGCTCATATGCGTTACCTCCTTGCAATCAAGATGTTCTTAATTACAAGGGCCGCTTTCGCTACCTCATTATCATTCAATAGCGAAAGCAGCCGCACATTTCGAATCATATGTCAAGCATTTATTACAAAATAAAAAGACCCTAGCATCATTTCTGATGCTAAGATCTTGATTGGTCATCTTAACTTAATGACATTGCACACAGGAGCTCTTTTTGTTATTTTAAGGGAATGATTCATTTAAAATTTATTGTAGTTTTTTTACCTCATCTAGAGACAGCCCGGAAATAGCAGCAATTTTTTCAAGTGAGAACTCCTGTAATTGAAGCATGCGCCTGGCAGTTTCAATAGAATTTAGTTCTATACCATACTTTTCGCCCTCGGAGAAACCAGTCTCATGTCCATGCTTTTCGCCTTCAGAGAAGCCAGCTTCATATTCTGCTTTCCGTAATTTCTTCTCTTCCAATTCTTTATCATACTCAAAGATACTCATACTGATGACCTCGTTTCGGTTTAGGGTAAGAAATTCAGCCAGAATCCCTTCCCGGATACATTCGTCTACAGCGCATTCCACTGCATGGTTCAAAGACATATCTGACGCATAGTGCCGCACTCTGGCAACATACTGTGCATATTCATTTAATGTATTGCAATGCTGCATTAACTCTGCATTGTGTCCCACATTGACATTTAAAACCGTGACAATTAATTCAAGCTTTGGTTCACCTGACAAATGTTCAAATGCCGAGGAAAGCCGAAGTTCTGTGCAGTCGGGAGCTGCCGTCGATCCATTGTAAAACTCAATAAAATTTGGTGCAGGAATTTTTTGCAGAGTCGAAGAATAAAGAGATTTCTTATCCGCGAGTTTCTGATATTCACTGCAAATATAAAACAGATCACGAAGAGGCATATTTGGATTGTAGGTTGACTGATGCTCATACAGATACAAATTAGTATCCATAATAAATGCCAGATCATTTTTCATCCCCATATAAATAGCATTCTCTAATGTGACGATTTCCAGATCATCTGGATTATTATAATCGCTCTGGTTTACTGCATTATAGAGGGACAGCAGGTTCTTCCGGTCAGAAAACAACATCCGAAAAACGGTGTCTTTATAATTCCGGTTTGCCGTCGGTGTTTTGACTGTAAAATTTCTTTTTGTCTTGTTACGGTTTCTTTTGCATTTTGCCATAAATCGTTTCCTCCTGAAATTGTAGGACAGCTTATTTATAAAACTGTTCGTGATTGCAGGAGAATGTAATTATATATTTTCCTAAGTTCCTTCGTCTCCTGCTTTTCAATTGTTAAATGGGTAACAAAAAGCATAGATACGAATGAAGCATACAGATTATTTGGGGCTAATCTGTCGCCGTTAGAATATAGATGACAAAAATGTCATGAAATTTGTAAAATATGCTTTAGATTATTGTAACACAAGGGTAGGAAATGAAGCAAGAAATTTTATAGCAAAATCCGTTCCACGTCATATCCATTATCCGTCAATTCTAAAATTGCAATGCCTTTTCCATCTCCGCGGTCAGCCCCGGCGCTGCCCGGATTGATAAAAACTTTTCCGTAGCGGTCGTAGTGCGTGAATACATGGGTATGTCCGAAAATTATAAAATCCGCATCCGTGAGATCAAAAGGCAGGTCAGCTTTGTTATGGACAAGATAAAATAATTTTCCATTAATCGGCACGGAGACAAACTCATGCAGGTAGGACGCCCACTCTCCGTGGTCACAGTTCCCACGGACTGCATACATCGGAATGCCGCAGTTTAAGAATCTGTTATAGGTACGTTCATTGTCAAAATCTCCGGTGTGAATGAGATAATCACAATTTTTGATATGGTCAAATAATTCTTTACGGCATACACCATGTGTATCGGAAACTAATGCAATTTTCATGAATCAGACCTCGCTTCGTTTGTTTGTAATTTTTTTATCTCATCTAAAGACAGCCCGGAAATAGCAGCAATTTTTTCAAGCGAAAATTCCTGAAATTTAAGCATACGTCTGGCAGTTTCAATAGAATTTAGAAAAGTACCACGTTCTATACCATACTTTTCACCCTCAGAGAAACCAGCCTCATGTCCAGCTTCATATTCTGCTTTCCGTAATTTCTTCTCTTCCAATTCTTTATCATACTCAAAGATACTCATACTGATGACCTCGTTTCGGTTTAGGGTAAGAAATTCAGCCAGAATCCCTTCCCGGATACATTCGTCTACAGCGCATTCCACTGCATGGTTCAAAGACATATCTGACGCATAGTGCCGCACTCTGGCAACATACTGTGCATATTCGTTTAATGTATTGCAATGCTGCATTAACTCTGCATTGTGCCCCTCATTGACGTTTAAAACCGTGACAATCAATTCGAGTTTTGGTTCATTTGACAAATGTTCAAATGCCGAGGAGAGCCGAAGCTCTGCGCAGTCGGGAACTGCCGTCGAACCATTGTAAAACTCGATAAAATTTGGTGCAGGTATTTTCTCTGATTGACGGCATTGTAAAGAGAGAGCAGATTTTTCCGGTCAGAAAACAACATGCGAAAAATAGTGTCTTTGTAGTTTCTGTTTGTAGCTGGCATATTGACTGCTGAGTTTCTGGATAATTTGTTATGGTTTCGTTTGTGTTTTGCCATAGGCTTCCTCCTGATTGGTGAGACAGCTCTTAAATAATACTGTCTTGGCAGGAGAATAAATATATTCTATATCTGATTTCTTTCGTCTCCTGCTTTTAAATTCGTTAATGGGTAATTAAAAGCATAGATACGAACGAACAACGCAGATCATTGGGGGTAATCTGACGTTTCCAGAATATAGATGGCATAACGCCATAAAGATTTTGTAAAATATGCTTTGGAATATTATAACATAAACATGGGAAACAAAACAAGAATTTTTATGTATTACTTGCCACAGGGAATGACATTGCTGAAGCTATCACGGGTGCTAAAGTGCAGACCGGAGGAATTGCTGGCATATGTGGATTGTTTGTGAAAAATTACCTATTGAAAATATTTGCCACTCATAGTACAATGCAATTGTTATATGACTGACGGAAATAGTGGGGTTTACCACGTGAAGTATAACAAAAGAATGCCGACCGTCTGGGCGAAGAGTCCAGACGTGCGGTTCTTTTTATTTTTAGGGTAAATTTTCCAAAAAATCCCATCAGCATGAGAAAGGAACCACTCATTGTATTTTTTCGAATACTTACCGGAAAAAGCGCACGTGACTCTTGACAAAAGATGAAAGTTAGGATAGCCTAACTATGGTTAGAAAAAACTAACCATGCATCGATCAAAAATCAGAATGAGCATCATAAAAAAGTGTGATGAACCATGCAAGGCCACACGGTGGCAGAAGGAGAGAAAAATGCAGACAGAATGGAGAAGCTTCCAGGGCGGAGCCTGGGAAACAGAAGTAAATGTAAGAGATTTTATTCAGAAGAATTATCATCCATATGATGGGGATGATTCCTTCTTAGAGGGACCAACACAGGATACCACCGATCTCTGGGATCAGGTATTAGAACTTTCCAGACAGGAGAGAGAAGCCGGCGGAGTGCTGGATATGGACACAAAGATCATTTCCACGATCACTTCCCATGGTCCGGGTTATTTAGATAAAGAGAAAGAGAAGATTGTCGGTTTTCAGACGGACAAGCCTTTCAAACGTGCTCTCCAGCCTTACGGCGGTATCCGTATGGCGATCAAGGCGTGCGAGGACAATGGATACAAAGTCGATCCTGAAGTGGTAGAGTACTTTACAACACACAGAAAAACTCACAATGCCGGTGTATTTGACGCTTACACACCGGAGATGAGAGCGTGCAGAAGCGCACATATCATCACTGGACTTCCGGATGCATACGGACGAGGACGTATTATTGGTGACTACAGAAGACCGGCTCTTTACGGTGTAGACCGTCTGATCGAGGACAAAAAAGAGCAGCTGAACAACACACGTACCATCATGTACTCAGATGTGATCCGTGAGAGAGAAGAGTTATCCGAGCAGATCCGTGCGCTGGAAATGTTAAAGAAACTGGCAGAAATTTACGGCTGTGATATTTCGAAACCTGCAAATAATGTATTAGAGGCAACACAGGCTGTCTATTTTGCATATCTTGCAGCAGTAAAAGAGCAGAACGGTGCGGCAATGTCCTTAGGACGTACCTCCACTTTCTTAGATATTTATGCAGAGCGTGATCTCGCAGAGGGAACATTTACTGAAAAAGAGATCCAGGAGATCATCGACCAGTTCGTGATGAAACTTCGTCTTGTAAAATTTGCGCGTACACCGGAATACAACACGATTTTTGCCGGCGATCCTACCTGGGTGACAGAGTCCATCGGTGGAATCGGCGTGGATGGAAGACATATGGTTACAAAAATGTCTTACCGTTACTTAAACACCTTGAACAACATCGGGGCAGCACCGGAACCAAACATGACCGTACTCTGGTCTGTAAAACTGCCGGAAAACTTCAAAAAATTCTGTGCCGAGACATCCATCAAACACTCTGCAATCCAGTATGAGAATGATGATATTATGCGTGTTGTCCATGGTGATGATTATGGAATTGCATGCTGTGTATCTTCTATGAGAATCGGTAAGGAAATGCAGTTCTTTGGCGCGCGGGCAAACCTCGCAAAATGCCTGCTTTATGCGATCAATGGCGGTGTCGATGAGATGACAGGAAAACAGGTCGGACCGAAATACCGTCCGATCACATCCGAATACTTAGATTACGATGAAGTATGGGATAAATACAAAGATATGATGAAATGGTTAGCAGGAGTGTATGTGAACGCATTAAATATCATTCACTACATGCATGATAAATACTGCTACGAAAAATTAGAGATGGCATTACATGACAAAAATGTGAGAAGATGGTTTGCAACCGGTATTGCAGGATTTTCTGTAGTAGCAGACTCCCTTTCTGCAATCAAATATGCAAAAGTAAAACCAATCCGTGACGAGAATGGTGTGACCGTTGACTTTGAGATTGAGGGAGATTTCCCGAAATATGGAAATGACGACGATCGTGTTGACGAGATCGCAAAACAGGTGCTCCACACCTTTATCGGATATGTAAAAGGAAACCATACTTACCGTGGCGGTATCCAGACAACATCGATTTTGACCATTACATCCAATGTTTCCTATGGTAAAAATACAGGAGCAACACCAGATGGAAGAAAGAAAGGTGTAGCATTTGCTCCGGGTGCAAACCCGATGCATGGACGTGATACCCATGGTGCGGTTGCATCCCTGGCATCTGTCGCTAAACTGCCATTTATGGATTCACAGGATGGTATTTCCAATACATTTACCATTGTACCGGATGCACTGGGCAAAGATGAGGCAGCACAGGAGAACAATCTTGTTGCAATGTTAGATGGCTATGTAGTCAAAGGCGGACATCACTTGAACGTAAACGTTTTAAACCGTGACACATTATTGGATGCACAGAAACATCCGGAACTGTATCCACAGCTTACCATCCGTGTATCAGGATATGCGGTCAACTTTATCAAACTGACAAAAGAACAGCAGGATGAAGTGATTGCACGTACCTTCCACGAGCGGATGTAGTGCAACAGGTGCGTTTTGCGAATGGCGCGTGTGAGCGTTATTCATAGAAAAAGGAGAACAACATGGGAAAAATTCACTCGTTAGAAACATTTGGCACAGTGGACGGTCCGGGCGTACGGTTTGTCGTTTTTTTTCAGGGCTGCCCGATGCGCTGCCAGTATTGCCATAATCCCGATACATGGAAGATAGAGGATGGGGAAGAAATGACAGCGGATGAGATCATAGACCGTTTCGAGCGCAACCGTTCTTTCTATCAGACCGGGGGGATCACGGCAACGGGTGGAGAACCCATGTTACAGCTTGACTTTCTGACGGAGCTTTTTACGAAGGCAAAGGAAAAGGGTATTCACACCTGTCTGGATACATCCGGAATTATGTTTCCAAAGAAACATACAGGAACAGATCAGAACAGTGAGAGAGAGATCAGCCTCACTGGAATAAGTGAAAACATGGCATCAGACAGAATGGAAAAGATAGAACAGCTCATGTCCGTGACAGATCTCGTCATGCTTGATATTAAGCATATCAACGATGAGGAACATCAGAAACTCACCGGGCAGCCGAACAGCAACATTCTTGCGTTTGCAAAGTATCTTGATTCGATCGGCAAGCCGGTCTGGATCCGTCACGTAGTCGTGCCGGGCATTACATTTGATGAGAAAGAACTGATGGAACTTGGTCTGTTTTTAAAGACGCTCCGCAATGTGGAAAAACTGGAAGTCCTTCCATATCATTCTATGGGAAAGGTCAAGTACGACAACCTCGGCATGGATTATGTCTTAAAAGATACGCCGCAGCTTACCAAAGCAGAAGCAAAGGAAGCGGAACACATCATCCGGGCAGCAATGGAACAATAGCAGGAGAAGTAGGTTTTATGAAAAACATTTTTTTTGAAGAAAAGTATTTACAGATTTCTTTTTTTGCGATTTAATAAGAAGCAGGTATAGAGTTCCAAAGAAGAAAGGATGAAAAAATATGAAAATCAAGAATATCAAAGATGTCGACGGATTTTTTAAAGTAATTGATTCCTGTGCCGGAAAAGTAGAATTGATCACAGGTGAGGGAGACAGATTAAACCTCAAATCAAAACTTTGCCAGTATGTTTCTCTGACAAGCTTATTAAAATCTGATGTAGAGATCCCGGAACTTGAAGTTGTAGCTTACGAGCCGGAAGATACAGAGAGGATCATCAAGTTTTTAATGACAAACTAGTATAATCCACTTTAAATAACAAACTATTTTTATTCACATTCCTATTATGGT
>OODS01001547.1_pt1 | contig 14665 bp, 10 predicted proteins | sample 1671531 | NCBI WGS metagenome assembly OODS01 (sample SAMN06348166, study PRJEB24527) | human gut metagenome | biome: human gut; feature: ankylosing spondylitis patient; material: feces | host: Homo sapiens | place: China | collected 2015-10 | reverse complement strand
AGTTGTGGTCGTTGTGGCCGCTCCACAGGCCCTTGTGCAGCTCGTAGTTGGTCACAGAGTGCAGCATTTCGGGGTTTGCCCAGCGGCTGTAGTCCCCGTGGATCACCTCACCCATGAGCCAGAACTCCGGTTTGATCTCGTTGGCCAGACGGCGCAGCCCGCGCATGAAGTCAAAGTCCAGCACGTCGGCTGCATCCAGCCGGATGCCGTCGATGTCAAACTGGTCTACCCAAAAACGGATGGTGTCGAAGTGATAGTTCTGCACCTCCGGGTTGCGCTGGTTCAGCTTGACCAGCAGGTTGAAGCCGCCCCAGTTCCCGTAGGAAAAGCCGTCGTTGTACTCGTTGTTGCCCCAGAAGTTCACATCGCAGAACCAGTCCTTATAGCGGGCGTTCTCGCGGTTGGCCTGCAGGTCTTTGAAGGCAAAGAAATCCCGGCCCACATGGTTGAACACACCGTCCACAATGACCTTCTGGCCCCGGGCGTGGCAGTTGGCCACGAACTCCCTGAACTCCTCGTTGGTGCCCAGGCGGCGGTCCACCCGGCGGTAATCGATGGTATCATAGCCGTGGGAGCCGCTCTCGAACAGCGGGCCGATATAAATGGCCGTGCAGCCCAGGTCTTTGGAGGCGTGCTCGGCCCAGGCGTTCAGCTTTGTGAACGCGCCCGGTGTGGGCTGGCCGTCGTTTTCGTGCGCACAGCCGCACAGGCCCAGCGGATAAATGTGATAAAAAACTGCGGTATCATACCATGCCATAGTTACTCTCTCCCATATCATTTCTTCTGCCGCCCAGCAGCGGCAGGCTCAGTATACCACAAACTCCGCCAATTGTGTGGATGTTTGATAAATTTTCTGCATAGTCTCTGTTAAAATCAGCAAGTGTGACGATTTTGATTAAAAATTATTGGTAAATATGACCGGGTGTATCCCGTTGAGAAAAGGAGAAATCTGCATGAATTTTCCCACCATCGACCGCTCGTTCTTTGCGGGCGAATGCTTTGATGCCTACCGTGTGCTGGGCGCGCACCCCTGCCGGGATGACTTTGGGCAGGAGGGCTGGCGGTTTGCCGTGTGGGCCCCGGGTGCTGTGGCTGTGGAGATCTGCGGCGGCTTTGACGGCTGGGGGCCGGGCGTTCCCATGCAGAAGGCCGACACCGGCGTGTGGAGCGGCTTTGTGCCCGGCCTTGCCGAGGGAGAGCTGTACAAATACCGCATCCACGGCAAGGATGGCAGCACCGTGATGCGGGCTGACCCCTACGCCTTTTCCACTGAGCTGCGGCCCGGCACGGCCAGCAGACTGGCCCGGATGGACTTTGCCTTTGACGATTCCAGCTGGATGGAGCGGCGGGACAAGTGCCGCAACCTGCCCCTGAACATCTATGAGCTCCATGCAGGCAGCTGGAAGCACAAGCCCAACGCCACCCGCGAGGACGGCTCGGACGGCTGGTACAATTACCGGGAGCTGGCCCGGGAGCTGATCCCCTGGCTGCTGGATCACCGCTTCACCCATGTGGAGCTGCTGCCGCTGGCAGAGCATCCCTTTGACGGCAGCTGGGGCTACCAGACCACCGGTTACTTCTCTGTCACCAGCCGCTACGGCGGCCCCGCCGACTTTGCGGCCTTTGTCAACGCCTGCCACCGGATGGGCATTGGTGTCATCATGGACTTTGTGCCCGTCCACTTTGCCGCCAACGGCGACGCGCTCGCCAACTTTGACGGCACCCACCTCTACGAGTACGACAGCGATGTGGGCCACAGCGAGTGGGGCACCTGCAACTTCAACTATTACCGCCGGGAGGTGTGCAGCTTCCTGAACAGCGCCGCTGCCCTTTGGATGGATGTCTACCACTGCGACGGCATCCGGATGGATGCCATCTCTCGTGCCCTTTATTGGCAGGGCGACCCCAACCGCGGCGTGAACGAGGGCGCTGTTACCTTCCTGCGGAACCTGAACCACGGCCTGAACGAGCGCTGGCCCACCGGCATCTACACCGCCGAGGACTCCACCAACTTCCTCAAGGTCACCGCCCCCACCCGCTACGACGGCATTGGTTTCGATTACAAGTGGGACATGGGCTGGATGCACGACACGCTGGATTATTTTGCCACACCCTTTGGTGAGCGGCCCGATGCCTACCACAAGCTGACCTTCAGTATGCAGTATTTCTACAATGAACTGTACCTGCTGGCACTCAGCCACGACGAGGTGGTGCACGGCAAAAAGACCATCATTGATAAGCTGTGGGGCACCTACGAGGAAAAATGCGCCCAGCTGCGCACCCTTTACTTCTACATGTACACCCACCCGGGCAAAAAGCTGAACTTTATGGGCAATGAGCTGGGGCATTTCCGGGAGTGGGATGAGAAAAAGGAGCTGGACTGGGGCCTGATGAAGTATCCCTTCCACGACAGCTTCCAGAAATATTTTGCCGAGCTGGGCCGCCTGTATGCCACCGAGCCCGCCCTCTACGACGGCGAATACAACCCGAACTGCTTTGAGTGGATCGCCTGCGAGAGCCGGGACGAGGGCGTGTACGCCTGGCTGCGGAAGGGCGCGGGCCAGACCATCCTCTGTGTGATGAACACCCAGAATACCGCCCACAAAAAGTTCCCGCTCTACTTCCAGTACCCCTGCGCCGCCGATGAGCTGCTGAACAGCGAGGCTGCCTGCTGGAACGGTGCGGACCGCAGCCGCACCAGACACCTGCACACCACCGATGGCGGCGTGTACGGCCGGGACTACACCCTGAGCGTGGATCTGCCCGCCATGGGCAGCCGGATGTACCGCATCACGCCGGAGGCTCCCCACCCGGAGGCCGCGCAGGCCTCTGCCCGTAAGGCCGCTGCCCAGAAGCGCAAGGCCACCATCGCGGCAAAGCAGAATTCCAAAAAGTAATATTGCATTCAAAATATCCCGTCTGCTGAAATGCAGGCGGGATATTTTATCTTCCGGGGGGCTGCCCCCTTGCCTGCGCCGCCCGGAACCATTATACTGTAAGCTGTAATATTGTGGTTCAAAACCGAGGAGCATGTACAATGTCAACGATACTTTCTGAAAAGAAGACCCTTTCGCCCTGGGCAAAAGGCGGCATCGGGCTGGGTGCCGGAGCACTCCTGCTGGTGCTGGTGGGCCTGCTGTTCCCCACCGCGGCGGCGTTCTTCCCGCTGGTGAGCCTGTGGTGCAGCTGTGTGCTGTTCTACGGCGCGCTGTGGGTGCTGCACACTGCCGGTGTGGAGCTGGACTTCTTCCACCGCGCAGCCATCATCGCCTTCTGGGCCGGAGCTGTGCTCTACTTCTATTGGGCGTTGGGTCGGCGGCAGTTCATTTACGCCTGGGATTATGTGAACTACATTCAGAAGCAGTTCAATACCGAAGCGGCTTTTGCGCTGGGTCCGGTGGCCGGTTTTAAGTACATCATAAGCACATTTTCTGAAGACTACACCAATTTCATCACCTTGTTCACTGAGTTCCCGTTCTGCCTCACCGCAAAAACGGGTGACAGCTACGCTTTTGCGCAAGTATTCTGTGTGCTCCCCAGCCTTATGCTGATGCTGGCTGGTCTCACGATCAAAATCGGACAGATGCTGGAGGTCAAGAATAAATTCTGGTATTTCCTCATCGGCTTTTCCTGGGTGCTGACCTATCCGTTCCTGCGAATGAGCGCTATGCTGGCACAGCCGGACTGGTTCGGTCTGATCTTCGCTTTTGCCATTCTGCTCCTCACATTGGACTACCGTTTTGAAAAGCTGGAACCGGGCCGGTTCGTGCTCATCTTCCTGGCAACGGCCGCCATTATCCTGAGCCGCCGCTGGTACTTATATTTTGTGGTGGGCTATTATTTTTCCTATGCGCTTCTGCTCTTTGTAAGCAGTGCAAAGCTCGCAAAACAGGGCCAAAAGGGCCTTGCCCTGCGCCGAGTACGCAACCTCATCCTGTTTGGTATCTGCGCCATGGCAGCAATGGTGGTCCTGCTCTGGCCCATGGTCAGCAAGATCCTGGCTTTCAACTACTCCGACCGCTATTCGTACTATAATGTCGGCGGCATTGCAGTAGAGCTCTATTATCATGCCATGCGCACCGGCCTGCTGAACCTTATTTTGATCCTGTTTGGTTTGTGGCTCTGCGTCAAGCGGAAAAAGCCCAGCATGCCTGTGTTGGCGCTGTGTGAGCTGATGCTCAGTATGCTCTTATTTACCCGAGTGCAGAATTCCGGCTCCCACCAGATGCTGCTGTACGTGCCCGCCTATGTCATTCTGTTTCTCTGCGGTGCGGCGGGTCTGGCAGAGAGTATCGAGCATTTCAAAATACCAAAGCTTTGTTTCTGGGTCTTTACACTGTTGTTCGCCGTGTCGGTGCGGTGCTCCCCGCTCACTGTCATGGCCTTGCCAGAGTTCGTTATCCATGCGTTCCACCCGGCAGACCTTGCTGAGTATCAGCGGCTGGACGATCTGACCTATGACCGCAAGGACAAACCGCAGATCCAGGCTATGGCACAATGGCTGGTTGAACATCTGGGGGAGGGCGAGGTTGCCTATATGATCCCGGATGACATGCTCTACAATCCCGGCCACCTGCGGAACTGTGACCTGCCCAACCATGCACTGGACGGCAAGTTGCCGGACAGCTTCTCGGTGCCGGGCACCCACTCTTTTCCCACCGGCTTCTTTGACGCAAAGTATGTCATCACCGCTGACCCGTTCCCCCTCTCGCTGGCACCAGACACGGAACTGGGCCACCGGTTCAACGCCGTTTTTCTTCAGCTGAGAGAGACTACCCACCAGCAAGTTGCGACCTTCGATATGGGCAACGGCACGGTGTTCACGATCTGGGAACGCACCACTCCCGTGACACGTGAGGAAGTGGAGACCTATCTCCATGAATTTGATGCTGAAAACGCCAAATACCCAGAAATGTTTTCCGCAGTTGTGGAAAACTGGCTGGCTGTTCATGGTTTATAAAAGGAGAGTAAAACGATATGTCCAACAACGCAAAAAATCTGCCGGAAGTAAAATTAGGCCAGTACAAGGGGCTGGCTGTCACCCGCCATGTGCGGCCGCTTTCCGAAAAGACCATTGACCAGGAGATGGTCCACCAGACCCGGATGCGCTCCGTCTACCACAACTCCACCGCCCCCGCCAAGCGCGGCAGCCGGGTCCTGCTGGATTTTGTCGGCTTCATGGACGGGGAGGAGATCCCCGATAGCCGGATGGAAAAGGTGATGGTGGTTCTGGGGGACGGCAAGCTGATGCCTGCCGCCGAAGATGCCATCTACGGCCACACCGCTGGCGAGACCTTCCGCTTCGATTTCACTTACCCGGAGCAGTTCCGGGTGGAGGAGCTCTCCGGCAAGACCGCGCAGTTTGAAATCAAGCTGCACTCCGTGGCCGAAAAGACCACCCCGGAGCTGAACGAGGAATTTGCCCGGGCACAGGGTTATGCAGACCTTGCCGCCATGCGCGAGGCCGTGCGGGCCAAAAAGCGGAAGATCCACGAAGATGCCGCCGACCGCGCCGCCGGGCAGGAACTGCTGACAAAGGCCGGTGCCAACCTGACCGTGGACCTGCCCGAAGCCATGCTGGACCGCACCGCCGACAATGAGATGCGGATGCTGGAGCAGCGGCTTTCCCGCAGCAACATCACCCTGGAAAAGCACTGCAAGAACAGCCACACCACCGCTGCCGCCCTGCGGGCAGGCTACCGTGACGCTGCCGAGCGGAACCTGCGCTCCATGCTGGCCTCCCGCTCCATTGCTGAAGCCGAGAACATCACCGTGAGCACGCTGGAGGTCAACAACGAGTACCGCCGCCTGTCCCAGCTGCAAGACACCCCGGAGGCCGACATCCGCCGGGTGCTGAGCCCGGACACCCTTGCCGCCGCACTGGTTGCACAGAAAGTCCAGCGCTTCCTGCTGGACAACGCCGACATCACCACGGTGATGGACCCTGAAAAGGAGTGATCCTATGAGTATCTTTACGCGCTACGCCATGGATGCGCTGATGAAGACCACCCACCCCGAGGTGAACCGCAAGCAGTGCTGGAACCTGCACCCCCACCGCACCCCCTGCACAGCCTGCAAGGATATCTGCCCCTATGGCGATGAGATCTTCACCCGCCCCAACCTCGTCAAGGACTGGGATCCCTGCACCGACTGCGGCCTGTGCGTCTCGGCCTGCCGGTCGGGCTGCATTGCTCCCTCGCCGGAGCAGGTGCAGCGGGATATCTCCCCTGCCGACAGCGATGGCGACACCATCTGGATCGGCTGCGAGAAATCCACCCGCAAGAACACCGTGGTGCGCACCTGCGTCTCGGCCTATTCGTGGGAAGCGCTGGCCTACCTTGCCCTGAACAAGAAAATCGTCCTCGATCTGACCCCCTGCGGCGAGTGCGAGAACGATGTCTGTGCCGAGCATCTGCGTGCCGTTCTGACTCGGCTGGTGGAGTTCTTCGGCCAGCCCCTGTTCGAGGCCCGGTTCACGCTGGCATACGAGCTGGACGATGCCCCCTTCCACGTCAAGGAGTATTCCCGCCGTGAGATGATGGAGCAGGTGACCTCCGGCTCCAAAAAGGGCACCAAGCAGCTGCTGCGGATGCTGCCCGGCCTGCGCAGTGAGGACGAGAGCAGCCAGGATTTCCGGCTGCTGCTCCACCAGTACACCAAGCAGCTCAAGGCAGTGTCCGAAACGCCCCTGCGCTATGGCTACCACCTGCCCAACTTCACCCAGAAATGCTTTGCCTGCGGCCGGTGTGAAAAGAGCTGCCGCAGCGGTGCCATCAAGTTTGAGGACCTGCCCGACGGCCAGACCCGCGCGGTGATCACGCCGTGGAAGTGCAGCGAGTGCGGGGTCTGCGTTGCCGCCTGCTCCAACGGCGGTCTGGACGGCCTGAAGCTGCGCCAGCTCACCAGCCTTGGCCCTGTCAGTGTCTACAAGTGCACCAAGACCCTCTGCAAGGAATGCGGCAAGCCCATTGCGCCCAACTGTGCGGACGGCATCTGTTCGGTCTGCCGCATCAAGCTGCGCACCAAAAAGCGTCAGGAGGAGGCTGTGGCCCGCGCCAAGGAGCGTCAGGCCGAGCGCGAGGCCAAAAAGGCTGCAGAAGCAGCTGCAAAGGAGCTGGCTGCCGAGATGCAGCCCTCTCAGCCAGCGCAAAGCGCCGCTGCCCCTGAAGCAGGAGCCGCTCCTGCCCCGGCCGAAAGCACCTGCTGATTGCTGGACCTCTCCGGGGCTTCGCATGGACGGAGAGGTTTTTATTGACGCAGCTCCAAAAAAATGCTATAATTCTTCTTAACCACCCAGCTGTGGTCGGGAGGACAAGTTACAAAGGCGTAACGGATGTGTTTCCGTTACGCCTTTTTTGCTTCCCGCTGCCGGGAAACAGCGGGCCTGTCGGCTTTGGGCGGCAACCAGACTTCAACACGAAGAAAAGAGGGAATTTCATTATGAAACAGTCTATTTCTCGTCGTCAGTTCCTCAAGGCAAGCGGCCTGGCAGCCGCAGGTGCCTGCGCCGCCGGTCTGCTGTCCAGCTGCGGCGGAAAGAGCGGCGGCAGCTCCTCCGGTTCTGCTTCCGGTGCGGATACCAGCAAGTACACCGTGCTTTATTCCAGCCAGCCTGCGACCCTGAACTATCTGACCACCGCTACCGACCTGGAAATGGTCGTGGGTGCAAACTGCGTGGACACCTTGGTAGAGTACGACAACAAGGGCGTGATGCGCGAGGGCCTGGCCACCAAGTGGGAGTGGGATGCCGACACCCTGACCTGGACCTTCACCCTGCGCGAGGAGAACTGGGTGGACAACAACGGCGAAGTCGTTGCCCCCGTGACCGCACAGGATTTTGTGGATGCCCTGCAGTATGTGCTGACCCCGGATTACGCTTCCTCCAACGTGGGCCTGGTCACCGCCTACATTGCCGGTGCGGATGATTACTACAACTATCACGTCTACCTGACCAATGCTGAAAACGGCACTGTGGACGATGACGGCACCACCTATGTTACCGATGGCAGCGGCAACGTGACCGTGACCGCAGCAGACGGCACCGCTTCCACCTACGCCCCCGTGGACTTTGATTCCGTGGGCGTGACCGCTGTGGATGACCATACCCTGACCTACACCCTGACCTACGATTTCCCCGGCTTCCTGAGCCTGCTGTGCTACCTGCCCTATGAGCCCGCCTACGGCCCCCTGCTGAGCGAGATGGGCGACCAGTATGCCACCAGCGCCGAGACCCTGTACAGCTGCGGTGCTTTCTACCTGTCTGATTACGAGTCTCTGGAAACCTGGATCATGAAGAAGAACCCCGAGAACTATGATGCGGACAATGTCTTTATCGACACCATCAGCCGCATTTACAACGCCGAGGCTGCCGTGAACGGCCCCGAGATGATCAAGCGCGGCGAGATCGACGAAGCCACCATCGGCTCCGATATTCTGGACAGCTGGCTGGCCGACGATACCACCAAGGACATGGTCTCCATGGATCGTCCCAACACCAACTACACCTACTTCTACATGTTCAACTTCATGCCCTTTGCACACGAGTTCTCCAACTGGAATGTTGAGGGCGTGGATGCAGAATACGAACCCGAGAACTGGGCCAAGGCCATCAACAACACCAACTTCCGCAAGGCCTTCCTGTACGGCATCAACAACGCCGTTACGCTGGCTGTCAGCGCACCTCTGGGCTATGACAGCTACAAGCTGAACACCATCACTCCCCCGAACTTCTGCGCCACCACCGATGGCGTGGACTACACCCAGTGCGGCGGCCTGGCCGACCTGACCGAGTTCTTTGACGAGGCCAAGGCCAAGGAGTACCGCGATGCTGCCATTGAGGAGCTGACCGCACAGGGGGTCACCTTCCCCATCAAGGTGCAGCTGCCCTACAACCCCTCCACCACCGACTGGGACAAGCAGTGCCAGGTGCTCAAGCAGCAGCTGGAGGGTGTGCTGAACGACGGCACCGACTTCATCGACATCATCATCACTGCCGGCCCCTCCGACAGCTTCCTGTCTGCTGTGCGCCGCAACGGCAAGTTCGAGTTCCTGCTCTGCAACTGGGGCGCTGACTACTCCGACCCCGAGACCGAGACTGACCCGTTCTATCAGGCCGAGGATTCCCGTGGAATGCGCTATGCTTACCTGCGCACCGGCGTGGAAGACGGCTTCATCACCGGCGAGACCGCAGATGCTGTTATGGCCTACATGAACGCCATCGAGGCTGCAAAGCAGATCACCGATGACATCGATGCCCGCTACAAGGCCTTTGCCGATGCCGAGGCTCTGCTCATCACCAACGCACTGGTCATTCCGCGCGGCATGAGCGTGCCCGCCTATCTGGCGACCCGCCTGAACTACTGGGAGGGCCAGTACGCTTCCACCGGCTTCTCCAACAAGCGCCTGAAGGGGATCCACGTCCTCGACCACTACGTCTCCATGGACGAGTACGAGGCAAACCGTGACGCTCGCTGATCGTTCCATCTTCTCATAACACAAAATACACCCCCTCTGCACGGCAGTTTCTGAAGCTGCACCGCAGAGGGGGTGTTCTTTTGCATGTTCAGTTACACTTCAAAGTCCAGGCAGACACGGGTCTTGGTGTAGGGGCGCACCTTGCCATCGGCCACAGCCACGTGAGCGGGGTGGGTGGAGTAGCCCTTGAGGGCGGCTGCATCGGTAAAGGTGGTGTCCAGCATCAGGTCTGCGTTGGAAGAGGGCAGGCCGTTGATGTTCACATGCACCTCCACAAGGCCCGGGATCTGCCCTGCCAGGCCCTCCAGCCCAGTTTTGATGTTCGCCTTGATCTCTGCCTTTTCGGCGGCAGAAAGCTCGTCCTTGAGCTGCCAGAGAATGATATGCTTGACCATAAAAAATACCTCCTGCGTTTTCTCCATTGTAGCAGAGAAATGCAGGAGGTGCAATGCTTTTTGAAACGGTTCAGTCGTCTTCCCGGCCTTTTTTCCAAGCGTGGTACATCAGCAGGAACACGGTGTCCGCAGCAATGCCGATAGAGAGCAGGCGGCTGCCGCCAATTGAAGTGTGGGGCAAAAACGGCGAAGCGACAAACACAACGGCATTAAAGAAATAGAACACACCGAACTTTTTCTCCCACATAGCCCGCTCTTCGTCATCGCTGAACTTCATCTGGTGCTTTTTGGAAAAACTGCGAAAGCCCATTACCAGCATGGCAGCGGCAGCAAACAGGTTCAGCAAAAGTGATGTGTCAAATTTCATGCGGGGGTACCTCCGTAAAAAATCCATAAACAAAAACCAGCCGGATCGAGGCGTTTGCAAGCCCTCGTCCGGCTGGAAACTTACTTCTTCGGAGTCATAAGCCTCTTCTCCTTGGGTTCTCTCATTTTCGGAGTATGCGTTTCATAGGGTGACTCTCCTTAGAAACTACCTGAAACTGAAGAGTTCTATGCAAGGGGATGAACTACTCTAGTACATTGGACTGACCCTTCTCTTAACTGTTGGACTGCGGTACCGAGATTCTGAAGATGAATTTCATATTACCACATTCTTTCGAGTTAGATTTTCCAGGGATTCCATTGCTTAGTACATTGGAGTTACTCCTTTTTGGTCATTCAAACAGGTGCATCCGTGTAACTGTCCTCATCATGGGAGATCACCTCGGGCGGATCTATTTGAATTGCCAGGGGATTTATTCTGACAGACTGTACTGTTTTCGCATTTTTGATGCTCAAGACCGGCTCTTTGGTTTGTTTTGTTATACGGGGGAAACATCCCGTTTGTGGAGAGCCTCTGTTTTGCTTCTCAGCGAATCCCGACAGTCTGTCCGAACTGTGCGGGTTCCATATCAACCATCGGTCTCGCTCCTTTCTACTTAAAGTCAGCGGGGTTAGCTCTCATTTGAGCTTCTGCTGTACTTCTCTGGTTTCTGGCTTTATTATACAGGAAGATGCACAGTTTGTCTATTCGCAGAGTGCACAACAAATCAGACATACTTTTGCATCAAAAGTCCAAATTTCTGGGATACATGAATTCCGTCCTTCCAGTGCACTGCTCCACCTCCCCGGGCAAAGGCTCTGCCCCGCAGATCGTGCAGGGCCATCGCAGACACTGCTCCGGCATATTAAATAGGTATCATCGCAGAGCATGCAGCTATATAAATCTGATATGCCCGCTATACAATCCGTGAATAATAATGTCGATTTCACCTCATCCAAAGGCCAGAAAATGGTACAGATGGCTAAGAATCAGCAAAGAGATTGTGCAAATCGCATAGTTTCTCACCCGTACTTTTTGCAATCTGCACAACTGTTTTCATCCAAAGCAGAAACGGAATATAACAAAAAGTAGAATGTTAGGTGGAGGGCTGTAAAACCGGCAGAAATCGTGCTATGATACCATCACAAATTAAGAAAGGAGAGAGTGCTAATCAATGAATGCGTTGACTGCTGCTTTGAAAGAAGAGCTGAATGTTGACATGGTCACGGTGTTCGGGCTTTCCATTCCGGAGTCCGTGGTCGTGAGCTGGGGCATCATGGCGTTTCTTGTCATCGGCTCCATCCTGCTGACGCGGAATCTGCGGGTGGATCACATCACCAAGCGGCAGGCCATCCTGGAAACGGTCGTTACTACGATCAATGATTTCTTTGTGGGCCTGCTGGGCGAAAGTGGAAAGCGCTATGTCCCCTATCTGATGAGCGTGGCGCTGTACATCGGCTGCTCCAACCTGATCGGTGTGTTCGGCATCAAGCCCCCCACAAAGGACCTGAACGTCACAGCGGCCCTTGCTCTGATGAGCATCTGCCTGATCGAGTATGCCGGCATCCATGCACGCGGCGGCGTTGGTTTCCTCAAGAGCCTGGCTGCCCCCACACCCGTCATGGCCCCCATGAACGTGCTGGAGGTGGCCATCCGGCCCACCAGCCTGTGCATGCGACTGTTCGGCAACGTGCTGGGCGCTTTTGTCATTATGGAGCTGATCAAGCTGGTGGTGCCTGTGTTCGTGCCTGCCATCTTCAGCCTGTATTTTGACCTGTTCGATGGTCTGATCCAGACCTACGTCTTTGTGTTCCTTACCTCTTTGTTTATGAAGGAGACCATGGGAGACGAAGAGTAAACCCTTTCCATCATCAAATCAAAAGGAGATTAAAATTATGAACGGACTTATCGCTCTGGGCGCTGGCATTGCAGCGCTGACTGGTATTGGCGGCGGCATTGGCATTGGCATTGCAACCGGCAAGGCAACCGAGGCTATTTCCCGCCAGCCCGAGGCTTCCGGCAAGATCCAGACCAACCTGCTGCTGGGTGCTGCTCTGGCCGAAGGTACTGCAATTTTCGGTTTCGTCGTTGCACTGCTGATCATCCTGTTCCTGGGTTGATAACGGAGGCATGACGAATGCTGACACTGAATCTGAATCTTCTGTATACAGTCGTCAACGTTCTGATTCTGTTTTTGCTGCTGCGGAAATTCCTGTACAAGCCTGTTATGGGGATCATCGCACAGCGTCAGAAACAGGTGGATGACGCACTGAACGCCGCCGAGACCTCCAAAAAGGAGGCCGCTGCGGCCATGAACGCTGCGCAGGACAAGCTGCGCAATGTGGACACCGAGGCTGCTGCCCGCCGCGAGACTTACGAGCAGCAGGCCGAAACTGCAAAGCAGCAGCTGCTGGCCGAGGCCCAGAAACAGGCCGATGCCATTGTAGCCGAGGGCAAGGCCGCTGCTGAGGCAGAGCGCCAGCACAAGCTGCGCGAAGCCGACGCACAGACCACCGCACTGGCCCGCGCCATGTGCGAGAAGCTGCTGAGCCGGAACCTGACCGAGCAGGACGATTCCCGTTTGCTGGACGATCTGCTGGAGAAAGCAGGTGCTGAGCATGGCAACTGAGTTCAGCCGCGAATTCTTCTCTGAGAACCGCATCGTCAAGGCCGATCTGCGCGCCGCACATCAGCTCCGTGAAGAGGATATCGCCCGCATCAAGGCCGAGGTCAAGAAGCTCTATGATGCCACTGAGGTCATCCTGAATGTCTCGGTGGACGAGAGCCTGCTCTCCGGCTATGTGCTGCAGGTGGGCGACCGGGTATTCGACAACTCCGGCCGCCACCAGCTGGACCAGATGATGGCTGGCAAGCCCTCTCTGGCCACCCTCAAGACCCGCATCGAGGATTACAAGCCTGCCCAGACCTCTGCCGAGGGCGGCGTGGTCATCTCCTCTGCCGATGGCATCGTGCAGGTGGAGGGCATGGACAAGGCCGTTTACGGTGAAATCGTCACCTTTGAGAACGGTGCCAAGGGCATGGTCGAAAGCGTGGACCCGGGCAAGCTGGGCATTATGCTGTTCGACGGTGCCGAGACCGTGGGCGTGGGCACTCTGGTGACCCGCAGCGGCAAACGCGCCGGCATCCCTGTGGGCGATGGTTTCCTGGGCCGTGTCATCGACCCGCTGGGCGAGCCCATTGACGGCAAGGGCCCGGTGAACGCCGAAGGCTACAACCCCATCGAGAAGCAGGCCCCCGGCATTCTGGAGCGCCAGAGCGTGGATACGCCGCTTCACACCGGCATCCTGGCCATCGACTCCATGTTCCCCATCGGCCGCGGCCAGCGTGAGCTGATCATCGGCGACCGCCAGACCGGCAAGACCACCATTGCATCGGATACCATCATCAACCAGAAGGGCAAGGATGTCATCTGCATCTATGTCGCCATCGGCCAGAAGCGCTCCACCGTGGCAAACCTGGTGCAGAGCCTGACCGAGGCCGGTGCCATGAGCTACACCATCGTGGTGTCCGCCACGGCCTCCGAGCTGTCCCCCCTGCAGTATATCGCCCCCTATTCCGGCTGTGCCATGGGCGAATATTTCATGCACCAGGGCAAGCATGTCCTCATCATCTACGATGACCTTTCCAAGCACGCGGTGGCCTACCGTGCCCTCTCGCTGCTGATCCGCCGTCCCCCGGGACGTGAGGCTTACCCCGGCGATGTTTTCTACCTGCACTCCCGTCTGCTGGAGCGCGCGGCCAAGCTCTCCAATGAGCTGGGCGGCGGCAGCCTGACGGCTCTGCCCATCATCGAGACCCAGGCGGGTGACGTTTCGGCCTACATCCCCACCAACGTCATCTCCATCACCGATGGTCAGATCTTCCTGGAAACGGAGCTGTTCCACTCGGGCGTTATGCCCGCTGTCAACCCCGGCATCTCGGTGTCCCGTGTTGGCGGCAACGCCCAGATCAAGGCCATGAAGAAGGTGGCCGGCACCCTGAAGCTGATCTACTCCCAGTACCGCGAGCTGCAGTCCTTTGCCCAGTTCGGTTCCGATCTGGACGCGGACACCAAGGCCCGCTTGGCACAGGGCGAGCGCATCGTGGAAGTGCTCAAGCAGAACCGCTCGGCCCCCGTGCCCGTGGAAAAGCAGGTGGCGATCCTGTATGCCACCATCCATGATCTTCTGGTCAAGGTCAGGGTGGCTGATGTGGCCGAATACGAAAAGGGCCTGTACGAATATCTCGAGAATGATGCCGCCGGTGCCGCTGTGATGGAGACCATCCGCACCACCGGCAATCTGGACAAGGACACCGAGGAAGCACTCAAGGGCGTTCTGTCCGCTTACACCGAGAGCTTCGTCAAGGCGCACTGAGGGAAGGAGGCGTAACGCATGGCAGGTTCCATGAAGGACATCAAGCTGCGCATCAA
>OODS01001543.1_pt1 | contig 14684 bp, 8 predicted proteins | sample 1671531 | NCBI WGS metagenome assembly OODS01 (sample SAMN06348166, study PRJEB24527) | human gut metagenome | biome: human gut; feature: ankylosing spondylitis patient; material: feces | host: Homo sapiens | place: China | collected 2015-10 | reverse complement strand
GGGAAGCCCTACTCCGGGACATCCTGAAGTAGACATCATGCGCGGTATTGAAAATACTTCCGGTCCGTTGGGGCAGGGACACACCTTCGCAGTAGGTGCCGCTATTGCTGCCAAATTCCTCAAAGCCCGGTTCAACGAGGTGATGAACCAGACAATCTATGCTTACATCTCCGACGGTGGTATCCAAGAAGAAATTTCTCAAGGTGCCGGACGCATTGCCGGTGCACTGGGTCTAGACAATCTGATTATGTTCTATGACTCCAACGACATCCAGCTTTCTACCGAAACGAAAGATGTGACCGTTGAAGACACTGCCATGAAATATGAAGCATGGGGCTGGAACGTACTTAGCATCAACGGTAACGATCCTGACGAAATCCGTGCCGCTATCAAAGAAGCACAGGCTGAAAAAGAACGTCCGACGCTGATTATCGGTAAGACTGTAATGGGTAAAGGTGCACGTAAGGCAGACGGCAGCAGCTACGAAGCCAACTGTGCTACTCACGGTGCTCCGCTCGGTGGCGACGCTTATGTAAATACAATCAAGAACCTGAATGGTGATCCGGCCAACCCGTTCGTCATTTTCCCGGAAGTAGCCGAACTGTATGCCAAACGTGCAGAAGAACTGAAGAAAATCGTAGCAGAAAGATATGCAGTAAAAGCCGAATGGGCAAAAGCAAATCCAGAACTGGCCTGCAAACTGGAAGCTTTCTTCTCCGGAAAAGCTCCGAAAGTAGACTGGTCTGTTATCGAACAAAAAGCAGGTGGCGCAACCCGCGCAGCCTCTGCAACTGTATTGGGAGCACTTGCTACACAAGTAGAAAACATGATTGTAGCTTCTGCCGACCTTTCCAACTCCGACAAGACGGACGGTTTCCTGAAGAAAACACATTCTTTCAAGAAAGGTGATTTCAGTGGGGCATTCTTCCAAGCCGGTGTATCCGAATTGTCAATGGCTTGTATCTGTATCGGTATGTCACTTCATGGGGGTGTTATCGCTGCTTGCGGTACCTTCTTCGTATTCTCCGATTACATGAAACCTGCCGTACGTATGGCTGCCCTGATGGAACAACCGGTGAAATTCATCTGGACACACGATGCATTCCGTGTGGGTGAAGACGGTCCTACTCACGAACCGGTAGAACAGGAAGTACAGATCCGTTTAATGGAAAAACTGAAAAACCATAAGGGACACAATTCTATGTTGGTACTCCGTCCGGCAGATGTAGAAGAAACCACAATCGCATGGAAACTGGCTATGGAAAATATGTCTACTCCGACAGGATTGATTTTCTCTCGTCAGAACATCGCTAATCTTCCGGCTGGAACTGATTACGAACAAGCCACCAAGGGTGCTTATATCGTAGCTGGTTCAGATGAGAACCCGGACGTTATCCTGGTAGCTTCCGGTTCGGAAGTTGCTACACTGGTGGCCGGCACTGAATTACTTCGCAAAGACGGTATAAAGGTACGTATCGTATCTGCTCCTTCCGAAGGGTTGTTCCGTAGCCAGCCTAAAGAATATCAGGAATCAATCCTTCCGTCAGAAGCTAAAATCTTCGGTCTGACTGCCGGTTTGCCTGTCACTCTTCAAGGTCTGGTAGGTTGCCACGGTAAAGTTTGGGGATTGGAATCTTTCGGTTTCTCTGCTCCTTACACAGTGTTGGATGAGAAACTTGGATTTACTGCCGAGAACGTATATAACCAAGTAAAAGCAATGCTCTAATGAAAACAATCGGATTAGCATGCGACCACGCCGGTTTTGAACTGAAAGAATATGTTCGCGGCTGGCTGGAAGCAAAAGGCTGGGCTTACAAGGATTTCGGAACTAACTCTACCGCAAGCGTAGACTATCCGGATTATGCTCATCCGCTGGCTCTTGCAGTGGAATCGGGAGAATGTTATCCCGGTATCGCTATCTGTGGCAGTGGAAACGGAATCAATATGACGCTGAACAAGCACCAGGGAATTCGTGCTGCTCTCTGCTGGAATGCAGAAATTGCGCACCTGGCTCGTCAGCACAATGACGCTAATGTACTGGTTATGCCGGGACGCTTCATCAGCACTGAAGAAGCGGATATGATTTTGACAGAGTTCTTCTCTACCAAATTTGACGGTGGCCGTCATCAGAATCGTATTGATAAGATTCCGGTAAAATAAAGCTCGAAGATAAATCAAATAGGTGTAAAGCTGCTCTTCTTTCTGAAGGGCAGCTTTATTTTTATACCGGTATCAGATTTTATCATATACGAGATTACAAAAGAGGGGTAACTTCGTCTTTATTACAAGACGATATTAAAAACTGAAATTATGGGTAAACTGAATATGAAAGAATGGATCAGCCAAACGATCCAACGTAAGGAAACGATTGCCATTCCGATCATGACACATCCGGGTATCGAGTTTATCGGGAAAACGGTGCATGATGCGGTAACAAACGGACAGGTTCATTATGAGGCTATCAAAGCTCTTTGTGACAAGTATCCGGCTGCGGCAGCAACCGTTATCATGGATCTGACGGTAGAAGCGGAAGCTTTCGGGGCAGAAATTATCTTTCCGGAAAATGAGGTGCCCAGTGTATCCGGTCGTTTACTGGCAGACGAGGCAGCTATTGAGAAACTGGATATTCCGGCATTAAACAAAGGAAGAATCCCGGAATATCTTAAAGCGAATATGCTGACAGCCAGAAATATTACAGACCGCCCGGTTTTTGCCGGTTGCATCGGTCCTTATTCGCTGGCCGGACGTTTGTATGATATGTCGGAAATCATGATGCTGATTTATATCAATCCCGAAGCAGCCAATACGTTGTTAAGAAAATGCAATGATTTCATCACCCGCTATTGTATGGCATTGAAAGCAACCGGTGTGAACGGTGTAATCATGGCTGAACCTGCTGCGGGATTGTTATCCAACGAAGATTGCCTGCAATATTCTTCTTTATTTGTGAAAGAAATAGTAGAGAAGGTACAGGATGATCACTTTGCCGTAGTACTTCATAATTGCGGAAACACAGGGAATTGCACACAAGCGATGGTTTATACCGGTGCAGCCGCTTATCATTTCGGGAATAAAATCAAAATGGAGGAAGCGTTGAAAGAGGTTCCGGCCGATGCACTGGCAATGGGAAATCTGGATCCGGTGAGCCTTTTCAAGATGGCAGGTCCGGAGACTATGAAGGAAGCGACTTTGCAACTATTGGAGGCTACCCGTGCATATCCGAATTTCGTATTGTCAAGTGGTTGTGATATTCCGCCACATACGTCTTCTATTAATATAGACGCATTTTATACTGCATTGGAAGAATTCAATAAAACACAAGTTTAATTCTGTGTCCGCAGGATTACAACAACCTATATATTTCAATGCATCCACCAATGGTTGAACAGGAGCTTACTTATCAAAAACTGCAAATCCCATCATCTGATATTTACGAAGCGATGGGATATAAAGATTCTATGCCGGATGGAATGGTCATAGAAGAAATAAATACGTTACTTGACCGTATCACTCCCCTCCTCCGTCCCTGTTTTTTCTTTTTCCTCACTGACGGACTGCTTGACACTGAAAAAGCAACACTGACTGTAAAAGATACGGTTCTCTCAATCGGTAAAACCATTGCCCGCCAACTACGGGGTTCGGAAGCCTTTGCCTTTTTTACTGCAACTGCCGGAGTTGAATTTGAGAAGTTTCAACATCTGCTTCAGCAAGAGGACGACATGGTGAAAGTATATATAGCAGACTCATTGGGGAGCATCATTGCAGAAAAGGCTGCTGATTGCATGGAAGAGGAGTTGGCTGCATTTATCGAAAAGAGAGGTTGGAAGCACACTAACAGATACAGCCCCGGCTATTGCGGATGGCACGTATCGGAACAACAAAAACTATTCTCCTTATTTCCGGTCGCTTCGCCCTGTGGTATTCAGTTGACAGATTCCAGCCTTATGATTCCCATCAAATCTGTAAGTGGTATTATCGGAGTGGGTTCTCATGTCCGTAAGCTGGAATATACTTGCGGGCTGTGTACGTACGAAAATTGTTTTCGCAGAAAATAGTTTCACCACAGAAGACGCAGAGGACACAGAGTCTTTTATTATTAGATAATAATCTCTGCGTCCTCTGTGGTGAATAAAAACTAGTGGCCATTGAAGAAGATGTAAAGCCCGATCATAGTCACAATAAGTAATCCCCATAGGATAAGAACAATTCGTGCAGGTTTGTCCTCTATCTTTTCCATATTCAAGGTTCCCAGTTGCGGAGACTTATCCCACAGGCTGACTACTATCATGCCTATTCCGATGATAACGAATAAATAGAAAGAAAGCAGCATAAAATGAGGCCACGCATTATATTGTTCGGCCGGAAATACCCATAAATACAAAATTCCCACTCCGATACTGAACACAGTTCCCAATGTCAGAGCCATATTAGCTGCCAGAGTAGTGGTGCGTTTCCAGAACACGCCAAAGAGGAATACGGCTGCCATCGGAGGAGCTATAAATCCCAATACAGACTGGAAAACATTAAATAGATTCAGCCCCTTAATGCTATCGATTGCTATGGTTATTATGACAGAGATCAGTGCACCGACTACTGTAACCACTTGTCCCATCCTGATAATCTCTCTTTGCTTGGCCTGTGGTCTGATTTTCTTCACATAGATATCCATTGTGAATACCGTACTTAATGCATTCAATGCAGAGCCTACAGTACTTACCAACGCTGCTGTCAGCACAGCTAGCACCAAACCGACCATCCCTACCGGAAATAAATGAGTCACCATTGTCATGTAAGCCTCATCGGGATTTTCCAATTGTGGAAATAAAGCGAGGCAGATAATGCCGGGAAGAATGTAAAGAGGTACATCTAATATTTTCAACCATCCGGTAAAGTTGGTTCCCATCTGTCCTTCTTTGAGATTCTTGGCAGCAAGAACCGGTTGCACCATCGACTGATCCGTACACCAAAACCAAACTCCCATAATAGGATAACCCAGGATAATAGGTAGCCAAGGAAAAGCCGGGTCATCATTTGGATGGAAAAGATTCCAGTAATCAGCCGGAACGGCATCCACCAGTGCTCCTACACCACCTACTTTATAGATTCCCATGATAGCCAGTGTGGCTGATACTACAATCAACAGTATCATTTGATATACATTCGTGTAGGCCACAGCTTTCAGTCCGCCGAGCATCGTGAAGAAAGCGGAGATGACAAGTAACAGCAATGCCGATTGCCACATAGGAATATCGAAGACCTGACGGATCAGGACTCCACCAGCAAATAAAGTCAATGCAAGCCATGAAATAAGAATGGTAATAATGGTATACCAGGCAAGGATGTTACGGGTAGATTGTCCGAAACGTTTTCCCATAAATTCGGGCAATGTCGTGATACGACTACCCAAATATCGGGGAGCAAAGACAAAAGCAAGCAGACATATAAAGACAAATGCATACCAGGCATAATTCCCCGAAACAATACCGGTAGTAAATCCGGCACTTGCGGAAGCTATCAACATGGAAGGTCCCACATTCGTCCCCCACATGGAGAAGCCGATATGATACCACTTCAGCGAATTCTCCGCAAGGAAAAGACTACTCCCCTTTTTTCGTTTAGAACTTGCCCATATACCAATAGCTATCAAAATAAGGAAGTAGGCAATCAGAATACTCCAATCTAATGTCTCTAAGAATTTCACATGCATAATTCAAGTATTAAATAAGTAACGTAAGTTTAAATCTAATTTTCTTTTAGGCAAGGATTACATGGATTTCACGGTTTTAATAGGCTATGTAATTAAAAGCCGTGTTTATCCGTGTAATCCGTGCCTTTTTATTCTATTTTTTATTCCCAATCAGTTCTTTGGCAACTGCTACGGCTGTATTCGCATTATCACTATATCCGTCCGCACCGATTTCGTCAGCAAACCCCTGACTGACGGGTGCCCCGCCAATCATCACTTTCACCTGATTACGAATACCGGCCTCTTCCAATGCCTGAATAACCTCTTTCATATACGTCATGGTAGTAGTCAGCAATGCGCTCATGCACAAGATGTCAGCATGGTTTTCCTTCACAGCTTCCACAAACTTGTCACAAGTCACATCAATACCAATATTTATGACTTCAAAGCCGCACCCCTCCAGCATGGAAGCCACCAGGTTTTTACCAATATCATGGAGATCTCCTTTCACTGTACCGATGACAATCTTACCGATTGTAGTGGAAGCACTTCCTGCCAATAAAGGTTTCAGTAGTTCCAAAGCCCCTTTCATGGCACGTCCTGCCATCAACAGTTGGGGAACAAAAGCCTTTCCATCCTGGAAACGTTGTCCCACTTCGCCCATTGCTTTAATCATATAATTATTGATAATCATTTGGGGAGCTACTCCTTCCGCAATGGCTTGCCGGGTGATTTCAACCGCAGGTTCCAGTTTCCCGGCAACAATGGCTTCATACAGAGGTTTCAGTTTATCCTCTTGCTGGTGTTGTTCTTCCCGTATACAAATACGTTCCTGTCCGGTAGCTGCCAAGTCGGTATCCTGTTGATGTTCATTGGTATTTACAGCGGTAGAAGAACCGGTATATTCTTCAACAATCCGCATAGCCTGCTCCACTTCCTTTTCGTTATGGAAATCCATTTCCAAATGTACACCGTCCGCGCCGATATGATCCAATAGAGGTTTTAGTTCGTCTAATGTCACCCAGCAAGCCATCACGCTCTTTCCGCCTGCCAGAATCTTCTTATACAAATCGTACCATTTGGGAGATCCTCCTTGTGGTTCGCCCACTCCGGGAGTCCATTGAATCGCATTCAATTCTTCAATTTCAAGCAAGGCAGGCAGGTGATGCATGGCTCCCACTCCATCCAGATGATAAAGGGTATAATCAATCTTCTGACATTGTTCACGAATAAAAGGTTGCACAAACCGGCGATAATCATCCTGACTAATCATGGTCGAAATATCACTTTGCAGTTTACTCATCTTTCCGGGAGCCCAGGACGAGAAATAACAGAAAGCCATCTCGTCGCCTTCACGGATGATGTCGTATAGTTCATCAAATACTTTGAAGTAGATGTCGTTGATTTGCTGCATCTGTTGTTCCAAGATTTCGGGCTGCATCACTGTGTCCAGTAATACCCTATCCGTTCCTTTCAGTGCGGCCAGGACATCCAGTCCTTCCATCAGGTCGGGCATACCGACAAAGTAGTGTCCGTTGGCTTTCGCTTTGCAGGCTTTCAAGAGTTCTTTATGAAGAATCCAGTTCGGGTGTTCGGGGTTAAAGACTATTTCATCGGTGAAATCCGGGTTGGGATGAATCCAAATGGTGTCTTCCCCGCCTTCAAACACTCCGCCTAAAATGGCGGCTAGAGAACCGGGACCCAGTTGGGTATTCGCAACCGGAAGAATATCCGCTTTCAGGCTGCTGTGCGCTACGTACCAGTCCAGATATTCCGCTCTCCATTGAGGGTCGAACCACTTTTGTGACAGGTCTTTTGCCGGTGCGGGAGGCGTTATCTCTGCATGTGGTTGCACTCCTTCCTGGAAGTGCTCCCACATATTGAGAATGATTCCTTTATGGTTCCACCAATTTATATAACGTTGTTTTGTTTCTTCTAAATTACTCTTCCATGTTTTCATACTATACTAAATTAATTAATTTTCTACCACAATCTATCATAGTCCAAAATCCTTTATAATCATTATCTATGCGTAAAGCCATGCTCTTGCTTAAATCCATTTCATCCGTACAGTCCACGTCTTCCGGATAGATGGGTATCACGGCATTTGCACGCACATATACGGGCATTTCTTCCAATGGAACGTATACGTCTTTCAGCCAGCATGCTCCTTCCAGACGTTCTCCCGTAAAGAAGTTTACCCATTTTCCTTCGGGAAGATAGATATCCCGACGGTTCTCGCTGTTCATCACCGGAGCTACCAGGAAATCATTGCCGAAATAGTATTCATCATCCACATGCCAACAAAGTTTATCTTCCGGATGATGCAGAATGAGTGCCTGCAAGAGCGGATAGCCGCTTTCTATGGCTAGTTTACTTTGTTCTATGATGTATGGAATGAGCGAATAACGCAATTTCCACCACTTTTTCACCAACGGAGCTATGGCCGGATAGTGCCAGGGTTCACGCTTATTGGTTCCGTGATAACGGATATGCGATGTGAATACGCCGAATTGAGTCCAACGCATGTACACATCATCTGCTACTACCGAGTTCATAAAATTGGGCAATGTATGGAAGCCGGGAACATCATGGCTCCAAAAAGCAAATCCCGACAGACCGAAATGCAGACCGCCTTTCAGAGAACCTGCCATTCCATCCCAAGAGCTACATGAATCGCCTCCCCAATGCAAAGGATAACGCTGGCATCCCGCCCATGCGGAACGTGCCCAGACAATGCCGTCACCTGTCACTTCTTTCGTAATTTCGTAAGCGGCCTTTTGATAAAGCAGGGCATACAGGTTGTTCAACAATTCCGGCTTCATGCCTTTATAGAGGGCGTCCATGTGAATGTTTTCACCGAAATCGGTTTTGATACAGGTTACTCCCATATCCAGGAGTTGTTTCAATAGTCCTTTGTACCATTCGGTTGCTTTCGGATAAGTAAAGTCGATTGTTCCGGCATAATCCAGGGCGGAGAAGTTGGAACCATCGGTCGCTTGTTGTTTGGTCAATGGGGCTATATAATCATTGGCTCTGGCTTCATCAATCTGCTCTGCATTTTCCGCAACGTATGGAAGTTGCCATAAAGAGACACGATAGCCGTTCTTTTTCAACCGCCCGATGAATCCTTTCGGATCGGGAAACCGTTCTTCATTGAATTTCCATTCGCAGAGCCAATCGGTACGGAACCAGCCCGTATCCAGATGAATGACATCACAGGGATAGTGTTCGGCACGCATGCGGTCGCATATTTCGTCTACTTCATCGGCACTGAAATAAGTCATACGGCTCATCCAAACGCCAAAACTCCAAAGAGGCGGCATAGACGGATAGCCGGTCAGGTCACGATAACCGCGAAGAATATCTTCCATCGTATCACCGCCTATTACAAATACATCCAACAATGCCTGGTCGCTTAGAAACTGGACGGAACGGGTGGAATGTCCGGCCAGCGAGAGCTTGCTATGAGCACATGTATGGTAGAATGTTCCATACATGCGGCTGGATAGATAGAAGGGGATATTCTTATAAGTACGCCGATTATTGACTCCTTGCCCATCTTGGTTTTTCAGGAAGAAAGTCTGTCCGCTTAAGTCCATTTTAAAGAAACGTTCTCCGGTTCCGGCAAAACATTCATCGGGCTTACATTCAAAAGAAAGCGTTGCACGTTCTTTCCGACCGTCGCGTTTGCAAAAGGCAACAGGTAGCGCATCGTAGCGGGGAGGCGAAAAATGGTCGTAGGCTGACAAGCGGATTTCACGCTTTCCGTCAGGGTATAAAGTGATGTCAAGCGTTTCTTGAGGGTCGGGTAGCAATTCGCTCCATCGGTCTAATAGAGGCTCTTCCACATTGATAACGGCACGCTTCGTTCCGTCTTCCGTTGAAAGAATCCATTTTCCTTTTTGTTCTTTTATAAACAGGGGCACTTTCTGAATCCGGTCACTGAATTGCAGCATTTCCGACTCATCTGTCAGTACATAATCGCCGAAGCCAAGAAACAGGCGGGTGATGCCGATGTTATACTGACGGATGATTAACGTATATTCCTCCTGGGGAACATCGGTATCCGCCATCATATCGTTAGCCAGCTTTTGCTTCTGAAAGGGAACTGTTACGTAAATATCTCCTTCCTTTTCATAAACAGCCGTTGGCTTGTATGCTTTCCAAAGCGACTCATTCCTTGATAACTCGGTATCGAAATCAAGGAAATCAAATAAGTGGTAGTTCGTTGGTTTCATCTATTTTATTGATTAAATATCGTTTATTGATTACTATAATTATCATATTAGTTTGAATGATTACCATACTAGTCTAGTTCTAATGATTATTACACTAGTTTATTGATTGCTATATTAGTACATTGATGACTATGTTAATCCATTGATTTGTTTCAATCTTGCTTTATTCTTCCGGCTTTGTACTTAATACTGTCCGCCACTTGAGGGCCGTTATTCTTCCACACATTCTTTTTCCCGGGGCGGTTCGAATCAAAACGTTCAGCGGGACACCAGTTGTTTTCCATTGTATATCCGTCCGTAGCTTCATCCAGATAGATATAAAAAGCCCGGTCATTCGTAGCATAGGGGGCTTCGATTAAATGTTCGATCCGGTTATTTCGCATGACGGAACCCGGCTGGTTGGAAAGAGTATACAGACCGCCTGCATCGTATAGCCGACGGGCAAAGTGATGTACATAGTTTGCTTCTATCCGGTTGTTGCACATTCCGCTCTCCAGCGATGTCCATCCCCAGCCTACACAAATCCCTGAATAGTTCAGATGGCAGACTTCATTATGAGAAATATCCATGTTTCTGACATATCCGGCGCCGATACCTACACATCCCCAGTCTTCATTAGTCACATTACTGATGAAATTGTTTCTGATAGTAATATGGGAACATAATTCCCGTACGTCAGCAGGAATAAAAGGAATGTGCGTCTCCAATCCTCCGTCCGGAAATGCACCGACCAGTAAAGCCGTTCCTCCAATATCCGTAAATTGACAATCTTCGACGCTCGATGCTGTGACTGCCCATTCATAATCCAGTCCGGTGGACGATAAATGACGGAAGGTGCAATGCTTGAAATCAATATGCTCGGCACCTCTTACACGTATCGCTGTTTCGGGACGGGTGATCCAGGCTTGGTTCTCCAGTTCCGCTTTTTCCGGAAGCCCCGGTTCTTGTAGTTTATAGGCATCCAATAAAGGAAATCCCCCTTGCAAGGTGACGTGTCCCTGATAAGAAGGACGCATCCAAGAGGTATGTTCAAAAGTAATTCCGTTAAATTGTATATGTTTTACCGGACGAGACAATGTACCGTCTATGGTCACTAAAGTTTCCAAGGTAGGGATAATCACTTCAGCTGTTTCCATATTTTCGCCCGCCTGCGGATAATAGTAAATCGTGCCGGAAGGATATTCCTGGAACCATTCACCGGGTTGGTCCAGCAATTCCAGTGCATTGGTCAGGCAGAAGGAAGAATTTCCTTTCTCTCCTCCGATGACGGGTTGCGGCCAGGGATGCGCAAACTCCAGGTGACTTTCAGGTTCATGGAAGCGAACTACAGCTTGTCCGTCTTTCACGTCTATACTTTTCACGCGCAAAATAGCAATTGCCCAGCGTTGATGGACAATCATTTCCAATTGACCGGCATTTTGTAGTCTTTTCGGATTTACACTTTGAGAAACGGGGATCGTAATTGTCTGCTCTTCCGGATTGAAGTCAATCATTCGTTCCAATCCTCCGTCAGGAAATTGCGCAGCTCTTTGAACTTTATGACCGTTCACCCACATTTGCCGGGTTTCTACTCTTCTATTTCCTATTAGGGGAGCCTCTACCGACCATATCTTCTGCTTTAGCTTTTCAGGAATTGCCGGATGATTACATCCACGCTTCCACCCCGTAACAGCAACTCCACCACTAATCACAGGATGAGCACCATCTACTGCACAAATCACTGTTGGAGAATCGGGTGTCCCACTATCTTCCGGACGAAGAAATAGAGAATTGCGCTGGGCATAAACACCCTCTTCCAAACGAATATAAATTCCTCCGGCTACTTCTGGCCGATTCAGTCTACGCCATTCACGAGCCTGCTTGATTGCCCGGTTTAATGTATTAAACGGGGCTTCCTTTGTCCCGGGATTCTTATCATTCCCCTGCAGGGATACATAAATTTCTCCCGCAAAAAGCGAGGGAAACCACCCCAAGAAAATGATAAAAGAAAGATAAGTAAAAGTCTTTTTCATGGTACTACCTCAATGTGCTACTTCAATAAAGACGAACACACATCGATTTAGTACTCTATGTAAAGGCAATAGATAGGTTATTCTTACGAATGTTTTACAACATCAAATAGGTTACCGAATAAGACCTATGATAAATTGATAACAAAAATAACCGCAGACAACGAACTTCAGTAAAGTTCCGAATATAAATCCGAGTAAAGAGCCCACACCTGATTTAAGTGCCTGCGAGAACTCTTTATTTCCTAATAGTTCACCAATCACCGCCCCTAGAAACGGACCGAGAATAATGCCCCAAGGCAAGAAAAGAAGACCGACAAGGGTTCCTATGATACATCCCCAATTACCCCATTTACTACCGCCACTATATTTACTTCCCAGCATCGGAGTGAAATAATCCAATACCTGCAAAACAGCTACAATCAATAACCATACGATGAATTGTGTCGTAGAATATTGTACCTTATCCGTGAAGTGCAGAATAACCAACCCGACATAAGCAATAGGCGGACCGGGAAGAAACGGCAGAATACAACCTGCTAACCCGGCTATCATACAAAGGGCACTAATTACAATCAAAATAATGTCCAACATAATCTATTTTTTTAGTTCTGCACAAAAATACAGTATCTTTCAGTAAAAACAAGCTAACCCCGAGAATTATTTCCGCCCCTTCACAGCTGTTTCAGAATAGTTTTGCGAAGGCTGCAATTCTTAGTGTGAATGAGTTTTTCCAATACTTTTTTGAGGATGCCTCGTACCCAACAAGAACTTTTACTATCTTTGTGTCGTTAACGCTATTAATAAGCAAGTTATAATATAAGAAATCAGCAGGAGGACAGGAAATGGATCCAATGGAATATATAGTACCCAACAGAAAGCGTTTGCCTTACGGTATGATGAACTTCGCAGTCATCCGCCGCGAAGACTATTATTATGTAGACAAAACCCGCTTCATTCCTATGATAGAGCAGGCAGACCGGTTCTTTTTCTTCATCCGTCCCCGCCGCTTCGGCAAAAGCCTCACGCTGAACATACTGCAACACTACTACGATGTGCGTACCCGCGATAAGTTCAACGATTTATTCGGCGACCTCTACATCGGGAAGCATCCCACAGCAAACCGCAACAGCTACCTGGTGCTTTACCTTAACTTTTCAGGCATCACCGGCGAACTGAACGATTATCGAAAAGGACTGGATGCACATTGCCAAATCCGCTTCGACTTCTTCTGTGAAGTCTATTCCGACCTCCTGCCACAAGGTATCAGAGAACGATTGGACGAAAAGGACGGGGCTGTCAACCAACTGGACTATTTGGTTTCGGAGTGCGAACGTGCCGGACAGAAAATGTATCTCTTCATCGACGAATACGACCACTTCACCAACGCCATCCTTTCCGATGCGGAAAGCTTGCACCGCTACACTGATGAAACGCATGGCGAAGGTTATCTGCGTGCTTTCTTCAATAAGGTGAAGGCAGGAACTTATTCCAGCATAGAGCGTTGTTTCATCACCGGCGTAAGCCCCGTAACGATGGATGACCTGACGAGTGGCTTCAACATCGGCACGAACTACTCACTTACACCCCAATTTAACCAAATGATGGGGTTCACCGAAGAAGAAGTGCGCGAAATGCTGACTTACTATTCAACAAACAGCCCTTTCCGCCATACTGTTGACGAACTAATTGAAATAATGAAACCGTGGTACGACAATTATTGCTTCGCACAGGATTGTTACGGTGAAACTACCATGTACAACTCCAACATGGTGCTCTACTTCGTGAAGAATTACATAGATAACGGCAAAGCACCACGAGAAATGATAGAAGATAATATACGTATCGACTATGAAAAGCTGCGTATGCTCATTCGAAAGGATAAGGAGTTTGCACACGATGCTTCCGTCATTCAAACTTTAGTGAGTCAAGGCTATATCACCGGTGAACTGAAGAAGGGTTTCCCTGCCGTCAACATCACCAATCCAGACAATTTTATAAGCCTGCTCTACTATTTCGGAATGTTGACCATTAGCGGAATAGATAAAGGCAAGACCAAACTGACCATTCCGAACCTGGTGGTTCAAGAGCAGCTCTACACTTATTTGCTGAATACCTACAACGACGCAGACTTAAATTTCAGCAGCTACGAAAAGAGCGAACTTTCAAGTCAGCTCGCCTATGATGGCAATTGGCAAGCCTATTTCGGTTACATTGCCGACTGCCTGAAACGTTATGCATCCCAGCGTGACAAGCAAAAGGGCGAATTCTTCGTTCACGGCTTCACCTTGGCCATGACTGCGCAAAACCGCTTCTACCGTCCTATCTCCGAGCAAGATACACAAGCGGGTTACGTCGATATTTTCCTCTGTCCCATGTTGGACATATATTCCGACATGAAGCACAGCTACATCGTTGAGTTGAAATACGCCAAATATCGCGATTCTGAAAACCGTGTGGAGGAATTGCGTCAGGAAGCCATCGCCCAGGCCAACCGCTATGCCGATACGGACACGGTGAAACAAGCTATTGGCTCCACGCAACTACACAAGATTGTAGTGGTATATAAAGGTATGGAAATGCGGGTATGCAAAGAGTTATAATGAACAATCTCTTCACCCTTCACTTTTCCTTGTATTATCCTATCTATAAGCAGTTTATAGGTGAAGGGTGTTCCCTTCACCCATCCTTTCACGGTAAGCGTCTCCGCGATTCTATCTTGTCGCCCTTTTTTCATTCTTATATTTT
>OODS01001538.1_pt1 | contig 14718 bp, 13 predicted proteins | sample 1671531 | NCBI WGS metagenome assembly OODS01 (sample SAMN06348166, study PRJEB24527) | human gut metagenome | biome: human gut; feature: ankylosing spondylitis patient; material: feces | host: Homo sapiens | place: China | collected 2015-10 | reverse complement strand
ATTTGTCCCCAAGCTGCTGGCTATTATGGTGCTTTTAGGTTTTTTAGGAAGTTCTATGCTGGTCATGCTTCAGGAATTTTTTCAATACATAGTGGAATTGATCGCAAAGGGGTAAAAAAGATCTATGTTTATCACATTTTCAATGGCAGTGATGCGTATGAGCGGAGCCATCGGATTCAATCCACTTTTTGGAAAAAGTAATTTTCCTGTAAAAATAAGGGCATATTTTATTTTTGCCCTGTCACTGCTCCTGTATCTGTCTGCAGACCAGACCCAGATGGCATATCCGGAGTCAATGGCAGAATACATCCTGATGCTTGCAGGAGAGCTTTTTCTTGGGGCAGTGTTAGCCTTTGCAATGGAACTGGCATTCCTTACGATCCGGTTTGCTTCTTCCATTATGGATTATTCAATGGGACTTAGCATGGCCCAGGTTTATGATCCCCAGTATGGAACCCAGTCAACGGTCAGTTCCGGTATTTATTATGCATTTATGGTACTGATCTTTTTTGCCAGCAACAGTCATTTGCGGCTGTTAGCATTGTTTTACCAGTCGGTACAGCTGATCCCTTTTGGAAAAGTGACATTTAATCCCATGCTGGTCCATGTGATCACAGATGGATTCTGCCAGGGGATCCTTACTGGTATGCAGTTTGCATTTCCAATGATAGCAATTGAGCTTGTGACAGAACTGGCAATGGGGATCCTGATGCGTATCATTCCCCAGATCAATGTTTTTACTGTAAATTTCCAGGTAAAGATCATAATGGGGCTTTTGATGATGCTGCTGCTGTTTTCGCCAATGGCAGATTATATAGATACCATCTTTACATATATGTATCAGATGATGTGGAAGCTTTTAAGCAATATGAAACCAGTCTGAAGGGAGTGTAACAGAAGATGGGACAGAGTGGTCAGGAGAAAACAGAACAGCCTACCGCCAAAAAACGGCAGGATGCCAGAAAAGAAGGAAATATCTTCCAAAGCAGGGATATAGCTACCGTATTGATCCTGGCAGGCGTATTTTCTGGGATCCGCATATGGATTCCCTTTATATACGGACAGCTGAAAACTTATATGACCTGGGTCATAGATGGCGCAGCCAGATCCTCAGAAGATATGCTGTCAGCCAGCCTTGTTTTTGTGACATTATCTGTGTTTTTAAAATGTGCGCTTCCACTGTTGGTTTTAGCCCTTTTCCTTGGCGTTGTGTCACATGGAGTACAGACCCGTTTTAATGTATCCTTTAAATCCATACGGCCAAAATGGAACAGGCTTAATCCTCTTTCAGGTATAAAACGTCTGTTTTCCATGAAAAATGCAGTAGAGTTGGTGAAAAACTCCATCAAGATAACACTGCTGCTGGTATTGCTTTACAACATACTGAAGCAGGATCTGCAGCCCATGGCATCAATGATCGATATGAATCCTGCAGCATCTGCAGCCTATATGATGAAAATGCTATTTGATCTGCTGGTACGTGTATGTATTGCCTTTACGGTCATTGCCTTTGGCGATTATCTGTATCAGCGCTGGGAATACGAAAAAGAGCTTCGTATGACAAAGCAGGAAGTAAAAGATGAGTATAAACAGACAGAAGGTAATCCTGAGATTAAAAACAGGATCAAAAGCCTGCAGCGTCAGATGGCATCCAGCAGGATGATGCAGAAGGTTCCCCAGGCAGATGTGATCATACGAAATCCTACCCATGTGGCCATTGCTTTAAAATATGATCCTGATCATGACAATGCCCCGGTAGTACTTGCCAAGGGATTAGACGAACTAGCGTTAAGGATCGTAAAGGTGGGGGAAGAAAACAATGTTTATACCATTGAAAATAAACCACTTGCACGGGCTATGTACAATTCCTGTGAACTGGACAGGCCGATCCCATCAGAATTTTATACAGCAGTGGCAGAAATCCTGGTATATCTGTATAAACAGGATAACGGGAAAAATAAAGATAGAAAATAATAGTTGGAGATTAATGGACGAATGAAACGGTTATTGAGTTACTCAGTGGTTATGTTTGTGATCACGATCATATTGCTTTTGATCATTCCCCTTCCGGCGGGACTGGTGGATGTGGCGATCATATTGAATATGTCACTTTCCATGATGATCCTGGTAATAACCATGACCATTCGGGAGCCACTGGAATTCTCCATATTTCCCTCGCTTTTGCTTATTACCACGCTGTTCCGTCTGGGTATCAATGTTTCAACCACGAGAAATATCCTTTCTCAGGGAGGTTCATCAGGCCGTGTCATTGCTGCCTTTGGTGATTTCGTTTTAAGAGGGAATGTAGTAGTAGGTCTGATCATCTTCCTGATCATCGTGTTGATGCAGTTTATTGTTATCACAAAAGGTGCAGAACGAGTTGCAGAGGTGGCAGCCAGATTTAATCTGGACGCCATGCCGGGAAAACAGATGGCTATTGATGCAGACCTTAGTTCTGGCCTGATCAATGAAACACAGGCAAAGGAACGGCGTGCCAAGGTTCAGAGAGAAGCAGATTTTTATGGCGCAATGGATGGTGCGACTAAGATCGTAAAGGGTGATGCAGTTATGTCACTTATCACAACTGCCATCAATCTGATCGGCGGCAGCATCATCGGTATTGTACAGTCCGGCAGCAGCATCTCAGCCGTGCTGAGTACCTATTCCATTGCGACAGTAGGTGATGGTCTGGTATCCCAGATACCGGCTCTTCTTATTTCTACTGCAACAGGAATGATCGTTACAAGAGCTGTTTCAGAAGGCAGCTTAAATGAAGATGTATCAAAGCAGTTTCTGGCCCAGCCTCATGCTATGATCGTTAGTGGTGCAGCAGTGGCGGTTATGGCTGTGATACCTGGAATGCCGGCAGTAAGGACTCTGGTTGTGGCTGCATGTCTTATGGGAAGCGGATTTTATCTTTCCGGAAAGATAAAAAAAGAGCCACAGGCATTGTCACAAATGGCAATGGCTCCTTCTACCCAGCTTCAGGATTCCCCACAGGCCCAGGCAGCTGCTGCAAAAGAGGAGGTAAGTGAGGAAGAATATTTTAAAGATGTAAATAATGTATACAGCCTTCTTACACTGGAGCCAGTGGAGATCGAGTTTGGTTATAGTCTGATCCCTCTGGCAGATGAGTCAGTAGGCGGAAGGCTGATCAGCAGGATCGTTATATTCCGCCGCCAATATGCCCAGGATATGGGATTTGTGATCCCATCCATCCGGCTCCGGGACAGTTCTTCCCTGGGACCAAGTCAGTATAGTATCCGTATAAAAGGAGAAGAAATTGCAGGAGGAGAGATCCTGATTGATTATTTCCTTGCTCTGGAACCAGAGGAGGTGGAAGAAGAAATTGAAGGTATTGAAGCCATTGAACCGGCATACGGTATACCCAGCAGGTGGATCAAGCCTGAAAACAGAGATCGGGCTGAATTATATGGTTATACGGTCATTGATCCTCTGTCTGTATTGCTCATGCATCTTTCAGAAGTGATCCGGCAGCATTCATACGAACTGCTTACAAGACAGGAAGTGGTAAGGCTTACGGAAAATCTGAAAAAAACAGCTCCTGAGCTGGTGGAAGAGGCAATACCACAGATGATCAGCTACAGTTATTTCCAGAGAGTCCTTACAAATCTTCTAAAAGAAGGGATCCCGATCCGTGACCTGGAGACCATTGTAGAGAATCTGATGCAGACAGCCTCAGAAACAGGTCTTCCTCCAAGAGAGCTGGACCAGACAGTAGAAAAGATCAGGACAGCTCTTAAACGTACCATTACCCGCATGTACTGTACAGATGGATGCATGAAAGTGATCACACTGGATGCCCAGCTGGAACGGGAAATGGTCGCGTCCTTGTCAAAAGGGGAAAATGGCTTATATCTGGCATTAAACCCGGAAATGCTCCAGCATGTGATCCGGCAGCTGGCAGAGCAGATAAAAAAGTTCAGTGGTTTATCACAGAATCCGGTGATCCTGACTTCACAGGTTATGAGGATCCATTTTTACCATCTGGTAGAACCCTTTTATCCTAATATCAGGGTGCTTTCATTTAATGAGATCGCAAATAATGTGCAGATCCAGTCAATTGGAAATATAAGTACAATGAAAAAGGGATCATAAGTGCACGAGCAAATGATATAAACAGCAGATAACAGGAGTGAGTAAAGTTATGGAAGATAAGCAGGAAAAGGCAGAGAAGGAGTTATTTGCGCTTTATAAAAAAACGAAAGATCCGGAAATAAAGAAAGAGATCACAATGCAGTATCTGTACATAGCCAGAACCATGGCAACGAAACTATATGATCTTTATTCTACCACCATGCAGATGGAAGATGCAGTGAATGAAGGTGTGGTGGCGATCATAAAAGGGATCGATATGTATGATCCGGATAAGAATATTAAGTTTTCCACATACATCACAACGCGGGTAAGAGGAGCAATGCTGGATTATGTAAGAAAACAGGAGTGGATGCCCCGGGGATTTTACAAGCAGTTGGGGATTATCGAATCTGCATGCGAGGACATGAAGCTGGAATTAGGAAGAACACCAACAGTTGATGAACTGGCAAAGCATCTTGGAATAGAAAAAAAACGCTGCCAGAGGATCATTTCCATGAAAAACAGGAGAAATATCCAGTCTCTTGATTTTTTACTGGAAAACCAGAATACATCCAATGGACTCCAGATCACAAACAATGATACCCAGGCACAGCCTGAGGAGGCATACTTGTGGGAAGAGGATATGCGGGTGCTGGCAGAAGGCATAGCCCAGCTAAATGAAAAAGAGCAAAAAACACTGGCACTGCATTATATGGAAGGGTTGAAAATGGAACAGGTGGGCCGGGTCATAGGTGTCAGCCAGCCCAGGGCATCCCAGATCCACACGATCGCCTTGCGTAAGCTGCGCCATTTTATAGAAACAAAAAATGGAAAGGGGATAAAGTCAGATGTATCAGGGATTTTATAATCTGGCGTCAGGCATGCTGACCCAGAGCAGGAACTTAAATACCATCAGCAATAATATGGTGAATATCCAGACTCCTGGATATAAAAACGAAACAATGGTAAGCAGTACTTTCAAAGAAGAAATGCTTTATCGTACAGGACAGTATAGCAAAGAAAATCCAACCCAGCTGGCAACTGTTTCAAAAATAAAGACAGCAAAGCAGGTTTATACCAATTATGACCAGGGCGGTCTGGAACAGACAGATGGTATCTATGACTTTGCCTTAAATGGAAATGGCTTTTTCTGCATCCAGACATCACAGGGCATCCGGTATACAAGAAATGGTTCATTTTCAGTAGATAAAGATGGATATCTGGTTTTAAACCAGGCAGGCAGAGTCTTAAACAAAGAAGGACAGCCTGTCCAGATCAAAAATGAGAACTTTACAGTAGATTCCAAAGGACACATTACTGCTGCTATTACAAATCAGTCTGATGGTGAAGAAAGCGGCAGCCAGGAAGTTACCATAGAGGATTATGGAACTTTGAAAGTAGTGGATTTTCCAGATCAGGGGCAGCTTCATGCAGAGGATAATGGACTTTTCTCTACTGCACAGGCAGAAACAACACCTGCAGATACAACTGTTCAATGGAAAATGCTGGAAAAATCCAATGTAGACATGGTGGAGCAGATGACAGCTATGATGTCATCCCAGAGAGCGCTTCAAAGCGCAGCCCAGTCACTGAAAATGTATGATCAGATCATGAGTAAGTCTGTGTCAGATGTCGGTAGGTTGTAAGGAGGATAAAGAAATGAATATGTCATTTTATACAGGAGCAGCAGGAGCCGGACAGTTTACAAAAAAACTGTCAGTTGTATCCAATAACCTGGCCAATATCAACAATACAGGCTTTAAACCTAAAACAGCGGCTTTTTCTGAACTGATCCACTATAATCTTAATGATTCTGAAAATGCCCAGACAGAGCTGCAGACAGGTGCAGGAGCCAGAGTGGAGCGTACCTGGACGGATTTTAGTACAGCCGGTGCTACTCAGACCGGAAAAGAATATGATTATGCAATTATGGAGCCTAATGCATTTTTTATGATACAGGATCCTACATCAGGTGAGATCACCTATACAAGAAACGGTCATTTTCACAGGGGAGAACGTGAAGATGGATTTTATCTTACAACAGAAGATGGCAAGCTGGTGCTGGACCAGAACCGGCAGCCTCTTAAGCTGGAAGTAACAGATGTAGAAAAGCTGCAGGAGGAATCAGAGTCAGAAGACGATGACTACGATACAGATGATACAGACAGCACAGAGGATGATACTGACCTTCCTAAGGTAAGTGTATACACATTTTCAAATCCAAGCCGTCTGTTAAGCGTGGGGGATAATGAATACAAAACACAGGATGGAATGGAAGCATCTTTAAAATCAGATGCAGCCCTGCAAAAAGGTGCATTGGAGAATTCAGGCACAGATATGGCAAAAGAAATGGTCCATGTGATCGAATGTCAGAGAGCCTTTTCTTATGCTGTAAAAATGATCACTACATCAGATGATATAGAAGGAACGATCAATTCACTGAGAGGATAAGGTAAAAAATGGAAATAAAGCGATATGAAGATATGGACCTGCAGGCACTGGATGTAATGCGGGAGATCGGCAGTATCGGTACCAGTCATGCAGCAACTGCTCTTTCCAAGCTTCTTCAGAAAGAAGTCCGGATCTCGATTCCATCTGTGAATATCTTAGGATACAATGACGCCATGAACCGGATCGGCGATGCGGAGGAGCTTGTTGCTGCAGCTCTTGTAAAAATGTCAGGGGACATTGAAGGGTTGATGCTGTTCCTTTTTGATCTGGATTTTGCTAACGAGGTGCTGGAAAAATTCCTTGGAAGCCGTTATAAGTCCTTTCTGGATATGGACGAAATGGCCAGATCAGCACTGGTAGAAGTAGGAAACATCATTATCTGTTCTTATATAAATGCTTTTTCACAACTTGTAAATGTAGAGGTGGAACTGTCTGTTCCAAGTGCTACCATCAACATGCTGGGTGGGATCTTAATGGTACCTATTGCTGAGTATGGATATGAAACAGATAAACTGATGTATTGCAATGCAGATTTTGTTATCGGTGGAAAAGCACTTTCTGACTGGCTGCTCATGCTGCCGGATATTCGTTCTCTAAACGATATTTTAGAGAGGTTGGGAGTTTCATAATGATCGGAGGCACAGAATTAAAAGTAGGAATCGGTGATATGAAGTTTTCAAGAGGGGAAGGAAGGATCATAACCTATGCTTTGGGCTCCTGCATCGGGATAACCTTTTATGATCCGGTTACCCGTCTGGGAGCACTTCTGCACATCATGCTTCCGGCACAGTTTGAAGGAAAGGATTCCAATCCATTTAAATTTGCAGACAGCGGCATCAGGGAAACCCTCAGAAAGCTGAAAATATTCGGTATGGTAAAAAGCCGGATGGTAGTTAAGATCGCAGGGGGAGCCAAGATGTTTGAGATCAGCGGAAACAGCAGCTTTGGAAATATCGGGCAGAGAAATGCAGAAAGTGTAAAAAAAGTCATGGCCCAGGAAGGAATCTGTATCGCAGCAGAGGATACAGGAGGAAATTATGCCCGTACCATGCTTTTAGATCTTGCAACAGGCGATGTGATCGTGCGTACAGTGGGACGACCGGAACGCCATCTATAGCCAGGGCTTTCATTTATGGTGGTGTCACCATCTGTGACATGCCTGTTTACAGAAAAAAGGAGAGAAGATCATGGTCAAAAATGAAAAAGAAGGGATTCTTTTAGAGTCAGGAACAAACGAGATTGAAGTAATGAAATTCACAGTTCTGGGTGAATTTTATGGCATTAATGTGGCAAAAGTCCAGGAGATCATCATGAGTGAAAAGGTAAAACCGATGCCTCATGCAAACCCGGCAGTAGAAGGCATCTTTAAACCAAGGGATGAGCTGATCACAGTGATCAACCTGGCAAAATATCTTACAGGAAATGATCGGGAAAATGGGCCAAGAGATTTGTTTATCGTAACAAATTTTAATAAAATGACGGTCGCTTTCAGGGTAGACAGTATCGAAGGTATCAGCAGGATTTCATGGAAAGATATACAGAAGCCAGATAAGACCATTGCAAATGGAGATGACAGTGTTGCTACCGGTATTGCCCAGTGCGGAAAAGAGCTGGTGATCATCCTGGATTTTGAAAAGATCGTGGCAGAGATCGCACCGGAAACAACTATACAGGTGGCAGATGTAGATAAGATGGGAGACCGCCCTATCTGCAACAGTCCTATTGTGATCGCGGAAGATTCCATTCTTTTAAGTAAAATGATCGATGATTCCCTGGAAAGGGCCGGATTTACCAATATAAAGAATTTTTCCAATGGCCAGGAGGCATGGGATTACCTTTCACAAATACATAATGATTCTGATCTGTATGATAAGGTCAATCTGGTCATTACAGATATCGAAATGCCGGAAATGGATGGCCACAGGCTTACAAAGCTGATCAAGGATGACGAACATTTAAAGAAGATCCCGGTTATCATCTTCTCTTCCCTGATCAATGAGCAGATGAGGCAGAAGGGGAAAGAATTAGGTGCAGACGAACAGCTTTCCAAGCCGGAGATCGGGCATCTGATCACAGTAATGGATGAACTGCTTGCCCGTTTTAAAAAACAGTACAGTCAGCAGTAAGGAGGACTCTAAGGATGGAAAAATATGTATTAACACAGGATCTTGTAACAGGAAATGAACTGATCGACAGTGAGCACAGGAAGATTTTTGACGAAGTCAATACCCTTCTGGATGCATGCTCAAAGGGAAAGGGAAGAGAAAATCTCTCAAGTCTGGGAGAATTTCTTGTTGAATATGTAACGAAACACTTTTCAGATGAGGAGGATCTCCAGAAGCAGTCAAAATATCCGGAATATACAGAACATCATAAATTTCATGAATGGTATAAACAGAAACTGGGTGATGCCATTATAAAGCTGGAGCAGGAAGGCCCGACGATCAATTCCCTGGGCGAGATCAACTATATGGTAAGCGTGCTGGTTAAGCATATCCGGGAAACAGACCGCAAGCTGGCCCAGTGGATCCAGAATGGGGCCAAAAATAAAGAGACAGCTTCTAAAGCAGCAACAGGATCAGCAGTATCAGGGAAAACTTCTTATATAGATATTGTTTCAAAAGATGAAAGTACAGAAAATCTGGATATCCGCCAGATCCTGGATATAAAAGAACTTCAGCGGATCCAGGATCTGTTTTTAGCAGCTACAGGCATGACAGCAGCAGTAGTGGATATGAAAGGAAAATACATTACGAGAGGAAACTCTTTTACCAGCTTTTACAGCAGGTATACCAATGGAAAACATAATGAGCTGCGAGAGTTTACCCAGGATCTTACAGTAGGAGGATTCCGTGCAGGTACAGTGATCGGCGGTATCGTCCTTGGAGATTACCCGGATGATTCAGCCCCAAGCCAGGAAGTAGTAAGTGCCGGTGGACAGCTTTTAGCTGAGATGCTGAATCTGTGGGCTAATGCCCTTTATTACCGGAAGAGCAATGCAGACAGCGTAGAAGCATTTGCAAAAGAGGAAAAGAAAGTACGGGATGCAGTAGGACAGATCAAGTATAAGGCAAAGGGACTGGAGCAGACGGCTACGATGGAAAAAATGCTTTCCCTGAATGCAGCCATTGAAGCAGGCCGTGCCGGAAAAGCAGGTGTAGGCTTTGGTGTTGTAGCAGATGAGATCGGCCGTATGGCAAATGAGTCAGCAGCTGTATATCAGGAAATCCAGGAGCTGGTAAAACAGGTTGAGGAATCCATGGAACGCCTTGGCGAATAATACAGTGTATTTTTCTGGTATCATGGTGCCAGAAAAACGGCTGCCGCCTGTGTCATTGTATGCAGAAAAGAGGATAAAAGGAGATACATAAAATGGTCATTACGGTTTCAAATCAAAAAGGCGGTGTGGGAAAGACCACAACATCAGCAGCGCTGGCGGCAGGATTTTCAATGGCAGGTAAAAAAGTTCTGTGTATAGACCTGGATCCACAGGGAAATCTTGGATTCTGCCTTGGTCTGGATACCGAAGGAGGATCTACTATACTGGATGTATTAAAAGGAGATGTATCCATACAAAAGGCTATCAGCCGCACAGAAGGGATCGATATCCTTCCTTCTGATATTACCTTAAGCAGCAGTGGTCTGGAGTATAATCCGGGAGAAGAAAAAGAATCTATTTTAAAAAATGTTTTAAAGCCGGTAATGGATTTTTATGACTATATTGTGATCGATACACCCCCTGCCTTAAATCTTCTCACAGTTAACGCATATGCAGTTTCTGATTATCTCATTATACCAATGGCATCGGATATCCTCAGTCTGGTTGGTCTGTCACAGTTAAAGGAAACAGTAGAATCTGTCCGCATACAGATCAATCCCGGCCTTAAGATCATGGGTATCCTGCTAAACCGCTTTAATTCAAGAACATGTCTTTGCAGGGATGTATTGGAAATGGCCGGGCAGCTGGCCGCGCAGCTGGAAACCCAGGTATTTGATACAAAAATAAGATCCGGCGTAGCTATTGCAGAAGCTCCGGCTCATGGAGAAAGTATTTTTGAGTACAGTCCGAGAGCATCAGCTGTAAAGGATTATGTAAAGTTTTTAGATGAGGTAGAAAAGATCATAGGTTTCAGGGAGAAATAATATGGCAAAAAAAACAAATAAAACCTCACATGTGCTGAACCTTATCACAAGTTCACAGCCGCCAGTTGCGTCTTCTGGTGAAACACAGCCGTCTTCTTCAGCTTCCGGTGAAACACAGCAGGAAGGATCAGCTGCTGAAGAACCGGTAAGAGTGCCTTCCGCTAATGTGACTGTAGTTGATCCAAGAGAAGAAGGAAAGCTGGCAGAAGAGATCCAGAAGAATCTGATCCAGGAGCTGGAAAAAGAACAGACAGAAGAGCAGGCAGAACAGCCCGGGGAGCAGGAAGAACAGTCGGAAGAACAGTCGGAAGAACAGTCAGAAGAACAGACAGAAGAACAGTCAGAAGAACAGACAGAGCAGCCCAAGACAAATGCAGGGACACCTGTACAGAAAGAACCGGAACAACAGGAAGAGCAGAAGCAGGAAGATGGTCCAAGTTACCGGGTCGTAAATATCATGGAGGAGATCCTTACTCCGGAACTGATCCTTGACGCCTTAAAAAGCAATGGCACCTGTACCTGCAGCCGCTGTCAGGCAGATGTGAAGGCACTGATGCTTACCAGGCTACCACCTAAATATATTGTAGCAGATAATACGACAGTCCCGATGCTGTTAACCTTTTACCGCAATAAATTCCGTGTGGCTGTTTTAAGTCAGTCCATAAGAGCCTGTATGGATGTAAAAGAACGTCCACGCCATATCTTATAAATTTTCATGCTGCGCCGAAATATGTATATAGAATCTATAGGATCACAGGGATAAAGTATACAGAAGCGGCGCATTTTATGTACACCGCGACATCACATGACTGAAAGGAGCAGCAGATATGTCAAGTGTATCAAGTACAAGCAGCAGTCTTGGAAATACAGCTTTAAGAGGATTTGGTGGTTTAGCTTCCGGTATTGACAGGGATGCACTGATCGAACAGATGACAGCAAGAACAACATCCAAGATCACAGCCAAGAAGCAGGCTATGACTAAACTGGAATGGAAGCGGGATGCATATCGTTCTATCAGCAATAAGATCATAGATCTTCAGGACAATTACCTTAGCTATTCAGCAACAAAGAGCTTAAAAAACAGTGATTTCTTTGCAAAAAACCAGGTCAGTGTACAGGGAGATCCTGACTATACAAAATATATATCAGCGACAGGAAATGCAGACACTGCATCCAGAGTATCAGTTCTGGGAGTAAACAAATTAGCAACATCTGCCACATTGATCTCCGGCGAAAAGAAAACAGATTCAGCTATTACCTTAGGCGGCATCAGCGCGTCTGATTTTAGCAATAAAGAAATAAAGACCTCCAATCTTTCCGGAACGAAGCTGACATTTGGAACCTACAGTATTACAGATAAGAAATTCACAGAGGAAGCAACCTTTACGTTCCCCACCAGTTATGAAAAAAAGGTGGACGGTGGAAAAACAGAGACAGTTACCATTGATTATACAGCTAGTTCTAAAGATATAGTAAACCAGCTGAATGAAGCCCTTGATTCCCAGGGATTTCTCGGAAAAGATGGAAAGAGCGGCATTAAATTTACACTGAATGGTGATAAGATCCAGATCAGTCAGACAGACAGTATTACCGATAAAGGAAAAAGCTGTGTGATCAGGGAAACATCATCTGCTTTAAAGAGTCTTGGCTTTAATTCCGGCAACATGAATAAGGATGATATAGATAACGGCATTTCACTTGATGAATTTAACCGCCATACATCTTCATTCGAGGCTGCAGCTATAACAAAGCAGCCCCTTTCCGGCTATCTTAAGGGAAAATCAATTTCTGTTTCTTATGGCGGACAGACAAAGAATATTGAACTGATCGGCGATAAGGAAGAGATAAAGGATTTTGAAGCTTTTAAGGATAGCTTACAGAAAAAGCTGGATAAAGCCTTCGGTTCAGGAAAGGTTACTGTAGGAAAGGGTAAGGATTCAAAGGTCAGCCTGACGTTTACTGCAGCAGACAACAGACAGACATTACAGATATCCGCAGCCTCAAAGGAACTCCAGAATGCCCTGGGTATCACATCTACCCAGTCAAACAAGATCAGTACAGGAAGCAGCCTGTGGGAGAACAGGGACAAGCTGGGACTGGGAAAATACGCTACAAAAGAGGAATTAAACAAGGCATTAGAAAACTTTACAGTCAATGGTGCAAAAATAGATAATATTACTGCAGATACCACAGTAGACGGACTGCTTACTGCGATCAATAATAATAAAGATGCAGGAGTAACTGCCACCTATCTGGGAAGTGCAAACAAATTTGTTCTTTCTTCCAATGAAAAAGGTAAGGGCCGTGAAATCAGCCTTGGTGCAGATCCAAAGGATACTACTGATGCAGCAAATCTCATTTTCGGCGGGGTAAGCCAAGATGGCACAGATGGTGAGATGAGTATTCTCTATAATGGTGTAAAGACCACCATTACCAGCAGCAGCAATACCTTCTCCATTGACGGTCTGGATATTAGAGCCACGAATACATTTAATACAGGCTCTGCAACAGCAGAAGGCGGTGTCAGCTTTACTGCTTCAGCAGATACAGAAAAGGTGACAGAGACTGTAAAGAAATTCATTGAAGCTTATAATGCCATGATCGATGAGGTCCGCACCCAGGCAACAACCAAGCCGGACAGTAATTATAAGCCTCTGACAGAAGACCAGAAAAATGAAATGAATGAAAATTCCATTAAAAACTGGGAGAATAAGGCAAAAGAGGGTATTCTGTACAACAGCAGCGCTTTAAAAGACCTGGACAATGCTACCCAGGGCATTTTCTCTTCAATGATGATGAACGGTGTTTCTTATGACGATCTTGAAAAGATCGGAATTTCCTTCTCAGATGATTACACAGCAGGTGGAAAGATCGTATTTGATGAAGAAAAGTTTAAAACTGCCATGGACAGTGATCCGGAAAAGGTATCAGACCTGTTCACAGGCACGCATGGTATTGTAAACACCATAGACAGTACTCTTTCTACTTATGCCACCAGATATGCAAGCAAGAATGGAAATTCCTATGGTGTGCTTATTGAAGAGGCAGGATCTGAAAAACTAAGCCTGACCCTGACTAACAACAGTATTTATAAAGAATTAAAGGATATGCAGGAAACCATCACAAACCTGCAGTCCCAGCTGTCAACTGAGCAGGACCGTTATATCAGCCAGTTTACGCAGATGGAAAGGCTGATCAATCAGATGAATTCACAGTCCAGCTACCTGTCACAGTTAGGTGGCTGATGGGGGTAAGGAAACATGTATGAAAAGTTTAAGCAGTACAAGGAAAGTACGATCTATTCTATGAGCAATCTGGAGTTGTTGCTTTTATTGTATGATGAAGCAGTGAAGCGCCTGAAAATGGCACAGATTGCACTTGAGGACAAAAAATATGAGACTTTTGAAGAATATCTTGAAAAAACAGGACGGATCGTCCGGTATTTAATACAGATACTGGATATGCAGTATCCCATCAGCAAGGATCTGAAACGTATCTATGAGTACCTGATCTATGATATCAGCCGTGTTAAAGCAGGAAGGGAACGCAGGGCAGAAGAGATTCCAAGGATCAGCCACATACTTTCTGAATTAAGAGATGCATTTAACCAGGCAGGAAAGATTTCCGGCGATCAGCATATTGTGAGAGAACGAAGTGTTTTCGGTTAAAGGAGATTATATGAGCGCAGACTTGGAAACAATTTTGATATATCTTCAAAGGAGATATAATATATTAAGAGAAGTTTGTAGTCTGACGGAAGAACTGGCGGAGGCAGTGGAGCGCGGCGACACAGTCTCCGCTTCTCTTCTTTTAGATATGAGGGGAGAACAGCTGCAGCGCCATGCAGACTGTGAAGAACAGATCATCCTGCAGACTGCGGGAAACAGCCTTCGGGACCGGTATCTACGAGATCTGGCTAAAGGTCCATTAATGAATGTAAAAAGCGGTTTTAAAGGAAAGACAGAGCAGGAGAAAATGCTGGAGAAGCGTATTGAGGATCTGCGTTGCCGCACAGAAAAGCTTTTA
>OODS01001528.1_pt1 | contig 14827 bp, 5 predicted proteins | sample 1671531 | NCBI WGS metagenome assembly OODS01 (sample SAMN06348166, study PRJEB24527) | human gut metagenome | biome: human gut; feature: ankylosing spondylitis patient; material: feces | host: Homo sapiens | place: China | collected 2015-10 | reverse complement strand
AAGCGCCCGGGAGACTGCTAAGGGCGAAGAACAGGCAACACAACTCGCTGCGCTCAGACAAGTGTTGCCTGTTCTTCAACGCAGTCACCCGCGCGCTAAGAGGAAGCCAGATCCCCGGATCATGCACACCAGCCCGGAAGCCCACCGCTGGGTAACGCGAGACGCAAAAAAAGACACAAAAAAAGTTGGAAAAATAATAAAAAAGTACTTGCAGGGGAAATTGACTTATGATATAGTGAAAAAGCTGATATTATGCACGTCTGCGGATTCTGCGAGTGGTGCCTGAGAAGCTCAGGTGTTCGTGGAAGTGAGATGCAGGCGGAAGTAAATAACCAAATGGAGGAAAATAACATGAGCGTAATTTCAATGAAACAGCTTCTGGAAGCCGGCGTACATTTCGGTCACCAGACAAGAAGATGGAACCCGAAAATGGCACCGTACATCTACACAGAGAGAAACGGTATCTACATCATCGACCTTCAGAAATCTGTAGGTAAAGTTGATGAGGCTTACAAGGCAGTTGCTGATATCGCAGCTGAGGGCGGCACAATCCTTTTCGTTGGTACAAAGAAACAGGCTCAGGATGCAATCAAGGCTGAGGCTGAGCGTTGCGGAATGTACTATGTAAACGAGAGATGGCTTGGCGGTATGCTTACAAACTTCAAGACCATCCAGTCCAGAATCGCTAGATTAAAAGCAATCGAGAAGATGTCTGAGGACGGAACTTTCGACGTTCTTCCGAAGAAGGAAGTTATCGAGTTAAAGAAAGAGTGGGAGAAGCTTGAGAAGAACCTTGGCGGTATCAAGGAAATGAAGAAGATCCCGGACGCTATCTTTATCGTAGATCCGAAGAAGGAAAGAATCTGTGTTCAGGAAGCTCACACACTTGGAATCACTCTGATCGGTATCGCTGATACAAACTGCGATCCGGAAGAACTTGACTATGTAATTCCGGGTAACGACGATGCTATCAGAGCCGTTAAGCTTATCGTTTCCAAGATGGCAGACGCTGTCATCGAGGCTAAGCAGGGCGAGGCTGAGGCAGCAGAAGCAGCTGAAGAGAACGCAGAGGCTTAAGTTGTTATAAGGAATCCGGAAGGTGCTGTCAGTGGCAGCACCTTCTTCTGAAAAGACACGTTTTATTTTGATTCTTTAATATGATTCGGAGGAAATGAAACATGGCAGCAGTTACAGCTAAAATGGTAAAAGATTTAAGAGAAATGACAGGCGCTGGAATGATGGACTGCAAGAAGGCTCTTGCAGCTACAGACGGCGACATGGACAAGGCTGTTGAGTTCTTAAGAGAAAAAGGACTTGCAGGCGCAGAGAAGAAGGCTGGACGTATCGCAGCTGAGGGTATCGTTGACACAGCTATGACAGCAGACGAGAAGAAAGCTGTTATCGTTGAGGTTAATGCTGAGACAGACTTCGTTGCAAAGAACGCAAAGTTCCAGGCATACGTTGCTCAGGTTGCAGCTCAGGCTCTTACAACAACAGCAGCAGATATGGATGCATTCATGGATGAGAAGTGGGCAGCAGACGAGAGCCTTACTGTTAAGGAAGCTCTTTCCTCCCAGATCTCCATCATCGGCGAGAACATGAGCATCCGTCGTTTCAAACAGGTTACAGAGGAGAACGGTTTCGTTGCTTCCTATATCCATGCCGGCGGAAGAATCGGTGTTCTTCTTGACGTTCAGACAGACGTTGTAAACGACGCTGTTAAAGAGATGGCTAAGAACGTCTGCATGCAGGTTGCAGCTCTTAATCCGAAATACACAAGCCGTAATGAGGTAAGCGCAGACTTCATCGAGCATGAGAAATCCATCCTTATGGCTCAGATCCAGAACGATCCGAAGGAAGCATCCAAGCCGGAGAAGGTTATCCAGGGTATGATCCAGGGACGTATCAACAAAGAGATGAAAGAGATCTGCCTCTTAGACCAGGTTTACGTAAAAGCAGAGGACGGCAAGCAGTCCGTAGCTCAGTACGTAGCTCAGGTTGCAAAAGAGAGTGGCGCTAACATCGAGCTCAAGAGCTTCGTTCGTTTCGAGACTGGTGAAGGTCTTGAGAAGAAGGAAGAGAACTTCGCTGAGGAAGTTGCAAAACAGATGGGCAAATAATAAAAGTTTGTATTCCGATACAGACGTTTATAAGCCGCATGGTCCTGAAATACGGGACTGTGCGGCTTATTTTTTCCCGGACAAACCCGGCAACGAACGGCATACGGCTTTTTAGATGATAAAGCAGCCCTCTATGGATCTGGCAGGTCCATGGAGGGCTGCTTTCATTTGTTTGTTTACAGTGGAAATGTATGCACAGATGCGGACAGTCATAGAAAGCGGTTTACTGAATTTATTCCGCTTCACGGAAAACCTGGCAAAATACGAATAAAAATGAAGAAAATATCGGAAAAAATCCTTCTTGGCATACAGAAGATGTTGACTTTTTTTAAACGAAAAGAGTATGATAAGAGAAGTTAAACGGGCAATGTCTGTAAAGAGGACGCTGCCTGTTGCTATGGGGAAATGAAAAAGCTTTGCAAAGGGAAGAGAAAGACAGATACTTTGCAAAGGAGTGAAAATAAGATGGGGATCTATCAAAAGATGGGCAGACGCTGGATCAGTCTTCTGCTCGTATTTCTGATGGTTTTTTCGCTTGTGCCTGTGGATGAGCTGATGCAGGTTTTTGCAGCGGAAAAACCCGCCATAACAGTGGGCTGGAAACCTCAAAAGAAAGAGGTGCCTTCCGGCGAGAATGGCGAGATAACGCTAAAGGTGGAAATTGATCCGGCGCAGGTGGAAGATGTAGGATTGCAGATCCGCCTGACAGAGGAGGAGGCAGCGGCATTCGTCGAGTTCACGAAGAATGAGGACGGAGTTCTGACCTATGAACATGGAGATCATGTGTGGACACTGGAAAAAGAACCGGAAGGGGACTGGAATTTCTGGCTTCTCTCCCTGAAGGGAACAGTTGAAAGCCCCACATTGGAGGAAAAATTTACAGTCTGCATGCCGAAATCAGCAGATGATCAGACGATCGATGTGGATTCAGAGACAGATGTGATCCTTTCCTACAATGGAAAGAGCGACAGCCGGTATACAGATTCAGATCCGGTGAAGAGCACAGCGTCCAATTCCTCTGCATCGGGAAATACGAAAAACATCATGACGGATGAGAATGGGATCAAGATCAGTATCGAGACGGTACCGATCCGTTTTCTTGCGGTAGAATTGACGGAAACTGCAGTGCCGGAAGTCAGTGCTGCGCAGGAGAAACTCGCTTGTGTGGACGGAGTCGAAAATCCGGATGCAGTCTTTGAAATGAAGCTGCCGGATGCCGGCCTTACGTATCATGCGTCCGTGACATTGAATGGAGATCTTTCCTTCCCAAAGGCTGCGGCGACATCCAGCAATGCACTTTACAGAGATGACAGTGGGAAAAAACTGGCAGAGATCGTGGGACTTTCTTCGGAAATGAAGGTGACAGAGTTTTCTGCAGATGGAGATACACTGAAGTTCCGGATCGTTCCGGTCTCAGACACAGCGGATAAGTCTGTGGAGAGCGATGAAACCGGAGATGACGATTCAATCGCGGTTGTGAAAAAGACGGTCGATTTTCAGCTGAAGATCGATCCGGACAGTCTGGTCTGGGCAAAAAAGCAGGAGAAGCAGGGAATTCTGGAACTGCTTACGGGAAATGAAAAAGAACGTCTCCGGGCAACGGAAGATGCAGAAGTGTTAAAGGGAAGCATCACGCTCCGCGCCGGTGCGGAAGGCGGAGCAGACGCAGAGGCTGTGATCCGGGTTTCGAGAGCTGCCGGAGGGGGTGTGACCGTTCTCCGGAGACAGGCTGTGCTCGGTCCGCAGACGGTATTCTGGATCGACAACGGAAATAACGATGAAGGAATCCGGCCTTCGGAAATCATGCCGGAACTCTCCTATAAATTGGTTGCGCAGGGTGCGGACTGGGGAGACGGCGACGGAACAAAACTGGAGCCGGGGGCATCTCTTGCGGGTGTCGGACTGACAGAAATGCCGCAGCCTGCAATCACAAAAAATGAAGTGAACAGCACCTGGCAGATTTCATACAGCAATCTTCCGAGCGCGGTTGTGAAAAACAGAAGCGAATACCAGGTACTCTGGAAATGGTCGCAGCCTGCCGTTGACGGATATGAACGGAAGGAAATCAATGACGACAATATTGGTGAGTATGAGGGGACCGTTGATCAGTGCGGATGGTACTATCTGATCCGCAGGACCGTCATATTGAAGACGGATATCCGCCAGGGATATACCGATTATTACGATATCACAAAGGATGAAGCGGCAAGATACTTTAAACTGTGCATTTATCAAGTGACTTCCGGAGGTCAGGTGAGTGAAAATCCGGTAGAAGTCGTAAGGATTGACGACCTTTTGGAGAACGGAACTCTGAAACTGATCGGAGACAGGAATGCAAAAGGTGACGGAGAATATGTGATCGATATGGGCTGGCGGTATAACCTGGATGGGAATCCATTTGTGTATACGATCGAGTGGGCCGGAGATACCGACGAGAACGGAAACCCGTTAAACCGTTTCCGTGTGGATGGCATGGAAGAGGGAGACTATATCCAGATCTCCTACGACAACTCTGCAACTGTGGGATATCAGGAGCGGACCGACAGGCTTTACAGCGGAGGAACCCTGGTCCTGACACTTACCGGAACGAGAGGATACGAGGCGACAAAGATCTGGGCAGAAAATCGTACGGATGTCCCGGAGAACGAGAGACCGGAGGGAGAGTTTGAACTCTGGCGTTATCCGCAAAGACATGAAGACTACACGAAAGCAGCTCCGGTGTATGGGGAAGACGGAAAGACAATGAGCCTGCCTCTGGACCGACATCCGGAAAATAATACCCAGGAGATTCGGTTCGGCTATGGGGAAAATGGTGAAAAGACACTTCCGAAGTATGATACGGACGGATATGCTTATGCGTATGTTACAAAAGAATATTTCACAAATGATGACAGCAGAGGCTATGAACAGCTGTTCGGAGCGTACAATGACCAGACTGGTTATTATGACGACGTATTTATCAAGGGAGACGGAACGAGGGTAAGCACGGAAAACAAAGACGGAAAACGTGCAGATGTCAATAACATTTATCTCTACGATGGAGGAACGCTCTATAACCGTAAAATCGATACTGTCACAGTGCCAGTATCCAAAACATGGGAAGCGGCCGCATTCCAGGAAAACCTCCAGGACGTAAAGGTAACGTTTGGACTGCAGTCCAGGATCAAAGAGCAGAAAGACCCGGCTGGAAATACGGTGACGCCTGCCGGAGCGTGGACGGAAGTTCCGGGAGAGGAGCTGTCACTGGACGGTTTCAATGCGGTCAATGTCACCAGAAGCGGAAGCAGAACCATGCCGAAATATGATATTTACGGAAATGAGCTGGAGTACCGCTTTGTGGAGCGGGAGATCACCCAGAATGGAATCAGACGGGAGATCGAATATCCGGAAGGCTCTGAAAACGGAACGTTTACCCTCACTCAGAATGGCCGCCAGGTGGCATATGAGTCGATCTGTGAGACTGCAAGTGCTTCCGATGCGGAAAACAGAACGGTGATCGTAAACCGGATCAAGGATACGGTCGACTACGATGTTGTCAAGAACTGGGAGGGAAATCCACCCGCGGGCGCAACCTTGAAATTCCGCCTGTATCGTTTCTACAGCGGAACATCGGTTGCAGATATGATAGCGGGAAATGCTTACCTGACATTTGAAGTGACCGAAAACGGCGGGAGGATCACGGATTTTCCGACCGATGAGGGCAGTGAAAATATCGGGATCTGTGTGCCGGAACAGGCGGACACGTCTGCATGGAGTCATGTGCGGATCTACGGTCTTCCGGAATTTGACCGTTCCGGACATCAGTATGAATATATGCTGATTGAGGAAGAGCCGGATGGATATCACGCAGCGGACATCCGGACGGAAAAGGTCAACGGAAACCTGGATTATAGAAGTACGCTGACAAATGCGGTGGGAACAGGAAATAATAACCGCATCCTCGTCATGAAAGAATGGCTGGATGACGGAGATATCCAGCACCGGAGAAATGTTGCGGTGCAGGCATACCGGAACGGAACCGGGGAATCGGTGGGATCACCTGTCATCCTCGGACCGGGATCTATCTGGTATACCTATGTGGATCTGGGAGCAGTCCATGCAGATGATGTCTACATTCTGGAAACAGAGATTTACGGAACGGGTGGGGAAGAGACGCAGTTTACAGTGACAAACCCACGGATCTCAAATGTTTCCGATTACGACGGAGCTTACGGGAGTGTGGACCTGAAGCACCACCGCTATGAAGTCTCCTATAAAAAGACAAAGATTGGAAATGATCCAGTATTTGTTGTGAAGAACCGCCGTATCGCTCAAATTGATATTGATGTGGAAAAACGCTGGAATGATGGAAGCGGTGCGCTCCGAGATGCAATGAAAAACGCACTGGATATATACAATGCCCAGCATACAGATGCTTCGCTGGAACTGTCCATGTATCTTGACTTTGATGATCCGGCCGGAACCGCTTCCGGTGGGCAGATCACGAGAAAGGCGGGAAATGAGGGAGATACGATCCTGGTGGATGGACACAACGTCGAAACGATCTACGACTCAGATCGCCGGGAATCGGCAAAATCTGTCCAGACGATGTCGCTGGAGAGCCATCAGAATGACGGTTCTGTGATAAGAAGTGACCACTATGCATTTTATGGGGTTCCAAAGTACAATGCAAAAGGGCAGGTTATCCGGTATCAGGTAAAGGAAGCGTGGGTAACAAAGGTGACGGAAGAGGGAACTCCGGTATACCGGAAGGTTTCAGATGTAAAGTCGATCCTTAAGAAAATCCCGGCTCAGAATCCTGTTACCGGTGCGACAGAATCCAATTTGTGGGATCTCTGGAGTACATATCTCCGGACCACTTCGGAAACATATACGGTTGCGCTGGATGCACCGGAAAATCAGGAGGTTACGCGCAATGACCATCAGGTTGTCACCGTTAGCAACAGCCTTTCCGGAGTCAAGACGGTTCATTGGAAAAAACAATGGAATGATGCATATTCCAGAGAACAGAATACCCGCCCGGATATTTATCTGACGATCTTAAAACGTGAAGCGGATGCAGACGGAAATCTGAAAAAGGAACTGAGCCCGTCTGATGTCGTGGTAAAGGATTACCGGTGGGTCAAGACCGATCAGGATTCAGATGAACAGCATTGGACTGCAACAATCAGGAATCTTCCAAAGTACAATGCACAAGGATACGAGATCTATTATTATGCGTTCGAGCGGACGGAGGTAGATTCCAATGCGCTCGATTATGCGATCGCGCAGTATGCGGTTGCCAGCGCCAGCAACCCGGACAAGACGGATCTGATCGGCACATCAGGAGGAATCGGGGAACCGGGAGATGAAAGCTATGCGCCGTATGATCCGGATGATATTCGGGTAGTATTAAATCCGATCGATCAGAGCGGCAGAACCGGACTTCCGGAGTATGCCGGAAAATATGCGGTTGTCGAGGAAGGAACGATCATTAACTCACTATTAAAAGATGCGAGAATTCTCGGATCCAAGAGCTATAAGAGCCTGCCAAACAATTATCCGGCAAAAGACTATCCGGAGATCACGTTTGTGCTCGACCGATATCTTGGAACTCCGGGGCAGGATGGAGTCCTTGATCAGGCGGAAATTTCAGAATTGACCGTCAAAGACTGGACAACCATCACAAAAAACGCAGACGGTTCCTATCCGATCGAGATCAGCAGAATCGGAAAATATGTGTATCAGCTTGCTGCTGACGGAAACACAGGAGAAACTGTTCCGGTTTCTGAAGACCAGACTCCGGGAAAAGGGGAGAAACTCTCGCGTTACGATGAAAACGGAGAGAGATATACCTACATTTTGCGAGAGAAGAGTGTGAAAGGTGCCGACGGAAAGGAGTTGCTTGCCGGGGCTGCAGACGCAGCAGTCGGAGGAATGGGGCTCTATGTCAGAGATGACGACGGCAGCACGACAGCTTCCCACGTGATCACGAATACCTACGAGGGTCCGAAGGGAAAACTGAAGGTCCGGAAACTCATGGAACTTTCCCAAAATGAGGCTGATGGGACATTCCCGGCCGTGAAGTTTGAGCTGACAAGATCCTATACATCCTATGCGGATGGTGCCCAGAAGGTCGTGGAGGACACAGGTTTCACGAAACAGGTGAAAACCATTTCTTCCGAGGAGGTGCAGGATGCCTATAAGAAGACAGGATCCACGGTTTCTCTGGAATGTGTCTTCGACAATCTGGATCTTTATGCGCCGAACGGAACGGACTATCTGTACACGGTGACGGAGCTCAAGAACGGATTCCTGGAAGGCTTTGACACCTGGGCAGTAAAGGGGGATTATACTTCCTTTGACCAGGTTGCGACTGCCTCGAACGCAGGGACCAAGGTGGAGCATGTAACAGCGACCGCCTCCAATGCGTCAGGCGGAGATGGGATGACCACAGAGTCTCTGGCGGCAAAAGTCGGACAGGTGATCTCAGGACTTTTCGGACGCAGCAGTGCAGGAAACACAGAAATTCCGGCAGCAGCAACGTTTGCAAACCGGAAATGGAACACGCCTCAGGAGGATGGAAAGGACAAGGTACAGCTTGTCTTAACAAAAAACTGGGCTGACTTCAACAATCGATTCGGGACAAGACCGGATGCGCTGAATCTTACACTGAAGCGAAGAGCGGATGCACAGCCTGGACAGTCGAATGCGATCGACTGGAAAACGGTGACGGACAGTACGCCGACGGAAGATAAGTCTGTGATCAACCAGTGGAAGTACAACTGGAGCGGACTCGACCGTTACGCGCCGAACGGGATGCCGTGGATCTACCGCGTCAGCGAGGAAAAACCAGCGGCTTATCAGGCGTCAGGAAACGGCAGTGTCCAGTTTGGCAGTACGGGAAATCCGTCCCAGACAGCAGAGATCACGAACTCCTTACAGACGACTGCAAAATTCACGAAGCAGTGGACGGACAAGGCAGGAAAAACTGTGACGAACGACTATCTTGGATATGACCTGACAGCTTCCTTTAAGCTGCAGGCGGCGACGTCCAGTGATGCTTCGTTTGATGCCGGAAGCGCTTCCTGGGTGGATGCGGACGCTCTGTTTACGGATGAAAATGCGAAATCAGCGATCCTCAATGCAAACGGAGAAAATTCGTCTGCATACTGGAGCGAGCGGATCGCAGCACCGTCACTTACAGGAAAGATCAATGCTGCTGTATGGAAAAACGGGAAAACGGTAAAGCTCCCGGCGGCCATGAAAGAAAATGGCACACTGGTTTATCTGCATTACCGGTATGTGGAGACAGGTGTGAGCTATACAGTTCCCGGTGAGACACCGGACACAGCCACACAGACAGTGACCAGACAGGCAAACGGCAGTTATCAGATTACCGGAACCGGTCTTTTACAGTCTGTCACAGATACGGTGACATCCGGAACGAGTACGATCACAAACCGGACAAACCTGAAGGACTTCTCAGTTTCCAAGGTATGGAGAGACAATGACAATGCCTACGGAACGAGATCGGTACAGACACAGATGATCCTGGTCTTCCGGGCGGTGGAAAACGAAGACTGGAAGCCCTTTACGATCAGTGGAAATCCGGTCATTGTGACACTTTCGGAGAGTAATGGCTGGAGCACATCGATCTCCGGTCTCCCGGGTGAGTACGCGTACCAGATGCGGGAACTTCCACTGACCGGGTGGGATGGATCGAACTGGATTGCTGACGGAGGAACCTTCACAGGCGGAACGGATTACCAGGTCAGCTACGATGATTAGGCGGATTCAACGACGGTGACAAACACGCTGAAAACGAATCCGGATCCGGATGACGGGGCCAAGAAGATCACTCTCTATGTAGAGAAAACGTGGGGAGGAACAGAAAATGCTCCGATCACCCTGAAACTCCAGTACCAGGTTGCAGAAGACAACGAAGATCATCAGCTCCACGAGGACAAGTGGGCAGATGTCAGGACAAAGACGTATGCGATGGATGGAACAGCGGATGCGTCCGGCAACGGAGCATACTGGGAGTTTGATTCCTGGAAGTTTAAGATCACGAATCTTCCGGCATTCCGGGTCGGAAAGGCAATCTCTTACCGCGTCATCGAGGTCGTGCCGGATGGATTTATCCAGGTGGCACATACGGAAACGATGATCACGGATACAGAATTCGATCCGAACGGAACCGGACAGGATACATCCCTGTTTACCTTTGTAAATGCGAAGAAAACTTCCTTCAAAGTGACGAAAAAATGGGTTGGATCGAGTCCGAGTGCCGCTGAGGTCACCGTGAGTCTCCACAGGAAATACCGGAAAGCCGGAGAGAACGAAACGGAGGAACCGGTGGATGGAACAACGGTCCAGCTGAACGAGGCAAATCACTTTGAGGCGGAGTGGAAGGATCTTCCGGAAACTTCCGCTGATGGTGATGTTTACAGCTACTATGCGAAAGAAGTAAATGATCCGGCTGTGACAGGATACCGCGCAGAGTACGGCGCAGTGGAAGCTGCGGCGGACGGAACATGGAAGCAGACGATCTACAACATTCCGCTGACATCTGTTTCAGGCACAAAGGTCTGGAAGGATGAGAAGAATGCGGATGGTCTGCGTCCGGGTACAGTCGGTCTGATCCTGGAGCGCAGTACCGATTCGAATGCATGGAAAAAAGTGGACATCGATGCGGACGGTTCGACTGTGTCCCTGACATGGGACCAGACGACGGATCCGGATCAATGGACCTACCGGTTTGACGGACTCGACCTTTATTCCATAGCAGGAGAGAAGTATCAGTACCGTGTGACTGAGGAGCCGATGACAGGTTACCATGCGGTCTACACGGGAAGCAATGCGCTTTATGCGGGAGACCGTGATACGATCATCAATACGAAAATCGGAGAGCACACCTTTGTGTTTGATAAGGTCTGGACTGACGCCGGAACGTCACAGAGACCGGAACAGATCATGGTCAGATTGTGCCGGAAGACGGCAGAAACGTCACAGGAAACGGTTGACGGAGTGGCGCCGGTGATTGTCAAGAACGGTGATCTCTGGACATATACCTACGAGGATCTTCCATCCTATGATGCGGATGGACGGGCATACACCTACTGGGTAACCGAGGATCCGGTGAATGGATATGACACGGTTTACTCTTCCGGTGATCGTGCCGAAAACGGCGGCAGGATCACCAATGTGGCCCGCGGCGGTCTTGCCGTGAAAAAAACGGTATCCGGAAACCGCGGAGAGCGGAACAGGAAATTCCTGTTCACGATCACACTGTCAGGTGTATCACAGACGGGAATCGATGCTGCAACATTCACGGATGGGAATTTCGAGAACGGAGTTTCAGAGATTTCCTTAAAGGACGGGGAAGAGTACCGGTTTGAGGAGATCCCGGCAGGATTTTCCTACACAGTGACCGAGGCAGATGACGCTTTGCGGGACGGATATACGGTTACAGCGACCGGAACATCCGGAACGATCCCGGCGGGAGATACGGCGGAAGCTGCGTTTGAGAACCGGAAAAATGAAGATCCGACGGTTCCGACACAGCCGACGACACCGACAGATCCGTCCGGTCCGACAACACCTGTCACTCCGACGAGACCGTGGCATCATGATTCCGATGACCCGGAGGAGACGGATCCGACGAAACGTCCTCCGAAGATGCCGACCGGGCAGTCAACAGAGATTGTGACAGAGACAGATCCGGCAGGTACGACCTCACCGGATGAGACTGCGGAAAGCCGGACGGAAACAACCTCTTCGGAGAACGAAACCAATATCGAAGAAACTACCACGGCGGAAACCGTGACAGAATCCGGCACAGAGCCGGATCATGATGACAGGGATAACCCGAAAACCGGGGATTCCACCCATACCTGGATATGGGCGGTTCTCATGATCCTCTCCGCATTCGGTGCGATCATGCTGCACAGGGTGAAGAAAGATGACGAGAACGAAGAACATATGAAGTAGCAGAAAATGAAAAAGCTCCTTCGGACTGCAGAGAGATTCTGGCGGTCCGGGGGAGCTTTTTTGTAGGAAGTTCCTTTGGAATGTGTCGAGGCATATTCTTTTTATTTGGAATATTTTCGCTCGTATGGTATACTGGACACAGCAGTCTGCACTCTTACTGGGAGTGAGAGAAAGGGATGAATCGACATTATGAATAAACAGCAGCTCGCCCAGAAAATCTGGGCTTCCGCGAACCAGATGCGGTCGAAGATCGAGGCCGGAGAATATAAAGACTTTATCCTCGGTTTTATTTTTTATAAATATCTTTCCGATAAAGAAGTCCAGTTCTTAAAGGAAAACGATTGTGATGACGAATATTTAAAAACATTGTCGGAGGATGATCCGGAGACGGTGGAATGGGTGCAGGAGAATATCGGATATTTTATCTCATATGAAAACCTTTTTTCCACATGGCTGAAAATGGGAAAAAATTTTGATGTCTCCAATGTGAGAGACGCCCTCTCTGCGTTCAGCCGTCTGATCTCTGCAACGCATAAAAATGTGTTTGACAAGATTTTTGATACACTGCAGACAGGTCTCTCAAAGCTCGGAGACAGTTCCGGAACGCAGACAAAAGCGATCAGCGGACTTCTTGGTCTGATCAAGGATATCCCGATGGACGGAAAACAGGGATATGATGTTCTAGGATTTATCTATGAATACCTGATTGAAAAATTTGCGGCGAACGCGGGGAAAAAGGCGGGAGAATTCTACACTCCGCATGAAGTCTCCCTGTTGATGGCGGAAATTGTCGCGAGCCATCTCAGAGGAAAAGAGGAGATCCGGATCTATGATCCGACGAGCGGGTCCGGTTCCCTGCTGATCAATATTGGTCAGAGTGCAGCAAAATATATGGCCGATTCCAAAAGAATCAAATATTATGCGCAGGAACTGAAGGAGAACACCTACAACCTGACGAGAATGAACCTTGTGATGCGCGGAATTGATCCGTCAAACATTATCACAAGAAACGGGGACACCCTGGAGGAAGACTGGCCGTATTTTGATGATAATGATCCGGTCAACACATATGACCCGCTGTATGTCGATGCAGTTGTCTCCAATCCGCCGTATTCACAGGCATGGGATCCGACCAATAAGAAGAATGATCCGAGATATTCCCGTTTTGGAGTTGCACCGAAGAGCAAGGCAGATTATGCATTCCTGCTGCATGACCTGTTCCATGTAAAACCGGATGGGATCATGACGATCGTACTTCCGCACGGAGTCCTGTTCCGAGGAGGAGAAGAAGGAGAAATCCGCAAAAATCTGATCGAAAATAACCATATCGATGCGATCATCGGTCTGCCGGCGAATATTTTCTATGGGACCGGGATCCCGACGATCATCATGGTGCTCCGGCAAAAAAGAGAGCATACGGATGTGCTGATCGTTGACGCATCGAAAGGATTTACAAAAGAGGGAAAGAACAATAAATTAAGGGCATCCGATATCAAACGTATTGCAGACACATTTACCGGACGTATGGATGTTCCGAAATTTTCAAGAAAAATCAGCCGCGAGGAGATCCGGAACAATGATTACAACCTGAATATCCCGCGGTATATCGATTCTTCTGACGAGGCAGAACACTGGGATGTCTATGCATCAATGTTTGGGGGAATCCCGAAGACAGAGCTGGATGAAATGAAGGAATACTGGGCTGCATTTCCGGGTCTGAGAAGAGAACTTTTTGCAGATCATGATTCTCCTTATGTCGAAGTGGCTGTATCTGAAATCCGGTCTGCGATCAAATCAAATTTAGACATCTGTGAATTTGAGGAGAAATACCGGAATGCGTTTGCATCATTTCCGGGATATCTGAAAGAAATCCTGATCGGACAGATGGAAACGTTGGAGATCGCCAGGACAGAGAAGATTCTGAGTGATGATATGTTTCAACGTCTGGCTGCAATTCCGCTGATCGACCGATACGAGGCTTATCAGCTGCTCGATGACCAGTGGCAGGGAATTTCCCTTGACCTTGAGATTATCCAGACGGAAGGATTTGCGGCGGCAAAGCAGGTAGATCCGCACCTGATCATTAAAAAGAAGGGGAATGAGGAACAGGAAATTCAGGATGGCTGGGTTGGACATGTGATCCCGTTTGAGCTGGTACAGAAGACGTACCTGAAAGCGGAGACAGATGCTCTGAAGGCACTGGAAAACAGCCTTGCTGAGATCCCGGGCGAGTACGAGGCACTTCTTGAGGAGCTGACGGAGGAGGACAAGGAAACATTGAAAGAATGCTTTTCGGAAGAAGGCGATGCGTTTGTCCTGAAGGAAGTCAGCAAAAAGTTAAAAGAGTTAAAGAAGGATGATTCGGAGGACAGCCGGAGAGTCTGCAGAATCTTCACAGAAGTGGAGAGTACCGGAAAACAGGAGAAAAAACTCAGAGACGCGATCAAAACGGGCAGAGCAGAGCTAGAGATTAAGACGAAAGAGAAGATTGAAACTCTGACTGATGAAGAAGTTCTGGAACTTCTTGAGCTAAAATGGATCAATCCGCTCACGGAAAAGCTTTCCTGTCTGCCGGATTCGATCGTAGATGAACTGGTTAGAAAAATCCAGAAACTGCAGAGTAAGTACGAGACTACGTTCTTCGACCTGGAAAACGAGATCCGGGAAACCGAGAAGGAACTTGCAAAGATGATGGATGATCTGGATGGAAGCGAGTACGATCTCAAGGGACTCCG
>OODS01001518.1_pt1 | contig 14896 bp, 9 predicted proteins | sample 1671531 | NCBI WGS metagenome assembly OODS01 (sample SAMN06348166, study PRJEB24527) | human gut metagenome | biome: human gut; feature: ankylosing spondylitis patient; material: feces | host: Homo sapiens | place: China | collected 2015-10 | reverse complement strand
CTCTACCAGGACGAAGTAGATGCATTGAAGATACAGGGAGTGCCTTCCGTGTTTGCTGACGGCAAATTGCTCCATGTAGGCCGTGGCGAATTCGGCGAGCTGCTTGCAAAATTGGAAGAACAATATGGAATTGATGAAACCAAAGCGGTGGCTGAGGTGAAAGAATATGATGTGATTGTTGCCGGTGGAGGCCCTGCGGGAGTGTCGGCTGCTATCTATTCTGCCCGTAAAGGATTGCGTGTAGCTATTGTAGCCGAACGTGTCGGTGGGCAAGTGAAAGAGACTGTCGGCATCGAAAACCTAATCTCTGTTCCTGAAACAACGGGCAGCGAACTGGCAGATAACCTGAAAACTCACTTGCTGCGTTATCCGGTCGATCTGTTGGAACATCGTAAGATAGAGAAAGTGGAAATACTGGGAAAGCAGAAACTGGTGACGACTTCTGTCGGTGAAAAGTTTCTGGCTCCTGCATTGATTATTGCGACCGGTGCAAGCTGGCGTAGGCTGAACGTTCCGGGAGAAGCGGAGTATATCGGTCGCGGTGTTGCTTTCTGTCCTCACTGTGACGGCCCGTTCTACAAAGGAAAGCACGTAGCGGTAGTTGGCGGAGGAAATTCCGGAATCGAGGCGGCTATCGACTTGGCAGGTATTTGTTCTAAAGTAACTGTCTTTGAATTTATGGATGAACTGAAAGCGGATAATGTACTTCAGGAACGCCTTAAAACATTACCGAACGTAGAAGTATTTGTCAGCTCACAAACTACCGAGGTGGTAGGAAACGGCGACAAACTGACTGCTTTGCGTATCAAAGACCGCAAAACGGAAGAAGAACGTCTGGTGGAACTTGACGGAGTGTTTGTACAAATCGGTCTTTCTGCCAATAGTAGCGCATTCCGCGAAGTGGTGGAAACCAATCGTCCGGGTGAAATTGTGATTGACGCACATTGTCGCACCAACGTGACCGGAATCTATGCAGCCGGAGATGTTTCCACCGTGCCTTATAAGCAAATCATTATCTCTATGGGAGAAGGGGCGAAAGCTGCACTTTCCGCCTTTGATGACAGAGTACGCGGCGTTATTTGATAGAACCGGAACTAAAAATAAAAGCTACAAAGGTATCGTTCATGCCTTTGTAGCTTTTATTTTTTTATTACCTTTGAGGCTCATTTAATTAACCCCCAATGAGAAACATGAAAAAGAATCTTTTATTCATTTTTGCCGCTCTATTTATTTTTTCGGCACAAGCTCAGAATACGTTGAAACTGATGAGCTACAATATCAAGAATGCAAACGGTATGGATAATGTATGTAATTTCCAGCGTATAGCGAATGTTATAAACAATACATCCCCGGATGTGGTGGCTATACAGGAAGTTGACAGCATGACAAACCGAAGCGGGCAGAAGTATGTGTTGGGCGAAATTGCCGAACGTACTCAAATGCATGGTTATTTTGCACCTGCAATAGACTATGACGGAGGAAAATATGGGATCGGACTGTTGACGAAACAAGTCCCGCTTCGTTTGCAGACCTTACCTTTGCCGGGAAGGGAAGAAGCGCGTACATTGATTCTGGCGGAATTTGCCGATTATATCTATTGCTGCACTCACATGTCGCTGACCGAAGAAGACCGTATGAAATCATTAGAGCTGGTGAAGGCTTTCACTTCCTCCTCTACCAAGCCTCTCTTTCTGGCCGGTGACATGAATGCTGAACCGGAATCCGGCTTTATCAAAAAACTGCAAAAGGATTTTCAGATACTCTCTAATCCGAAACAGCATACATTCCCTGCGCCTGATCCTAAAGAGACGATAGATTACATTGCTACGCTAAAGCAGAATGCGAAAGGATTTGCTGTGATATCTGCAAAAGTCATAAATGAACCGATGGCTTCCGATCATCGTCCTATATTGGTGGAACTCCGTACTGCCGAAAAGGCGGATAAGATATTCCGCATGAAACCTTACTTGCAGAATCCGGTAGGCAACGGTATTACAGTGATGTGGGAAACCACCGTTCCTGCTTATTGCTGGGTGGAATATGGAACGGACACTACCCAACTGAAACGTGCACGTACGATTGTCGACGGACAGGTGGTTTGCAATAACTACTTGCACAAAATACGTATAGACGGCCTGCAACCCGGTCAGAAATATTATTACCGTGTATGCTCACAAGAAATTCTGCTTTATCAGGCGTATAAAAAGGTGTTCGGCAATACGGCGCAGTCGGCCTTCAGTGAGTTTACACTTCCGGCAACGGATACAGACTCTTTTACTGCCGTTGTCTTTAATGACCTGCATCAGCATACGCAAACCTTCCGAGCTTTGTGTCAGCAAATCAAGAATGTCAATTATGACTTCGTTGTCTTCAATGGTGACTGTGTAGACGACCCGGTGGACCATAATCAAGCAACCAGTTTTATCAGTGAACTGACAGAAGGAGTGTGTGGCGACCGTATACCGACTTTCTTTATGCGTGGCAACCATGAAATCCGCAATGCCTATTCTATCGGTTTGCGCGACCACTACGACTACGTAGGGGACAGGACTTACGGCTCTTTCAATTGGGGGGATACCCGTATCGTTATGCTGGACTGTGGGGAAGACAAACCGGATGACCATTGGGTGTATTACGGTTTGAATGATTTTACCCAGTTACGTAATGAACAAGTTGATTTCCTGAAAAAGGAGTTGTCTTCCAAAGAATTCAAGAAAGCCGGGAAACGTGTCCTTATTCATCATATTCCTCTTTATGGAAATGACGGAAAGAACCTTTGTGCAAATCTGTGGACCAAACTATTGGAGAAAGCACCTTTCAATATCAGTCTGAATGCACATACTCATAAATATGCTTATCATCCGAAAGGTGAGCTGGGCAACAATTATCCGGTTATTATCGGTGGCGGGTATAAAATGGATGGCGCTACGGTGATGATTCTGGAAAAGAAAAAAGACGAACTGAGAGTGAAAGTTCTGAACGCAAAAGGAAAGATTTTACTGGATATTACCGTCTGAAACGATTGGGAATAAAATAAAGGCAGGCTGTCTCGATATAAAGAGGCAGCCTGCTTTGTTGAGTAACCGTAAAATGTTACTTCTCTATATGAATAATACCTGTATATCCTCCTCCTCTGCTCATATCTATGGGCAGTTTTTCGTTGTCCTTGATAACTTGTTCTATTATTTGGGAGTCTTTCGCCTGTTGCCCGGCATTTACTCCATCTATATGTGCTTTTATTTTCTTCGGTCCATTTCCTATGAATGATAAATCAATCTCAATATGCCGTGGGGTAGCTCCGTTGATTACTCCGATATACCATGTATCGTTATGCCGGCGTGCAAGAGCGATATATTCGCCCACTTCTCCCTCCAAAGGGACTGTCTCATCCCAGGTTGTAGGAATACTTTTGATAAATTCAAAACTCCGGAGATTCTTGTCATATTTAGTAGGACTGTCCGAAATCATTTGCAACGGGCTTTCGTAGACTACATACATGGCTAACTGGTGGCTACGTGTGCCCTGACTCATCGGTTCATGTTGATTTTCATAGAATGTTTCCGGATGTGCGTTAAGCATAGCTCCGGGAGTATAGTCCATTGGGCCTACCCACATACGCAGATAAGGGATGATTACATCATGTGTAACCGTGGCTCTTTTGCTCCATTTGTTATACTCCAGTCCTATTACTCCTTCGCGTGTCATCAGATTCGGGTATTTGCGTCTCATGCCCTCGTTGGGGTAAGAACCGTGAAAGTCTACTAATAATTTGTATTGAGTGGCTTTAATAGCTACTTGTTCGTAGAAGTTAACCATTTTGGCATCATTACGGTCCATAAAGTCTATTTTGACTCCCTTCACTCCCCATTTGCTGAATTGTGCAAAAGCCTCATCCATTTGTCGCATGATGTTTACCCATTTCGACCATAACTGGATACCTACTCCTTTTTTTGTTGCATATTCACAGATACGCGGAATGTCAACATCGGGATTGAGGGTTAACAGATCGTTACGTGCCGACCAGCCTTCGTCGATCAGGACATATTCGATGTGATGTTTGGCTGCATAGTCTACCAGATAGAGATATGTATCGGTATTAATGCCACTTTTGAAATTTATATGATAGATATTACGGTCATTCCACCAATCCCATAAAACCTTACCGGGTTTAACCCAAGTATATCGGCAGATTGTTCTTTCTCTTCGGAGAGTAAATATATAAGTTCGCTTTGTAATATGGAAGAAGCATTGTCGAAGATACCGGTCACCCGCCATGGAAAGACCCGTTTCCCGCAGGTGGGAATAAGATAGTCTTTGCGTGTGGAGGCATAGATTTTATTATCCCCTTCGTATGGCACTTCCTTGTCCGGATAATTGGCAAAAATGCCATGGAAGGATTCTAGGGCGGGTTGTAAGTACATTCCCGGATAATTATAGAGATTGGCTTCTGCTAATAATACTTTGTATTTGTCTACTTCGACCATTACAGGCGCTACAGAGAAACTGTCTTTGGGTAATGCATTGATCGGCTTTACCGTATAATCCTGCTCAAACCAGTTTTGTAGCTGGTCGGTTAAAAGAGTGTACGAGGTATGATCCTGTCCGAAGCGGAAAGATACCGACTCTTTCTTTACAGGCTGTTTATTGTTTGCAGTACTTACGAAACGATAGGCCACTCCGTCATTATAGATTCTGAATTCGATTTTATAGTCTTTGTAAATAAGCTCAACCTGGTTATAATTATCCACTGTCTCTTTATATTTACGCGGTACAATAAATTCCACTTTTTCCGAAACGCTTTTACGAGTTATCTTTCTACATTTGTCTGTTCCCCAAGTGTCGTTTCCGACTGTAAGTGAGAGCGGGCAAGTATCAAGAATCTTTGTTCCATTCCGGGATAAGCTGTAACTGACCTGATTGTCAGTCTCGATAGTTATCACATTTTTCTTGTCCGGCGAACCGGCCTCAATTATTTTGGCAACTGTTATCGAAGGAAAACAGAAGGCTGCTGTTAGTAGGAAAAGAATATGGTTCATTTTCATAATTAGTTTCCTCCGGATAAAACGATGAATGATAATCCTGTGATGAACAGAATAAACATGATTCCTAAAAGTCTGTCGGTTGATTTGGAACTACCGGTGAACTCTTTCCAGATAAATACACCCCATAAGGCGGCAATCATAGGTGCTCCCTGACCGAGAGCGTAGGAGATGGCAGCTCCCGCTTTTCCTGCGGCTATATAGCTTAAAGCAGTTCCCAATCCCCATATACATCCTCCGAGGATACCTACCAGATGTGTGCTTGCTTTTCCTGCAAAATATTCTTTATAGCTTACAGGAGTTCCTACAAACGGGCGTTTCATAACAACTGTATTGAATAGGAAGTTGCTCAGGAAGATACCGATTGAGAATATAAAGAAAGCGGTGTATGGAGTAGCCATGCCCGGAGTCGGAGAGTCAAAATTGTTAAGGTCCATGGCAGCAGCCACAAAACGGTAGAAGAAAGACATAAGTATGCCGGCAATAGCCGCAAGAATAATCCCTTTCTTGCTATTATTATTTCCCTTTTTTTGTTGTCTGCCTGCCGCTATTCCATTGCAGATGATAGCGATAACAATCAAGATTACTCCAGTAAACAACCAGAACGGATCTCCTTTAGGAGTGCTGAAATAGTTGATGAACACACCTAGGACCAAGGCAAGTCCTACGCCCAACGGAAAAGCAACCGCCATTCCGGCTATGGAGACCGAAGCTGAAAGTAAGATGTTGGAAGCATTGAAAATAATTCCTCCGATCAAGGCACTGACTATGTATCTGGTATCTACTTGCCGGATATCTTCCAGAAAACCTCTACCCGAATCTCCGAAACTTCCGAGTGTGAAAACGAGAAGTAAGGCAAATAATAAGATACCGATTGTATAATCCCAGTAATAAAGCTCATAACGCCAGTTCTTACTGGCCAGTTTTTGGGTGTTACCCCAGGAACCCCAACATATCATGGTTATGAAGCAAAAGATAATGGCTAGTGTATAACTATTGACTATAAACATGACTCTTTCTTTATTGGTTTATATTCTTTTCTTCTTTCCCTGTCACCTGGCGGACAATGGCACCTAATGTTCTCTGAATATTCTCATTTCCTTGAATCATAAGATATTGATGTTGTCCTTTGTCTGACGCATTAAATAGACTGTGTCCTACGCTGTCTATTGTAATCGTTCCCTTTGTTGACAGTGTAAAATAATCCTTCTCCGGCTCTATGGCCTGTATGACAGAAGTCAAATCCCAAGTTTGCCTGTCGTATGGCATTTTGTCATATATCTGGTAAGATACACAAAGAGGATGTTTGTAAGCGTTCGGGAAATCATTCAAGATACTCTGATGCGGATACAACAATTTGTTGCCTAGTTCCCAGCCGCTTGCAATGACCGGAGTGGGCCATTCGCTGAATACGGTTTGTGCGGCATTTATATCCTGTACTAGATTCCATTCGGGGAAGTCGAACTCGTTCCCATAGAGTCCTCCCATTACGGACAACAGCTTCACTTTTTGGGCAACGAGTGATTTGCCGTCCAAAGGACTGTATTCGTCGGCTTCTGAGCGTAGCAGGCGTGAAAGGTTCGTTTCCGGTCCTACGGCAATAAATACCACGGAATTATCTGGTTGTGAAGCCAGTAATTTCCGTAATAACTTATATCCTTCCGGCAGATTGTCTTTTATGCTTCTTTGAGGATACAGTATCTTATTGCCTTCAATAATGGTATCCAAAGTTTGGCGGAGATACCCCCCGTCTTCGGGAGTAGCCCCGTTGTATGCATATCCCAATGGAATGTCTCCCCTCTCGTTGAGGCGGCAATATCCGTCAATATATTCAATTGAATAAGGGTTGGACTTGCTGATTGTGATACCTAGCAGATCTATTGTTCCGGCGTTCTCATAGTTGAATAGCATTTGCATAGCCAGCACGTCGTCAATGTCATTGCCGACATCCGTGTCGAATATCACGGGAACAGGAATCTTCGTTTCTGTAGGCTTGTTACAGGCGCTCAAGAAGCAGAACGAAAGGATTGCAACAGATGTGATATATTTATATATTTTCATGTTACTGATTATTTATCGGGTTGTTTGAATTGATATTTTAAAGACTTGTCACTTTGAATGTCGAAGAATAAATCTGGATTCAGACGGGTATCGGCAACTGATTCACCAATACCGATATAGCCCATTGGATGATAACCGCCTTCGAAATAATTCTCATTGGCAAATCGGAGCGAAGGTTGCATACCGGCCGGATCGAGCACCGTTAAAGCCAGGATATATTTTCCCTTGGCAATGGGGGCGTCAATAGAAATATTCTTTCGGATGTGATAAGTTGGCGGAGCTATTTGGTATTTATGTTCATCTACAGACCAATTATCTCCCGGCATCCATTCGGAGATGTTTACTCCTTCTACTATTTTTCCCCACACTTTTTGATGACTTTCAGGGTCTAGTAAAGCTACTTCTACCGGCCAGTTATAATAGAATGGAGACGAGCCGGTGTTGACAACTTTGAAAGAAATAGGGAATTGTGCTCCCACCTTAATTTCTTTCGGGTAAGAGAATTCATTGATAATGAACCGGTACCCCATGGCTTTTTGCAGTATCTCTGCATTTTTCCGGAACTCCGGTTCGTTGAAGTCTGCCCAGGTGATTCCGCCTAGATGATTGCAGTGCAGGTTCCGGATCTGTTCCATGACATATTCCCGGGTATCCTTATCTGCCACCACTTCTTCAAAAGATTTGAACCGGGCTAAATCTCCCCAGTTCCAAGTAATTTCTCCACCTATCGGCTGGGTTTTCCAACGATCACCCAGCTTCTTCATTTCCTCATAACCTCTTACAATCTCTTGAGGTTGAGACCATGAATCCCAATAAATTCCGAATTCATAATCTTTAAATTCATAGGCGTAGCGAACCATTACTTTCTTGTTTTTGAATGCTTTGGCAAAGGCATCTCCCAGGATCTTTTCCATGCCCGGAATCCATGTCCGGTTAGCTACGTGTTCCGGTTCGTCGTGCGGAGCCCAGTAAGTTGAGAGATCCGGATCATGGTGTTCTCCCCATTCGCCGATGATCCCCATTTCTACATACGCTACCCGTGGATCGTTATCCCATGCCTGTCCGAGTTTCTCTACCAGTTTTTTTACGCGCTCAGGAAAAGAAGGATCAAAGTACCCCCCGCTAATAGGGGTATTTTTGTCTTTTTCTTCTACATAGGCGCCCACGGAGTTCGGTTTCTGTTTATAAGGACCTTTTTCCGGATCTATTCCTTTAGGCCAGTGCCAACCGGTCAAGTCGTCCGGATTAGTGGGGTCTTTAGGTTTTCCGCCATGCCAGGGCTCCAGCCATACAAGAAAAACCCGGGGAATTACCTTGACATTTATGTCTTCCACGCCTTTCCATCGATGATTGCTGTAAGCGATAATCTTGTCTACCCCGTCATTGGCGTCATCCTCGATCATATTCCACTGCATATATTCTTTTGTCAGTGAACCGTAAGGGTAGGGATATTCTTCCCTGACCCGGTCGATACCGGGAGCGAAGAATTCCCTGAAGCCTTTCATCGGATTCCTGAATGCATTCGGATACTCCTGGTAAGAAACCGTGACGGTTTGTTCACTACAAGCAGATAACGTTCCGAATGCCATTAGGAGTAATATGTTTCTGATGCTTGATTTCATTAAGCTTATTGGTTATTGGATTTTATATTTCAGGGTTTTATCCTGCCTCATGTCATTAAAACTGCTGACCGGTATCTCAAAATAGATAGGCTCGGTATTGACGCCGATATGTCCCATTGGGTGACGTCCTCCTTCAAAGTAGTTCTGAACGGCGAATCTCAGTGAAGGAAGCATACCGGCCGGATCTAGCACAGCAATAGAGATGATGTAATCTCCCGTATCCAGTTTCTTGTCTAAAGTCAGTTCTTCTTCAACATGGTTCGGAGTAGCCGGTTGGGTATAAACTTTGGTTGAGTTGTTCCAGTTATCTCCCGGCATCCATTGGGATATCTTGGGAGTCTTCAGTGTTTTGCTCCATACAACTTCCTTGGTTTGGGAATTTAGCAGGGATATTTCTACCGGCCAGTCATAATAGAAGGGTGACGAGCCTGTGTTGGTTACGTCAAATGATATTTTGAACGGCTCATCCGGCTTGATACTTGTTGGGTAACTGAAATTGGATAAAACAAAACGGTACCCCATTGTCTTTTGCAATAATTCAGCGTTTGGCTCAAAAGACGGGTCGTTAAAGTTAGCCCAGGTGATGCCTCCCAAGTGGTTGCAATGCAAATCACGTATTTGCTGGATGACCAGGTCTCTTGTCTTTTCATCTGCCACCACTTCTTCAAAAGATTTGAATTTATAGAGGCTTCCCCAGTTCCAGGTTATTTCTCCACCTATCGGTTGAGTTTTCCAGCGGTCGCCGAGCTTTTTCATTTCCTCGTAGCCACGCACCTTTTCTTCATCAATAGCCCATGAATCCCAATAGATTCCGAATTCATAATCTTTAAACTCGTACGCATAGCGAACCATTACTTTCTTGTTTTTGAAGGCAGCGGTAAATGCATCTCCCAACACCTTTTCAATGCCCGGCAACCAGGTACGGTTCTCTACATGATTGGGTTGGTCGTGAGGAGCCCATACTGTGGTGATGTCTGGGTCATGATGTTCCCCGAATTCACCGATAATCCCCATTTCCACATACGCTACCCGCGGATCGTTGTCCCATGCTTGTCCAGCCTTCTCTACCAGTTTTTTCACTCTTTCCTGAAAAGTAGGGTGGCAATAGCCTCCAATAATAGGAGCGTTAAGATCGTCTTCATCGTATGTCTCTCCCGGAATGTCGCTTGGCCAATGCCAACCGTTCAGGTCGTCCGGGTTGTCTGTATAAGTGTTCTTGGCATATCCTCCGTGCCAGGGTTCCATCCATACGATATAGATACGTGGGATAACCTTGACATTGATATCTTCTACTCCCTGCCACCTGTGGTTACTGTAAGCTATAATCTTGTCGACACCGTCGCTTTCATTGTTTTCCAACATATTCCATTGCATATATTCTTTAATGATGGAGCCGTAAGGATACGGATATTCGTCTCTTACCTTGTCATAGCCCGGGCCGAAGAATTCACGTAAACCTTTCATCGGATTTCGTATCGCATAAAGATATTCTGCCGGATTGACCGTAACTCTTCCGTCTTTGACTTCTATAGTTCCTCCCCCTTCGATAGGAGGGAGTATGCCATGGTCTTCTTCTTTACATGAATAAAAGAAGATACTCATCAATAGTCCTGTGATAAAAATAAATTTTTTCATGTGCTAAATGATTTATGTTAATATCCTTCGTTGTTTTCTGTGATAGCGTCATTGGCATCGACGGCTGCCTGTGGAATTGGGTATAGAACATGATAAGGCTGGATGGTGACTCCGGCATGGTCTTTCATATATTCGCCCAGTTTGCCGAAGCGGATTAAATCCCAGCGGCGCAGGTGTTCACAACATAATTCATGTAATCTTTCTTCCAGTACGACTTCGGCAAATTGTTCTTTATTCAGATTATCGGCTGCTGTTATGGAAGTCAGTCCTGCCCTGCCTCGTACTTCATTTAAGGCATCATACTTATCATTACTTGTGTCATCAATGCTGTTCAGCGCTTCCGCTTTCATCAAAAGCACGTCTGCATAACGAATCATTGTAAAATTCAGATTATCATCTTCAATCACATTACCTGTTTCTGCGTCCCAGAATTTGCCGGAAGAAGGAGGTGTCTGGGTGACGCCTGCATATTCTGTGATGAAGAATGCTTTTTTACGTTTATCGTTGTTATCATAAGAATCGTATAAATATTGTGTCGGACCAAATCCGCCCCAGCCGCCAAAGTTGGTCGGTCCGCCTACATTACGAGGTCCCCAATAAGAATGCTGGATACTTCCCTCCAGTCCCCATGAACCGGAATGCTTGAATTGAATTTCAAATATATTCTCATATTCCTGATTCTTGTTTTTAGGATCGAATATATCCTTTAGATTATCGTACAATTTGAATTTGCCTTCGAGCATCCGGCAGTATTTTAATGCTTCTTCCGGTTTTCCCCACTGAAGGTAAATGCGTGCCAGCAAAGCTTGGGCAGCGTATGAAGTGGCTCTTCCTTTATCTTGGGCATTCGGCCAGGAGGTAGGGAGGCCGAGAGCTGCTTCCATATCCTGCGTAATCAGTGTGTAAACTTCGTCAACCGTAGCGCGCGGTCTCATGATTTCACTTCTGTCAATGGATGATTTTGTCCATAAGGGAACTCCACCGTACATTCTTACTAAGTCGAAATAGTAGATCGCTCTTAAAAAACGAGCTTGCATAATCATGGAACTATGAAGATCCGCACTGACTGCATCCGAAGGCATATCAATAACTGCATTGCAACGTTTGATACCTTCGTAACAGAGCCGATAGTGATTGTCCAGGAATTCGTGTGAAGCGGAAAAAGTATAGTAATGCAATTGGGAATAAGCCGCCCAACCCATATCAAACGGAATTACTTCATCTGTTCCGAATTCAGTAAGGGTAATGGTATATTTCCCGACAAAGACTTCCTGGAGCGTGCCATAAGCGGCATAAAGAGTTTGCTGCCAGTCTTCCGGTTTTTCATAAGCATTTTCCGGTGTTAGTACACTTTGGGGTGTCAAGTCAAGAAAGTTGTCGCAACTACATAATGTCAGGCAACTGAAAGCTAATATTGATAAATATTTTTTCATAATGTTTCTGTTTTTAGAAGTTAAGAGAAATACCACCGATAAAGCTACGGGCGTTCGGATAAGGATTGGTATTGTCGCTGGACTCTACATCAAATCCCGTAAATTCCGTAGCTGTGAATAGGTTTTGTACAGAGAAATAAACTCTGATATTTGAGGCTTTGATATTTCTGATGACGTTTTTCGGCAAGCTATAACCAATTTCCAGATTACGGAGGCGGAGATAGTCACCTTTTTGGAGATTGGCATCGGTACCATCTCCGTTGGCATAAGCACTACCAACTCTCGGAGCCGGATATTTGTTGTTCGGTCTGTCTTGTCTCCAATAATATTTGTAATAGTTTTCACTCATGTTTCCCCATACATTGAAAGAATTGAGGTAACGGTTCAGTGAATTGTTGATTTTATGTCCTCCTGCAAAAGTAAAGAACGCGGTAAGGTCAATACCTTTATATGAGAATGTATTCGTAAAGCTACCATAATATTTGGGAGTGGAAACTCCGCAGAAATCACGGTCTTCTCCGTTGATGACATAGTCTTTCTTGGCATCCAGAATCTTGCGGTCACCGGGTTGGGCATTGTACTTGGCAGCTTCGGCAGCTTCATTGGTTTGCCAGATACCTTCGGATTTCAATAAGTAGAACTGTCCGATAGGACGTCCCACAAACAATGTTTTATTGACATCTTGTTTGCCGTCATAAAGTTCTTTGATCTTATTGTTATTATAAGAAATCATGAAGGCAGTTGTCCATAAGAAGTCTTTGGTACTGATGTTGACCGTGTTCAGCGTAAATTCAATACCTTTGTTATCAATTTTGCCGATATTGGTAAGTGAAGTTCCGAAGCCGGATTCCAACGGAAGGGGTACTTCCCATAGCAGGTCAGTCGTACGCTTATAGTAGGCCTCGATCGTACCGGCTATCCGATTGTTGAATAACCCGAAGTCAATACCCAAGTCTAGTTGGTTGGCTTTTTCCCAAGTCAGTTCCGGGTTCGAAATAGAGGTTTGTACGGAGCCGGTTACCAGGTTATTACCTAAAATGTAATTAGCGGAAGCTCCTCCGAGGGCGATTGTCGGGGCATAAGCAAAATCTCCGATATTCTGGTTACCCAGTTTGCCGGCGCTGATTCTTAACTTCAGGTTGCTGATGACCGGAGCGTTTTCTTTGATGAAACTTTCTTCAGAAGCACGCCATGCAAGAGCCAGTGACGGAAAGAATCCCCATCGGTGTCCCGGAGCAAAACGGGAAGAACCGTCGCCGCGCATCGTCAATGTTGCCAAATAGCGGTTGCTGAAATTATAATTGAATCGTCCGTAGAAAGACACCAGAGAAGATGGGACTGCATACGAAGAGTTCGGTCCATGTTCTTCCGCTCCTTGCAAATTGTAATACTTGAGAATAGATGATAACTTTTTGGAGTCGGCGGTTACTTCTTCATAATCTGTTCTGGAAGCGGAGAAACCTGCCATTGCAGAAAGTTGATGTTCTTTATTGATGTCAAATGAATAAGTGGCAGTATTCTCTGTTTGCCAATATCTTTTCTTGTTCGACATCACATTAGCATGGCCACCAGCCGTATAATGCTGTCCCATACGGCCGTCTTCGTAAGTATTTACTTTATAAAAGACAAGTTCTCCGCCGTTATCGGAACGTAATTTCAAGTTCTTTATCGGTTCTATCTCGATGTAGGCGGAACCTACGAATCTGGACTTGAGTGTAGCTTTGTCAAGCAGGTCAACAATAGCCACCGGATTTGCTCTCGTGTTGAGGAAACCATCGAAGTATTCTCCGTCTTCGGTATAGATAGGAGCTGTCGGTTGTGAACTAATGGCACTGAACATAGTTCCGTATCCCGAGTCGGCTTCTTCATTGATATTCATGAGCTTTGACTCAATGACATTGAAACGTACACCGTATCTCAGCCACTTGTTTAGTTTGGCATCCATATTATATCGGACGGTCAGCTTATTGAAAGACGAGTTTTTGATCGTACCTTTCTGATCATACCAGTCTACTCCTAAAAAGTGTTGTATATCGTTCTTCCCTCCGGAAATCGAGAAGTTATAGTTTTGGTATTGCCCGTTTTGGGTCACTGCGTCCTGCCAGTCGGTCGATTCACCACGGCTTAGCAAGCGTAGTTCTTCTGATGTCCATTTGTAGTTAGGCTGGGCAATGGATACTAATTCATAGTATTGCTGTGCGTTCATCAAATCTTGCTTGTTCAACATTCGTTGCGTACCGAAAGAGGCATTCAGGGAGATTTTGGCTTTTCCGCTTGTACCCTTCTTGGTAGTCACGAGTACTACGCCATTAGAACCTCTCGAGCCATAGATAGATGCGGAAGAAGCGTCTTTTAATATTTCGATAGATTCAATATCACCGGAAGATAAATCCTGCAAACCTCCTTGTACGGGAATACCGTCGACGATGTATAACGGCTCGCTGCCGGCTCGGAGCGAACCTACTCCACGAATAACGACAGAAGCATCTCCACCCGGTTTTACGGAGCCGGTAGTGACTTGCACGCCGGCGGCAAGTCCTTGCAGGGCAGTTGTCACTGTTCCTACTTTGGAGTTAGTAAGATTTTCTGATTTGATAGAGGCAACGGCACCCGTTAAATCGCTCTTTTTGGCAATACCATACCCGATTGCCACTACTTCGTCCAGATTAATGGCGTCTGCTGCCATTTGTATATTAATGACATTTTGCTTTCCTACGGTAACAGATTGTTTTACCATACCCACGAAAGTAAACTCCAGAACATTTCCTCTTTGGGCCCTGATGCTGTAGTTGCCGTTTGCATCACTTACTGTTCCTGTTTGAGTACCTTTTATGGTTATAGATACACCTGGCAATGTTTCATTACTCGTGTCGGTAACGGTTCCTCTAATGTTGATTGTCTGTGCATGTAATACACTGGCAAAAAAGATGGCTATAAATAATATAATGTGTTATACCATATATGTTTACAGATGAAGACGGCAATCCTCCGATAATATGTCCTAGAACAACAAAGTAAATCAACAACCCTTTTATAATATCAATCCATCGGGCTCTGCTCTGCTCTGCTCTGCTCTGCTCTGCTCTGCTCTGCTCTGCTCTGCTCT
>OODS01001502.1_pt1 | contig 15003 bp, 14 predicted proteins | sample 1671531 | NCBI WGS metagenome assembly OODS01 (sample SAMN06348166, study PRJEB24527) | human gut metagenome | biome: human gut; feature: ankylosing spondylitis patient; material: feces | host: Homo sapiens | place: China | collected 2015-10 | reverse complement strand
TAAAGAAAGCCCGGACGGCACAAATGCTGCCCGGGACAATAAAAACATCCGACCTTTCCGGGTCGGATTGTTTTTTCAGACAGCATACGTGCCCCCGCAGGGCGGAAAAACCGGAGGAACCCGCAAAAGGCAGGCACACAGCCCCTCCCGGCTGGTCGCACTATCAGTCGCACGTCCCAGGGCAATGTTCGGCCGAAGATTCGAATTCGAGTGTCACATGGTGGATCCCGGCCGTTTCCAGCTCCGCTTTGAGCTGTCTCTTGACCGTTTCCATACGGGGCAGCTCTGCCAACACGACATGCGCCGTAAGGGCATTTTCGGTAGTGCTGATCGCCCAGACATGGATGTGGTGCACGGCCTTGACACCCGGCACAGCCACCATCGTCTTTTCCACTTCGGCAATGCGGATACCCACGGGCACACCGTCGAGCGACAGGCGCAGGCTGTCGCGCGTCAGCGACCAGACCGATGCCACGATCACGGCGGCAACGACAAGCCCGACGACGGGGTCTACGATCGTCCATCCCGTCCACGAGATCACGACACCCGACACCAGCACCCCCACCGACACCAGCGCATCGGCGGCCATATGCAAATAAGCCCCTTTCACGTTCAGGTCTTTGTCCTTATCCTTCATGAAGAGCCAGGCCGTAAAGCCGTTGATCACAACCCCGACGCCGGCCGTCCAGGCGATGGCTCCGCCCTCGACGGGTGCCGGATGCAGCATCCGCCCCACGCTCTCGGCAACGATGACCCCCACGGCGACGAGCAGGATCACGGAGTTGAGCAGCGAAATGAGCACCGTGCTCTTCTTATAGCCGTAGGTATACCGGGGCGTAGCATGGGCCTGTGCAAGGCGGAAAGCCAGCATGGCCAGCAGCAGGCTCGCCACGTCGGAAAGGTTGTGCCCGGCATCGGACAGCAGCCCCATCGACCCGTAATAGAGCCCGACGGCGAATTCGACGACAACGAATGCCACGTTGAGCACAATGCCGAGGATAAAGGCTTTGTTGAGCGACGTGACCGTATGGTCGTGATGATGGTGTTCGTGTGCCATAACCGTTATATTTCGGCGATCGTATCCCGGATGTCCGAGAGATCGACCAGTTTGTTGACGATGGCGTAGATCGTAAGCCCTGCCGGAGAGTGTATCTGCAGCTTGGCCACGATGTTGCGCCGATGTGTGATGACCGTATGGGTCGAGATGCAGAGTGCATCGGCTATCTGCTTGTTGGTCATTCCCTTGACGATGCAGACGACGATCTCGCGTTCGCGGGCGCTCAACGGCTCCTGGCGCTCTTCACGGGGTGCATCGCCGACCGGTTGCATGATCTTTTCGCGTAGCGTCTCGACCGGGTCGTAGACCGAAAGCACCTCATCATAGGCATTGAGCATAGCAGCGTCCGTCACGGCCATTTGCAACGCAATGCAGCGCAGGCTCTCGCAACCGGTTTGCGCCCGCAGTTGCTGCGGCGTACAGAACCCCAGCGAAGCCGGGTTGACGACCAGCACGTCGGGGCGATGGCGCGACAACTGCGCCGTGAGCTGCGAAATATCGGCGATTTCGAGGATATCGACGTCGGGGGCCGGCAGGCGGCGCAGCACGGCGATGATGCCGCAGCGCAGGATGGCCGAAGGCTCGGCGACGGCGAGTTTCAACGCCTTCATCGACGGCCTCCTTTCTTGGGGGCGGGTTGCTTCGGAGGCATGTCCCCGGGCTGTGCGCCCGATGCCCTGCCTCGCGTTCCCGTCTGCTCTTCGAGCCGCTTGATCGCCGGGATGAACAGACGATCTTCGATATCGTTGTGCGACGCCAGGTCGCGCTCGCAGGTGAAGATGTCAAAAAGCACGCCGTTCAGTTCGTTGGTGCTGCCCGAGGGGTAATAACGGATGATGATCCGCTTCAGTTCGGCGAGTTTCGCCTCGACCTGGTCGTGGTGCCGGCGGAATATGTCGATCGAATAACCCTCGGGATGCTCCCCCCGGAGCAACCCTTCGACATAGGGGAAAACCTTTTGTTCCTCGTAGTCCATGTGCTTGTGCACTTCGGCGACGTACTCGTCGAAGAACCGCAGGATGGCGAAAGCCACGTCGTTATGGCTGCAATCGATCGCCTCGATCAGCTTGCGGCGGATGGCCGGAAGCCGGAAATCGAGGAAATAGTTATGCGAATTGCGCAGGTAGCTGACAAGCGCGGCCACGGAGATCGTCTCCGGATCGGGGGCCTTGTCGTCGGCATGCATATTCACCACAGCCAGAAAAGTCGCCGTATCGACCCCGCTGTCGAAGCAGACCTCGCCGATGGTCTTGTCGCCGAAACCCAGTGCGATACCGAAGCGGCTCATGATAAGCAGCACGGGGTAGCGGTCGCAAACCAGGTCGCACATGCGGTCGTCGGAATTGTATCGTCCTATTCTATACATAGTATGCTCAATATCTGCAAAAATAACGAATTACCGCACCCCGCGCAATACCTAAATCCAGGTATTTATCCCGGAATCAGCGGTTTCCGATGTCGACATAGGTCGTCTGGAGCATCGTGCGGCCGATGTCCAGCAGGCCGGGTGCCGTCTCGCTGACAGCCTTGCCGCTCGTAGCGTCCCACACGGCCTCCCCCGAGGCATCGACCACGCCGAAACCGTCGTTGAACGTATAGTAAGCGAATTTGCGGGGGGGGGTCGGGGCGAAAATATCCTTGCTGTAATCGAAATCCGAATGGTCGATCCCCAGCTGCCCGAGGATCGTGGCGCAGATGTCGATCTGCGAGGCGTAGGTATCGACCACACGCGGTGCAGCGACGGCGCCGCCCAGCCAGATCATCGGGATGCGGTGGCGCAGCGGTTCGTTATAAGAAAGGCTGCGCGGCCACGGATAGCCGTGGTCGGCGACCAGCACCAAAAGCAGATTGTCCCATGCCGGCGAAGCCTTCAGTTTGTCGACCATACGGCCGACGCATTCATCGGAAAAGGCGAAGGCGTTGAGTTCCTTGTCATCGAACTTCGAGAACGGCACGTCGAACGGGCGATGGCTGCTCAATGTCAGCATGCCGGCCAGGAACGGCTCGCCCTTCCCGCTCAGGGCGATCACGCGGTCGGCGAACCAGTCGCACATCACCGCGTCGTCATAGCCCCAGTCGGCCGGCGGGGTATCGAAGCGCAGGTCTTTCTGCCACGTGAGCTGCTGCCAGCCCGTAGCGTACATGTACGAAGCCTGGTTGGTGAAGTTCAGGTCGCCGCCATAGGAGAAGCAGGTGGCATACCCCGCGCCGGAGAGCGAACGCGCCAGCGAGGGCAGGTTACGGCTCTTGGCCGGGAGCTTCATGATCGACATGCGGGTCTGGGCAGGGAATCCGCTCAGGATAGCCACCTCGCCCCGGTCGGTGCGGAACGAGTTGGCGAAGAAATTTTCGAACCAGATGCCTTCGCCCTTCAGGCGCTGCATGTTGGGCATGACGGGCAGGCCGCCGACATCGGCATCCATGACCGTACGGGCGAAACTTTCGAGAATGACCACCACGACATTGGGGCGCGGGGTCGTCAGCACCCGCTCGGGAGCGGCGGCGGAAGGGTTGTTCCCGCGCAAGGGGGCAAACCGTTCCTCGCGTCCGGCCTCGTCGAAGAAGGGGTATTCGGCGGCATAGTCGGTATGATCGCCGAGGCTCGTGAGGAACGAAAAGACCGGGTTGGTCGCCGCATGATTCAGAAACATGTTCGCACTGAAATAGGCCTTCGACACATTGGCGACCGAAGCCCCCAGCCCGCCGCGGATGGCGAGGAAATCGCACCCGGCGAGCAGCAGCAGGACAAGGCTCCACAGCAGCGCCGCACGCCGGCGGAGCGGCTCCCCGTCGAACAGGCGGCAGACGAGGCGGTAGACCCAGACCATAAGTGCCGCGTATGCGACGGCCAGCAGGGTCTGGCGCACCCCAAGCCAGAAATCGACGCTCGCCATGGCTTCCCGGGGGTCGGTAAGGTAAATCAGGATCGTTGCATCGAGGCGGAAGCCCCAATGCTGGTATAACTCGACATCGACGGCGAAGATGACCGCCGTGACGGTTGCGACCAACACGAAATAGCCTGTCAGCACCCGCCGCCATATTCTCCCGGGCAGCCGCACCCACAGCGACACAAGGGTCAGCAGCAACGGCAGTGCGGTGACATACCCGGCGACGGTGCTGTCGAGCGTCAGCCCGTGCCACACGACGCCCAGCCATTCGCCGATGGAAGCCTGCGCAGCATCAGCCGCATAGTAGGCCAGGAAAACGGGTTTCTGGACGGCCATCAGCAGGACGGTCGCACAGAACACCGCTAAAACAAAAGCTATCTTCTTCTTTACCATGCGCACATCTTAATTTGGCGGTTATACCTTTCGAAGTACCGGAAATTTCCGCCCCGGATTTTCGAATCAGACCGCGTCATTCGCAGCCTGCGGCTACGTTGACAGGTCAGCCCCTAAATCCCCGCCTCGGAAGAAATTCCGGCCGCGCCGGCCGACAAAACCGGGGAAGTAGCTGACGGGCATCGGCGCCGGGTGCTCCCGATGCAAGGTGCCGGACTCAGACCTTCTCGCCGTAGGCCAGGTCACCGGCATCGCCGATACCCGGAACAATATAGCAGCGCGAGGTCAACTCTTCGTCGACGGCAGCCGCCCAGATCGTGGTGGTTTTGCGCGGCATATTCTTCTGCACGTAGTCGATCCCCTGTTCGCTGGCAATCACAGCCGCAACGTGCGTATATTTGGGCGTACCACCCTTCTCGCACAAGGCCTTATAGGCCAGCACGAGCGAAGAGCCCGTGGCGAGCATCGGATCGACCAGCAACAAGACCTTGCCTTCGAGGTCGCCGCACGAGATATACTCGACCTTGACCGTAAACTTGCCGTCTTTCGTACTTTTACGGTAGGCCGAAACAAAAGCGTTCTCGGCATCGTCGAAGTAGTTCAGGAATCCCTGATGGTAAGGCAGCCCGGCCCGCAGGATCGTCGCTACGACGACCTGGTCGTCGATCAGCCCGACCTCCGCTTCGCCCAGCGGCGTCTCGACGACACGGGGCGAATAGGCGAGCTCCTTCGAGATCTCGTAGGCCGTGATTTCCCCGATACGCTCCAGGTTACGACGGAAGCGCATCGAATCCTTCTGCACCGACTTATCGCGGATCTGTGCGATGAACTTGTTGAGGACAGTGTCCTGTTTACTCAAAATATGCAGGGTCATAGGTATGAAGTTTGGTTGTCAATAGAGGAAGTTGTTGAAGGGGTAACGCCCGGCATGTATCTCGCGTACCATCCCGTAGAGATCCGAACGGAATTTCTCGATGTTGGTCTTGGCGAGCGCCGAAAGGAAAATGCAGGGGGTATTGGCCCGGGCGATCCAGCTCTTTTTCAGGTCGTCGAGCGACAGGTTCTCGCGCGTGGCGGGCGTGAGGTCGTCCTCGTCCTTCCTGACATAGGTATAGGCATCGACCTTGTTGAAGACCAGGTAAACGGGTTTGTCGCCCGCGCCGATATCCTGCAGGGTCTGCTTCACCACGTCGATCTGCTCTTCGAACTGCGGATGTGAGATGTCGACCACATGCACCAGCAGGTCGGCTTCGCGCACCTCGTCGAGCGTCGATTTGAACGACTCGATCAGCTCGGTGGGCAATTTGCGGATGAATCCCACGGTATCGGACAGCAGGAACGGGAGGTTGTCGAAAACCACCTTGCGCACCGTCGTGTCGAGTGTCGCAAAGAGTTTGTTCTCGGCAAAGACCTCGCTTTTGGAGATCAGGTTCATCAACGTGGACTTGCCCACGTTGGTATAGCCTACCAGCGCCACACGCACCATCGAACCGCGGTTCGAACGCTGCACGGCCATCTGACGGTCGATTTTCTGCAAATCCTCCTTGAGTTTGGAGATCCGGTTGCGGATGATACGGCGGTCGGTCTCGATCTCTCGCTCACCCGCACCGCCGCGGGTTCCGGTACCGCCGCGCTGCCGTTCGAGGTGAGTCCACATGCCCGAAAGGCGGGGCAGCATATATTCGTAGTTGGCCAGCTGCACCTGCGTCTTGGCATAGGCCGTCTGCGCCCGCGACATGAAGATATCGAGGATCAGGCGCGTACGGTCGAGGATGCGGCAGGGCATGGCCTTTTCGATATTGCGTGTCTGCGACGGGGAGAGCTCGTCGTCGAAAATCGCCACGTCGATCTGCTGCTCCCGGCAGTAACCGGCGATCTCGTCCAACTTGCCGGGGCCGACGTATATGCGGGCCGAAGGCTGCGGCAACCGCTGCGTAAAGCGTTTCACACTCACGATATCGGCCGTTTCGGCCAGGAATTCGAGTTCGTCGAGGAACTCTTCGGCCTGCCGCGGATCCTGGTTGTCGCGGACAACGGCGACCATCACGGCGCGCTCCCGGCAATCGGAGACAGCCTCGGGGCCCGGAGTTATATTTTTATTCTCAGTCAAAGTCGTACACTTAATTTTAAACGGTTACAGCGTGCGCATGTTGCGGCACGAAAGGCGCTCCCTGCGGGGAGCAAACATTATGCTACAAAAAGGGTATCCTGCTTTCGGCGGATACCCTGTTCATTAAATTGTCATGCAGAACATTCTCAACTCAAACCACATACGTCCGGTCAGTTCTGTACGCGAAAATCGACCGGGAGCGTGTATTTGACACGCACAGCCTGGTTACGCTGCTTGCCGGGGCTCCATTTCGGCGACTTGTTGAGCACGCGGATGGCTTCTTCGGAAAGCGACCGGTCGGGCGACTGCAACACCTCGATATTGGTCAGGCGACCGTCCTTGTCAATTACGAACGAAAGAACGACACGACCCTGAATCTGGTTTTCGAGGGCGAGCTGCGGGAACTTGACGTTCTGCATCACCCACGTCCGGAACGTATTGAGGTCTCCGTCCTGAAACGATGGCATCGTCTCGGCGGTAATGAAAATCGTGTCGTCCGCGAAATCCTCGTCCTTGGCCGGCGGCACAATTTCGACAATCGCATCCGGATCGAAATCCTCGAACGTGAGATCTGTCTGCACGAACCGGTGATTGGGAATGACCTCAATCAACTGGGAAAGGGCCTTTACCTCGACCTTCTGGGGTTTCTGTTTGGGCAGGTCGGTCGTGACCGGGACAATATCGACATCGACGGGCATAACATTCACTGCGACTTTCTGGATCCTGTACTCGTCCGGCGTATAGGTAAATGCGACAATGACCAGGGACAATGCCACGACCAAACCGATCTCCAATAAAAGGCCTCTCTTATTCCTAAGATCTGCCTTGAATGATTTTTTAATCTCCATATCAATCAGAATTAGGTGGTTAGTACGCGAATCCAGTGCAGCGTATGTATCGTCGGGATTCCGGGTCGCTGCCGCCGGAATCCCCTCACCGTCCCGGCTTAGTTCTGCACGCGGAAGTCAACGGGCAGGGTGTACTTTACACGTACAACCTGGTTACGCTGCTTGCCGGGGCTCCACTTCGGCGACTTGTTCAGCACGCGGATGGCCTCTTCGGAAAGCGACCGGTCGGGCGTCTGCAACACCTGGATATTGGTCAGGCGTCCGTCCTTCTCGATCACGAACGAAAGAACCACACGGCCCTGGATGCCGTTTTCGAGGGCGATCTGCGGGAACTTGACGTTCTGCTGAACCCACGTACGGAAGGTATTAAGGTCACCTCCCTGGAACGAAGGCATCGTCTCGGCGATCAGGAACGGCTGGTCGTCCTCGATGGTCTCCTCGACCACGTCGACCTGCTGGATCACCTCGGTGTTCTCGTCGAATTCGGCAAAGTCCACCTCGGTCGTGATCTTCGTGTCGTTGGTCACCACCTGCAACAGGTCGGCGATCACCTTCACCTCGACCTTCTTGGGAGGTTCGGGCGGCTTCTGATCCTGACGGGTAATCTCGGTAATTTCTTCTTCGACCGGGCCGTAGTTCAAGTCCGGCTTTTCGATCCGGTACTCCTTCGGCGTGTAGGCAAAAGCCGCAATAACCAGGATAAGGGCTACGACAAGTCCGATTTCAAGCAAAAGACCCCGCTTGTTCTGAAGGTCTGCTTTGGGTGATTTCTTGATTTCCATTTATTTTAAATTTAATTGTTCGGCAATGATAAATCGCACATAGACATGCTATGCACCACAAATATATGGATAAAAATTCAAAAATGCGCCATTCGGCACGAAAATCTTTATTTTTTGCCTACTTTTGCGGGGTAAAAGATCACATCGGAGATTGATAAATGGCCGTTTCGGAACCACTATACGGGAAAAACCCTGCGGAGCTCGCCGCCCTCTGCGCCGAGACGGGCCTGCCGCGTTTCGCGGCACGACAGCTCGCCCGCTGGCTCTATGTGAAGCACATCGAAGACCCGATGCTGATGACCGATATCCCGGCTGCCCGGCGCGCCCTGCTGGCCGAACGATTCCGGCAGGTGCTGACCCCGCCCGAACGGGTCACCGAATCGGCCGACGGCACGAAGAAATACCTCTTCCGCACACAGCAGGGAGCCTACATCGAATCGGCCTATATTCCCGACGGCGACAGGGCCACGCTCTGCGTCTCGTCGCAGGCCGGGTGCCGCATGGGGTGTAAATTCTGCGCCACGGGGCGGCAGGGGCTGCAACACTCGCTTACGGCGGAAATCCTCAACCAGATCGTCTCCCTGCCCGAACGCGACACGCTGACGAACGTAGTTTTCATGGGCATGGGCGAACCGATGGACAATACGGACAACGTGCTCAGAACGCTCGACATCCTCACGGCGGAATGGGGCTTCGGTTGGTCGCCCACGCGCATCACGCTCTCCACGGCAGGCGTCGTCCCCGAGTTGCGGCGGTTGCTCGACAGCACGAAGGTGCACCTGGCCGTGAGCCTGCACAACCCCTTCCACGAGGAGCGGGCAGCCATCATGCCCGTCGAACGGGCATGGCCGGTCGCCGAGGTCGCGGCAATCCTGCGCCGATACGACTTCACGCACCAGCGCCGCGTATCGTTCGAATACATCGTCATGAGCGGGCTGAACGACTCGCCGCGGCATATTCGCGAACTGTGCCGCCTGCTGGACGGCATCAAGTGCCGCATCAACCTGATCCGGTTCCATAAAATCCCCGGGTCACCCTATTTCTCGCCGGACGACGCAGCCATGGTGCGTTTGCGCGACACGCTGACGGCCAAGGGCATACAAACCACGATCCGGGCTTCGCGCGGGGAGGACATCCAGGCGGCCTGCGGGCTGCTGAGCACTTCGGCACTCGAAGGCGGGCAATAGAGCACGGTTCTTGCACGTTATACGGAAAACGAATCCGCATGAAAAAACTGACCTTCATACTGATGCTGGCACTCGGAGCGGGCGCCGCACAGGCACAGGTGAAATTCGAAACAAAATCGACCGACGCCGTCCGGGAGATGGCGGTCAAAACCGGAAAACTGGTCTTTATCGACCTCTACGCCACGTGGTGTCCGCCCTGCCGCACGATGGAACGGGAGGTTTTCTCACGCAAGGACGTGGGGGATTTCATGGAACGGCATTTCGTGGCCGCCAAATACGACGTGGACAAAACCACGGGCAAGGAACTGCTCAAACGCTACGGAAGCGGGGCGATCCCGCTCTACCTGATCTTCGACACGCAGGGCGAACTGCTGGGGCGCATACAGGGGGCGGCCAAGCCCGACAAATTCATGGCCGACCTGCAAACGATCCTCGACAGACAGCAGCCCAAACAGGGAAAGTAATCACCTGGGCTCCCGGCCTGAAACGGCTGGTGTCGCCAGCCGATGCACGAGCCAGAGATTGACCGCGGCGACGAGACATCCCGCCATCCCGCATAACACGAACTCCCGGAGCGAAAAGAACCGGGAGTTTATCATGATGCACAGTCCCCAGCCACAGCACGCCAGGCACGACAGCGACGTCGCAACGACGGGGACATAGCGTCCCACGGCAACCCACTGCCCGAGATGGATCAGCAGGTGCATCCCGAACGCAAGGAACAGGGCCAGCCACGGATAATAACAGCCGGCAAGGGCCGCACAGGCCGTTACCGCCACCAGCAAAACCAGTTCTTCGGCAGCCATGGCGGCAAACCGAAAGGGGGAGATCCCGTCGAAATGCAGGAGCATGCGGCGGGCGAGCTGCGGGAAACGCCGCGCCCGCCACTCCCGGTTGCGGCGAAGCCACGGCGGAAGAAAGAGCACCTCCTCAGCATCGTGGAGCAGGAACATCGCGGGCAGCGACCACAACAGCAACCCGGGAAGGAGCACGCCGTCCGCCATACGGATTTATTTTTTAGGGGTATAGACCACTTTCTTGGTCTCGAAGAACTCCTCTCCGAAGAACCGCGGAATATCGTAGATATACCAGCGCATACCGGTTTGCGCCAGTTCTTCGGCCAGGTCGCCGCCCTTGAGGTAGAGGATACCGTTCGGAAGCGAGCCTTTCTGTCCCTTCCCGATTTTCGCCCAGATCCATCCGACGAACTCCGGCATTGCCGTGACGGCGCGCGAAACGACATAATCGTAGCGTTCCTGCAGCGTCTCGACCCTCACGCAGCGGGGATCGAGGTTCCGCAGTCCGAGCCCGGCGGCGACGCCCCCGACGACCGTGATCTTCTTGCGGATGGAATCGGCGGCGGTGAAATGCGCCTCGGGAAAGAGAATCGCCAGCGGTACCGAAGGAAAGCCGCCGCCGCACCCCACGTCGAGGATACGGGCACCGGCATCGAACGTACAGACCTTGGCGATGGCGAGCGAATGCAGCACATGGCGCAGGTAGAGCTGGTCGAAATCCTTGCGCGAGACGACGTTGATCTTGGCGTTCCAGTCGGCGTAAAGGCCGTACAGGGCGGCGAACTGCTGCCGCTGCAACTCCGTCAGGGCGGGGAAATATTTGTCGATAAGTTCCATGCATATCGTATTTTCGGGGAGGGGTCAGTTTTTCTCGCCTTCGGTTATCAGGCGGCACATCTGTTCGCGGGCACGGTGTATCTGCGTCTTGACGGTGCCGAGCGGCAATTTGAGGTTGGCGGCGATCTCTTCGTAAGAGTATTCGTCGAAGAACCGCATGACGATCAGCGTCCGGTAGCGCGGGGCGAGGCGTTCGAGGTAATGCTCGATCTGCGTCCGCTGCTGCATGCTGATGACGCTCTCTTCGGGCGTCGGAGTCGTCGACGGAGGCGAGGAGAAACGTTCGTCGATCGACAGGTCGTCCTGGCGGCGCCGCACGAAGTCGATGAACGTATTGCGGGCGATGGTGTAAACCCACTGCCCGAAGGTATAGACGGTACTGTAACGATGCAGGTTGATGTAGACCTTGATAAACGTCTCCTGCAACAGGTCGTCGGCATCGTTGACACCCCCCAGCCGCTGCACGAAAAGGCGGTGGATCGCATCGCGGTAACGGTTGAACAGGTATTCGAAGGCCCTGTCGTCGCCTTCGAGCACGAGTTCCACCAGGCGCCGGTCTTCGGCGACGATATAGTCGGCTATCTCCATACGCGGTCATCTCGTCGCAGCAGCAGCACCCCGAGCAGGAACGCCCACAGCGGACTGAGCAGGTCGTAAACAAAATAACGGCCGGCCATGCCCGCCTCTCCCAGGCGGCGTGCGATGCGTCGCACCTGAATCGCCACGAGCAGGTAGCGAACCAGCACCAGCACGAGGGCCGCGATCTTGTATTCGAACGGCATCACCGCCAGCGCACAGGCGGCCGTGATGAAAAAAAGCGCCCGCGACCCCAGTTCCCACTGGATGTAATTCTTCACCTGCTGCGGATAGAACGCGAATGCCGAACCGTAATAACGCAACTGCCCCATCCACCAGCGCATACCGCCCCACATTTTCTCGCGCAACGTCGCACGCGGCGAGAGGATCACGCTCACATTGTCGTGCGTCATGACCTTCTGCATGTAGAGGTCGTCCTCGCCGATATTCATGTTGAGATGGCTGAACCCCTTGGAGCCGAAATAGATGTTCTTCGTAAACCCGATGTTGTGGAGCGTTCCCCGGTAAGGGTTTCGGCGCACGGCACGGGCGATCCAGTCGGCGGAGTGCATCATGCGCCAGACGCGCATCATGTAGTTCGTAAAGCCTTTCCCGCGCTCCACGCCGCAGTAACCCACGACGATCTCGCCCCGCGTAAAGCCCTTGGCCATCAATGCCAGCCAGCGGTCGGTCTGGGGGACGGCATCGGTCGAAGTGAAGACCATGCACTCGTAGTGCGCCGACTTGATGCCCACGTTGAGCGCCATCTTGCGCGAAATGGGGAAGCGGGGGTCGAGGTGAATCTTGGTCGTCACGATCTGGGGGAACGACTGTTTCAGCCGCACGAGCTCCTCGTAGAAATCGGAATCGTGGCCGACGTAGACGATCACCACCTCGAAATCGGGGTAGTTCTGCGCCAGGATCAGCGGCAGCCGCTCCTCGACGAACGAATAGTCCTCCGAGAAGAGCGGGATGACGACCGACACCTGGGGATCGGCCTCCAGCACGGCCGGGCGGCGGTTATTCTTGTAGCCGGGGATACGGCCGTAAACGAAAATATAGTAGTACAACTGCACGCCGAACATGGCGAGCACGGCCCCTGCGAGGGCAATGCCTTCCCAGCCGTAGCATGTCAGAATAGTATCGAAAAATTGCATACAGGCGAAATATGTGTAAAGGTACAAAACAATTCAGAATTCCCAAATCAGATTATTTTATGTATTTTTGCCGAATATATGAGCATGAAGTTTACATTACAGCATAAGGATCCGGCGTCCAAAGCCCGCGCGGGCGAACTGGCGACAGACCACGGCGTCATCCGCACCCCGATTTTCATGCCTGTGGGTACAGCCGCCACGGTCAAAGGCATTTTCCACCGCGACGTGCGCGACGAGGCCCGGGCGCAGATCATCCTGGCGAACACCTACCACCTCTACATGCGCCCCGGCATGGAGATCATCGAAAAGGCCGGGGGCGTACACCGTTTCTCGACCTGGGAAGGGCCGATGCTCACCGACAGCGGCGGCTTCCAGGTCTTCTCGCTCGCAGCTTGCCGCAAGCTCAGGGAGGAGGGATGCCATTTCCGGTCGCATATCGACGGTTCGAAACACCTCTTCACCCCCGAAAGCGTCGTGGACACCGAGCGCACGATCGGCGCCGACATCATGATGGCTTTCGACGAATGCCCCCCGGGCGACGCCCCGCGCGAATACGCGGCCAAATCGCTGGCGCTGACCGAGCGATGGCTGGATCGCTGCTTCGACCGTTACCATCAGACCGAACCCAAATACGGCCACTACCAGGCGCTGTTCCCCATCGTACAGGGATGCACCTACCCCGACCTCAGGGCGCATGCGGCCGAAAACGTGCAACAGTACGGCGCCGACGGGTATGCCATCGGCGGACTGGCGGTCGGCGAACCGACCGAGGTAATGTACGAGATGATCGAAGTGGTCAACGCCATACTGCCCGAAGACCGTCCCCGTTATTTAATGGGCGTGGGCACGCCGGTGAACATCCTCGAAGGGATCGAGCGCGGCGTGGACATGTTCGACTGCGTGATGCCGACGCGCAACGGCCGCAACGGGCAGCTGTTCACGGCCGAAGGCGTCATCAACATCCGCAACAAGAAATGGGAGGACGACTTCTCGCCGATCGACCCCGAGGGCACGGCGTTCGTCGACACGCTCTATACGAAAGCCTACCTGCACCACCTGGTGACATGCGGCGAAATGCTGGCGGCGCAGATCGCCTCGCTGCACAACATCGCCTTCTACCTGCGGCTGGTGACGATGGCCCGCGAGCACATCGCTGCCGGGGATTTCAAGCCGTGGAAGGAGGCGATGGTCGGCAAACTGATGCGCAGACTGTGAAAGGACTTTTACCAAACAACCAAACGAAAAAAAGATTATGAAAAGATCAATTCAAGTCATCCTGTTCGGGTTGTGGGTCTTGCTGGCCAGCCCGTCCTGTTCGGAGAACAAACCGGCGGCGGCATCTCCTGCGGTTGGGGTTTGGGCTGATAAGGACTGCGAACTGTTCCGTTCAAAACGCTTCGCGCTGCTATTCGAGCGCAATGACAGCATAACAACCTCCCTCCTGCAACTCATGGACGCCACGGACACCGTGTTATTGGGTAAAACCGTATTCGCGCCCGACACGGTGCTCATGCAGTATATCTGGACACCCGGAGAAGCACAACAATCCGCCGATTTGGGAACCGTGCAGCCCGACGGACGGCTGCGTATCGTGGTAGACGGTCGGGAACGAATGCTCGAAAAAGTGGAAAACTTTGAGGTCGTCGCACCCTACGAGATGCTGAAAGCCTCGCCGTTGGAGATCGGCTCCTGCATCCAGCAATGGTGCTTGGGCACGAGATGCCACTGCGAAAACGGAACCGTCAGCTTCCAAGCGGGAACCAACCGGCACAGTTATACGTTCAATATCGAGCCGGGATTCGTCTATTGCCGAGCCGCCCGCCTGCGGTTTAACGACCACGGCGGACTTTTCGCACAGAACGTCCGTATGATGGACAACTCGCGGGAGCACACCGCCTACATGGCCCCCGACAACCGCGCCGAGAGCGCCGAACCGCTGAAAATTGACAACACGAAATTCAGTCCCGACCAGTGCGTCTTCGACGAGGACGGCATCTACTGGTCGTTTATCCGGTTCGAAGGCAATACGGCCGTTATCCACGGCTGCGGAGAGTTGTACAGGTTCGCACGGCCTGCGATCGACGATCCGGATCAAACCGAATGGATCGCATTCGAAAAATATTGACAACCGAAAAGATGAAGCTGCGTTTTCCGGGGTTTAAGATCTTAGACCGCTACATACTGGGGAAATTCCTCGCGACCTACTTCTTCGCCATCGCGATGATTATCGTCGTGGTCGTACTGTTCGACTACGTGGAGAAGATCGACGACTTCACGGAACTGCACGCCCCGCTCAACGAGGTGATCTTCGACTACTACCTGAATTTCATCCCGTTCTTCATCAACCAGTTCAGCGGACTGTTCACCTTCA
>OODS01001500.1_pt1 | contig 15011 bp, 10 predicted proteins | sample 1671531 | NCBI WGS metagenome assembly OODS01 (sample SAMN06348166, study PRJEB24527) | human gut metagenome | biome: human gut; feature: ankylosing spondylitis patient; material: feces | host: Homo sapiens | place: China | collected 2015-10 | reverse complement strand
ATAAAGAAAAGGAGACTGTTGCTATGAGATACATAGAAGAAAGGTGTTTTGATATGAAAGAAAACAAACGAACAATTTCTGTAGATTAACTTCTTTTTTGTAAAGATTGTGAAAATGAAACACTGTTTCTACATACGAAAAGACTCTATGCAGACAACGAAGAATATCTCTGTTATCCTCTAAACATTCTATTGTGAAATTACAGTGCAAATTGTCCGTAAAATGTGTTACACTTCTAATACAGCAAAAAATAGCTTTTGATTTATCACCGCAGGCTGATCGGTTTCTATAATGGCAGAACGATGAGCGCGGCGGAGCTGATAGGCTGATTTTTGTATGCTGTGTTGATATAGGAGGGAACGACTGTGGAAGCGTATACAAGTTTTGCGTATGTTTATGATACATTTATGGATAATGTTCCTTATGGCGAATGGGCGAGGCACATCCGCGAGAAGCTTTGCGAACATGGCGTGACAGACGGGATCGTGCTCGACCTCGGATGCGGAACAGGAACGATGACGGAACGGCTTGCCGGATATGGATACGATATGATAGGGGTCGATAATTCGGAGGAAATGTTAGAACTTGCGATGGAAAAGAAAACGGAGTCAGGATATGATATCCTCTATCTGCTTCAGGATATGCGCGGGTTTGAGCTGTACGGAACCGTTCGGGCGGTCGTAAGCGTCTGCGATTCCGTTAACTATATAACAGAACCAGACGAACTGGAAGAAGTCTTCCGACTTGTAAACAATTACCTTGATCCGAAAGGGATTTTTTTATTTGACTTCAATACTGTTCACAAATACCGCGATGTGATCGGTGACAGTACGATCGCGGAAGACCGCGGCGTGTGCAGCTTTATTTGGGATAACAGATACTATGAGAAAGAACAGATCAACGAGTACGATCTGACGCTGTTTATCGCGGAAGATTTTAACCCTATGGAAAATGCATATGTTTCAGAAAGAACGGCAGATTCGGAAGATGCTCTGCTTTCAGAAGAAGGAGCGGGTGACTTGGAAGATACTATGTTTTCAGAAGAAGAGGGTGGCGAAAACGGAAGTTTATATCGGAGATATACGGAGACGCATTATCAAAGAGGGTATACGCTTGCCGAGATACAAGAACTTCTGGAACGTGCAGGTCTTGTATTTATAGAGGCTTACGATGCGGATACGAAAGAGACGCCGAACGATACGAGCGAGAGAATATGCGTGATCGCCCGTGAAAACGGAAAATAAACAGAATGAGTAATAATAAAATAACGATAAATTCATGATAAATAAACAGAGCAAGCGACAAAAAGAAAATAGAATGAAGTAATGATAAAATAAAACAGAACAGGAGAAAGATTGATGAAAGATTATATTGTAAGAGCATCTGCGGCGAATGCACAGATCCGCGCATTTGCGGCAGTGACAACAGAACTGACAGAGGAGGCTCGCAAGCGTCATGAGACAAGTCCTGTCGCAACGGCGGCTCTCGGAAGACTGCTCACAGGCGGAGCAATGATGGGAAGCATGATGAAAAATGACACAGATATGCTGACGATACAGATCAAATGTTCCGGTCCGATCGGAGGTCTTACAGTGACAGCGGACAGCAAAGGGAATGTCAAAGGTTATGTGCATGAACCGAATGTGATTCTTCCTCCGAAAAACGGAAAACTCGATGTAGGCGGAGCGCTCGGACAGGGCGTAATGACGGTGATAAAAGACATGGGGCTTAAAGAGCCGTATTCAGGACAGACGATTCTTCAGACAGGGGAAATCGCGGAAGATCTGACGTATTATTTCGCTACGTCAGAACAGGTTCCGTCTTCCGTAGGGTTGGGCGTTCTCATGGAAAAAGACAATACGGTGCGCTGTGCAGGCGGATTCATTGTGCAGGTAATGCCGTTTATCGAAGATGAAGTGTTGAACAAACTGGAAGAAAATATTCAGAACATCCGATCTGTAACTTCTATGCTCGATCATGGACATACGCCGGAAGAAATGCTTGCGCAAGTATTAGAAGGACTTGATCTTGAGATTACAGATACGATGCCTGCAAAATTTTATTGCAACTGTTCAAAGAAGCGGATCGAAAAGGCAATTATCAGCATCGGTAAAAAAGATATTCAGTCAATGATCGATGATGGAAAAGATATCGAAGTAAAATGTCATTTCTGTAATGAAGCATATAATTACACTGTAGACGAGCTGAAAGAATTACTGAAAAAAAGCAGATAAGGCAGAAAATCAGGCAAAACAGTTATTACGGATGAAGATAGAAAATAGAGTAAGACGGCTTGTGCCGATGATGGGGAAACCAGAAAAGCCGGGAGCGGAAAGGTGGAGTTAAAGATGAGACATGGTTTTGTGAAAGTAGCGGCTGCCACGCCTGATATTCGAGTGGCAGATGTGGAATATAATACAGAACAGATATGCAGGGCGATCGATCAGGCATATGAAAAAGGGGCGAAGATCGTCGCATTTCCCGAATTATGCGTAACAGGATATACATGCGGAGATCTTTTTACGCAGAACGTTTTGCTGAACGCGGCATACGGCGCAGTGAAAAAGATTGCAGGGCATACAAAAGGCAAAAACATTCTGGCGTTTGTGGGAATGCCGCTTACAGAAGGCGGGAAGCTTTATAACACGGCGGCGGCAGTCAACGATGGAAAAGTGATCGGATTTACAACGAAAACATTTCTTCCCAATTACGGAGAGTTTTACGAGATGCGTCAATTCACTCCGGGACCGGACAGTGTGAGGTGGATTCAGTTTGACGGAGAAAAGGTTCCTTTCGGGCCGAAGATCCTGTTTCAGGATGATGAGACGGCGGATCTTATAGTAGGCGCGGAAATATGCGAAGACGTCTGGTCTCCTGTTCCTCCGAGTATTGAGGAGGCTTTGGCAGGAGCGACGATCATTGTCAACTGTTCTGCAAGTGACGAAACGGTCGGAAAAGGAAGTTACAGAACCCGTCTGATCGCAGGTCAGTCCGCGCGCCTGATCGCGGGATATGTCTATGCGAACGCGGGAGAAGGAGAGTCAACGACGGATCTCGTTTTCGGAGGACATAATATCATTGCGGAAGACGGAACGATCCTCCGGCAGTCAGAACGTTATAAAAACGAGATCATTTATTCAGAGATCGATCTTGAAAAAATTGTAGGAGAGAGACGTAAAAATACGACGTTTTCACCGGAAAAGCTAAATTGCGGTTGTCCGGTAGTTGTGCCGTTTCATGTGGGAATATGCGATACTGTTCTTACGAGAAACTTTTCACAGCATCCGTTCGTGCCGTCTGACGAGGCGGCGCGAGCGCATATTTGTGACGAAATCTTGACAATTCAGGCAATGGGTCTGAAAAAAAGGTTGTCGCATACGAATGCAAAATCAGCGGTTGTCGGCATTTCGGGCGGTCTGGATTCTACATTGGCTCTGCTTGTCACGGCAAAGGCGTTCGATATGCTGGGACGGGATAAAAAAGAGATTATTGCGGTTACGATGCCGTGCTTTGGGACAACAGACCGCACATATAATAATGCGTGTGAGATGACGAGACAGACCGGAGCGACGTTGATTGAAGTGCCGATCGGAGAAGCGGTGAACGTTCATTTCAGAGATATCGGACATGATCCCGATGTGCATGATGTAACTTATGAAAATGCACAGGCAAGAGAGCGGACTCAGGTGCTTATGGATATTGCGAATCGGGAAGCCGGTATGGTGATCGGAACAGGCGATATGTCGGAGCTTGCTTTAGGGTGGGCGACATATAACGGAGATCACATGTCTATGTACGGCGTCAATGCGTCTGTACCGAAAACGCTTGTGCGTCATCTTGTTCAGCATGCGGCGGATACAACAGAAAATGAATCATTAAGACAGGTGCTTTATGATGTGCTTGATACGCCTGTAAGTCCTGAACTTCTTCCGCCGAAAGACGGAGACATAGCACAGAAAACAGAAGATCTTGTCGGACCGTACGAACTGCATGACTTTTACCTTTATTATATGCTCCGCTTCGGTTTCTCACCGGAGAAAATTTTTACTTTGGCGGTGAATGCGTTTGCAGGCGTTTATGAAAAAGAGACGATTTTGAAATGGCTGAAAATATTTTATCGTAGATTTTTCTCGCAGCAGTTCAAACGTTCTTGTCTGCCGGACGGACCGAAAGTCGGAAGCGTAGCTCTTTCGCCGCGAGGCGACTGGAGAATGCCAAGCGACGCATGCGCGGCGTTATGGCTGAAAGAGTTGGAACAACTGCAATAACTGTAAATAACAGGAATAACCGGAAACAACAAGGATAGATAGAAACAACAGGAATCATCGGAACATCTCTTTGGGAAACGAGGTGTTGACGGAACTGTTATATAAAATGAGTGGGAAAGTGTGAGAATATATGAAACTGATCAAGACAGAAGAAGCGGTCGGAAGTGTACTCTGCCATGACATTACACAAATCATTCCCGGCGTTGTAAAAGACGCAGTTTTCCGAAAAGGGCATGTGGTAACGCAAGAGGATATTCCGGTACTGCTCTCGGTTGGAAAAGAGCATCTGTATGTATGGGAGAAACAAGAAGGAATGCTTCATGAAAACGAGGCGGCGGAAGTTTTAAGACGAGTATGTCAGGGGAGATTTCTGAAAGCGTCAAAGCCGAAAGAAGGGAAGATTGAGCTGACGGCGGAAACAGACGGACTGCTTAAAGTTGATAAAGAAAAACTGAACGCGGTAAATGGGTTAGGACAAATCGTGATCGCATCACGCCACGGGAATTTTCCTGTGAAAAAAGGAGACAAGGTCGCAGGAATGCGTGTCGTACCTCTCGTGATCGAAGAAGAAAAGATGGAACAGGTTAACCGGATGTGCGGAAACGAACCGATTTTTACGATTCTGCCGTTTTGTCAGATGAAAGCGGCGGTCGTGACAACCGGAAGCGAAGTGTATCACGGAAGGATCGAAGATAAATTTACTCCTGTTGTAAAAGAAAAACTAAGAGAGTGCGGTATGGAAGTAATCGGCGATACTCTTTGCAGTGACGATGCCGATATGGTTACAGAAGCTGTGAAAAAGTGGATCGAACAGGGGGCGGAACTGGTTGTCTGCACCGGAGGAATGAGCGTCGATCCTGATGACCGTACACCTCTTGCAATCCGAAATGCGGCAGATGAAGTGATCACTTATGGAGCTCCGGTTTTACCCGGCGCGATGTTTATGCTCGCATATGCAGGAAAAGTTCCGATCATGGGACTCCCGGGATGCGTAATGTATGCAAAACGGACGATATTCGATCTGATACTGCCGAGAATTGCGGCGGGGGAACGGCTGAAAGCAGAAGATTTTACCGCGCTCGGAGAAGGCGGTTTGTGTTTGAACTGTCCGGTGTGTACTTTCCCGAACTGCAGTTTCGGAAAATAGGAAGAAAAATAAATCATAAAAGGAATGAGAGGAAAATTTTCGGAGGTAGTAAAATGAGAACCGGTATACAGGAAGAATTAGAATTGTATATGAGTAAATCTGTGGCGCAGGCATCAAACAGAGAGATTTATGAAGCGTTGCTTTTGTTTGTGCAGAAACTGGCGGCAGGAAAAGAAAGAGCTGCAGGGAAAAAGAAGCTTTATTACATTTCGGCAGAGTTTTTGATCGGAAAACTGTTGTCAAACAATATGATCAATCTCGGTATTTATGATGAAGTAAAAGAAATGCTCTTTCAAAACGGAAAAGATATATGTCAGATCGAGGAGGTTGAGCCGGAGCCATCTCTTGGAAACGGAGGGCTTGGGAGACTGGCGGCATGTTTTCTTGATTCGATCGCAACACTCGGACTGCCCGGAGACGGGATCGGACTGAATTATCACCTCGGCCTGTTCAAACAGGAGTTTAAAGACCATCTTCAAAAAGAGCTTCCGAATCCGTGGATTGAGAAACAGTCATGGCTGACAAAAACGGATGTTGTCTATCCGGTTTCTTTCAGAGGATTGAAAGTTAATGCAAGAATGTACGATATCGCAGTGACGGGATATCATGATCAGACAAACAAACTGCACCTTTTTGACATCGATTCTGTTGATGAGGGAATCGTGGAAGACGGAATTCATTTTGATAAAGAAGATATCGCAAAAAATCTGACGTTGTTTTTATATCCTGATGACAGCGATGAAAAAGGAAGGCTTCTGCGCATTTATCAGCAGTATTTCATGGTAAGCAGCGCCGCACAGATGATCTTGGATGAATGTGTGCAAAAAGGAAGTACATTGTATGATCTGCCGGATTATGCTGTCATCCAGATCAACGACACTCATCCTACAATGGTCATTCCCGAACTGATCCGGCTTCTTGTGGAAAGAGGGCTTGATATCGATGAAGCGATCGATGTCGTATCCCGTACATGCGCGTATACGAATCATACGATTTTGGCAGAAGCGCTTGAAAAATGGCCGATCGGATATTTAAAAAAGGTTGTGCCGCAGCTCGTTCCGATCATTGAGATACTTGATGATAAAGTTCGCAGAAGATTCAGCGATGAATCAACAGCCATCATAGACAGAAACGATACTGTTCATATGGCGCATATCGACATTCATTACGGATTCAGCGTTAACGGAGTGGCGGCGCTTCATACGGACATCTTAAAACAATCGGAACTGAATCATTTTTATAAAATCTATCCTGATAAATTCAATAATAAAACAAACGGGATTACGTTCCGCAGATGGCTTCTTCACTGCAACCCGCGTCTTACGGCGCTGCTTGATGAAACAATCAAAGACGAGTATAAAGAAGATGCCTCTAAACTTGTCAAACTGCTTGAATACAAAGACGACGAGACTGTTTTGAAACGCCTTTTAGAGATTAAAAAAGAAAATAAAAAAGATCTTGCCGCGTATCTGAAAGAGACACAGGCAATAGAGATAGACGCAGATACGATTTTCGATATTCAGGTAAAAAGACTTCACGAGTATAAACGGCAGCAGTTAAATGCACTGTATATTATTGATAAATATTTGGAGATCAAGGAGGGGATTCTTCCGAAAACTCCGATCACAGCGATCTTCGGGGCGAAAGCGGCTCCGGCATATGTGATCGCAAAGGATATCATTCATCTTATACTTTGCCTGCAGGAGATCATTAATAATGATCCGGAAGTAAGTCCTTATCTGAAAGTTGTCATGGTAGAGAATTATAATGTGACAAAGGCTGAAAAACTGATTCCTGCATGTGATATATCCGAGCAGATCTCTCTTGCGTCAAAAGAGGCAAGCGGCACGGGGAATATGAAGTTTATGTTAAACGGTGCAGTCACTCTCGGTACAGAGGACGGGGCAAACGTAGAGATACATGAACTTGTAGGAGACGATAATATTTTCGTGTTCGGAGCGTCAAGCGACGAAGTAATCGAACATTATAAAAAAGCGGATTATTCGGCAAAAGATTATTATAAAAAGAATCCGAAGATCAAAGCGGCGGTTGATTTCATTACAGAAAAACAGATGATGAAGATCGGATGCAAAGAAAGTCTGGAGCGTCTGCAAAAAGAGCTGATAGGAAAAGACTGGTTTATGACATTTCTTGATTTTGATGCGTACAAAAAGGCAAAAGACAAGGCGCTGGCGGCGTATACAGATCAAAAGGAATGGGCGAAAAAGATGCTTGTCAATATTGCCGAAGCAGGCTACTTCTCATCAGACAGAACGATTGAACAGTATAATAGAGATATTTGGAAATTAACCAGATCATAAGATTAAAGAAAAATATTAGTAAAACGGTATATTGATGAAAAGGGGGATGGTTATGGAACGGGCAAGCGGCGTGCTGCTTCCGATATTTTCACTGCCGTCAAAATATGGAATCGGATGTTTTTCAAAAGAAGCCTATCAATTTATTGACAGGCTTAAGGCGGCAGGGCAAAGTTACTGGCAGATTCTTCCGTTAGGGCCGACCGGATACGGAGATTCTCCGTATCAGTCTTTTTCTACATTTGCAGGCAATCCGTATTTTATCGATCTTGAAACGCTTACAGGAGAAGGTTTGTTGACAGCGCAGGAGTGCGAATACGGATGTGAGAGAATACGGGAAGATAAGATAGATTATGAAAAAATATATAAGACACGGTTTCAAATACTTGAGAAAGCGTTTTCGCGTTTTGGAGAAAATGACGAATACCGCGCATTTGTTTCGGAAAATCAATTTTGGCTGGAAGATTATAGCCTCTATATGGCGATCAAAGACCGAAACGGCGGCGTGAGTTGGAATGAATGGGAAGAACCGCTTAAAAACAAAGAGTCACAGGCGATTGAAAATGCAAAAGCAGAGCTGTCGCGTCAGATTGCCTTTTACAAATTTCAGCAATATGAATTTGACAGACAGTGGAAACGCCTTCGCTCTTATGCGAACGAAAACGGCATAGAGATTATCGGAGATATTCCGATCTATGTTGCGTTTGACAGCGCGGATACATGGTCGGCGCCGGAGATGTTCCGTTTTAATGACGCTCTTGAACCGATCGATGTTGCGGGATGTCCGCCGGATGGATTTTCGCAGACAGGACAGTTGTGGGGGAATCCGCTCTACGATTGGGAATATCATAAAAAAACAGGGTACGACTGGTGGATTCGCAGGATCGAACACTGTTTCCGGCTGTATGATGTCGTGCGGATCGATCATTTCCGCGGTTTTGATGAATATTATGCTGTTCCGTACGGAGAAAAAACGGCAGTACACGGAAAGTGGATGCCGGGACCGGGGATAGAGCTGTTCCGGACGCTGGAAGAAAAGATCGGCAGAAAAAGGATTATTGCCGAAGATCTCGGCTTTTTAACTCCGAGTGTGATACAGCTTTTAAAAGAAAGTGGATTTCCGGGGATGAAAGTGCTTCAGTTTGCATTCGATTCAAGGGAAGATTCAAACTATCTCCCGCATACATATACAAGAAACTGCGTTGTATATACGGGAACTCACGATAATGATACGACAAAAGGATGGTATCACACGGCGGCAGGATCAACACGGCAGTTTGCAAAAGAATACATGTATAAGCCCCGTCTTGATGAAGATACGCTTGCGGGAGATTTTATTGCTATGGCAATGGGAAGCGCGGCGGATCTGTGCATCGTTCCGATGCAGGATTATCTGGGACTTGGAAGCGATGCACGAATTAATACGCCGTCCACACTTGGCGGGAATTGGGAATGGCGTATGAAACCGGGAGAGCCGGATGAAGGGACAGTTCGGGAGATGGAGCGAATGACAAAAATATACGGACGGCTGCGTTTTACTTAAATAAAGTTCCGAACCAGTAGATCAGTCCCAGTCCCCAGCTTGTGAAAATACCGTACAGGATAACAGGACCGGCGATCGTAAAAATTTTACATCCGATGCCGAATACCTGACCTTCTTTTTTGTATTCGATGGCAGGGGCAGCTACTGAATTTGCGAATCCGGTGATCGGCACGAGCGCTCCGGCGCCTCCCCAGGCTGCAAGTTTCTGGTAAATTCCGGTTCCGGTGAACAAAACGCTTAAAAGGATGAGCGACAGAGACATCCAGCGGCTGCACTCATCGGGAGAAAGATTTCGTAATTCAAAATAATGATAAATAACTTGTCCGAGCAGGCAGATCAGCCCGCCGAGGAAAAACGCTTTGCACATATTCAGAAAAAGATTATGTCGGGGCGTTTTTTCTTTTACATATTGTTCATATTGTTTTTCTTGTTTCAGTTTTTGTATTTTATCCATAGATGAAACACACTCCTTGCATTTCGCGCAACACGCGCGTTTTTAATTTCTTTTCTGTTAGTATCTGAAATAATTTTCCGAATATGTATATAAATTCATAATAATTTTTCGCAAATATGCCGACAATAAAAATAATAAAAATAAAACTGTAACAGTTCAGCCCACGCCATGTGTAAAACGCAATGCGTGCGTAACGTGGCTGATGGAAGACGGAGTCAGGGAAAGGAAGGATTATGGATCAGATAAAAGGGGCGCAAAGCATTATGTTTCGAGAAGCGCCGTATCTTATCAGCGCTGCGTCTGTCGCAGGCAGCAAAGAGGCGGATGGACCAATCGGGAAATTATTTGACGTGACAGATAAAGACGACCTGTTCGGAGCACAGACATGGGAAGAAGCGGAGAGTAACATGCAGAAAGAAGCGTGTGTTCTTGCGGCAGGAAAGGCACATGTGGACTTGAAAAAGATCCGATATCTTTTTGGAGGGGATCTTTTGCGGCAGGGAATAGCAACTTCAATGGGGGTAGAGGCTTTGCAGATTCCGATGTTCGGCCTCTACGGAGCATGTTCTACATCAGGAGAAGCGCTTGCGCTTGCATCTATGAACGCTGCCGCAGGATACGGAGGAACGATGATCGCCGTCACATCAAGTCATTTCGGAAGTGCGGAAAAAGAGTTTCGCTTTCCGTTAGGATATGCGAATCAGAGACCTCTTTCTTCACATTGGACAGTGACGGGAAGCGGCGCGTTTCTTGTGCAGTCGGCAGAGGAATACAGAAAACAAAACACAAAGTCGTACTTTTCTAATATTCGCATTACAGGAGTAACTGTCGGAAAGATCGTAGATTATGGCTTGAAGGATTCTCAAAATATGGGCGCGTGTATGGCTCCGGCGGCCATGGATACGATTGTACAGAACTTCCAGGATATGGAAAGAAAAGAAAAAGATTACGACAGGATTATTACAGGAGATTTAGGAAGCATCGGAAGAACGATTTTATTCGATCTTATCAGAGAAAAAGGGTACGATATATGCGAAAAACATATGGATTGCGGAATGACGATTTTTGATAAAGAACGGCAGGATACGCATGCCGGTGGAAGCGGATGCGGCTGCGCCGCCGTAACGCTGGCATCGTATGTACTTCCTAAATTAGAAAAAGGAGAATGGAAGCGGGTGTTATTTGTTCCTACAGGGGCGCTTATGTCTACCGTCAGTTTCAACGAGGGGGCGAGCGTACCGGGGATCGCTCACGGAATTGTTCTGGAAAGCGATGCATAGCATAAGGAAATTAAAAAGCAAGAAGATAGAAGGCAAAATGATAAAAGCAAGAAGAATGAGCAGAGTAGAAAAGAGAAAGGGTGAAACAAAATGGATTATGTAAAAGCGTTTATCGTAGGAGGTCTTATATGCGCGGCTGTGCAGATTTTATTAGACAGGACAAAGCTGATGCCGGGAAGGGTTATGGTGCTTTTAGTATGTGGCGGAGCTTTGCTTGGATTTTGCGGACTGTACGATCCGTTTCAGAAACTTGCCGGGGCAGGGGCAGGCGTTCCCCTTCCGGGATTCGGCAATGTGCTTTGGCAGGGCGTGAAAGAAGCTGTTGACAAATATGGATTTATGGGTGTGTTCATGGGTGGATTTCAGGCGAGTGCCGTCGGTATTTCCGCAGCGCTGATCTTCGGTTATATTGCGTCCTTTATCTTTGAACCGAAAATGAAAAAATAGATTTTTATGAAAATGTGTACAGAAATCAAGAAAAATAAAATAAAGAAGATTTCTGTACACACTGTGTCTGCAGAGAATTATAATTGTTTTTCTCTATATAAGTCGCTTCGGTTATTGGGGTATTCCAAGATGAAACTGTTCGATCAGGCGTCCGATATTTTCTTCCGTATCTTCAAGCTCGTCTGCAATCTGGGAAAGAGTTTTTCCTTTCTCGAGTTTTTTCTGAATGAGATTGCAAGTTTTCCCTTTTTCGCCCTTCCGAATACCTTCTTTAAGTCCTTCCTTTTTTCCGTCTTCCCAGGCGTAACTGCGTTCCAGCCGGATATGTTCTTCTTCGTCATATTCGTAAATGCACACGTTTTTCACCTCCGCTCGATTTTTCTCAAGAAATGATTTTAAAATCCCTTCGTGGATACATTCTGTGATGGCATGTTCAACCGCATCTTCAAGCGACATTGTTTTTGTGTACCGACGAACCCGGTCTGTATACTCTGCGTATTGATGCAGCATCGTACATGCATTCATTAAGGCTGGATTATGTCCGAGATTAATGTTGAGCATGACAGCTTCTAATTCTAATTTGCAGTGTTGATCCCGTATGGAATATAAATCGGATAATCGTAAGATCCGGCGGTCCGGCTGATCCTGGATCCCATTATAAAAGATGACGAATTCCGGCGGAATCAAAATTTTTCGTGAACCGTATAATTTGTTTTTGTCGATCATACCCGAGTATAAGTCCGAAATATAAAACAGATATCTCAGCGGTAAATTAGGATTAAAAGTTGACTGATGTTCGTATAAAGACAGCCGAAGTCCGATCATGAATGAAACATCGTTCTGCATTGCCATATAGATCGCGTTTTCTAAGGTGTTGATTTCCAACAGTTCGGGATCGGTATAATGCTTTATCGACATCATAGCATGAAAGTGTAGAAAACGCCAGTTTTTTATGTGTATATTACATCCACAAAACGTCTGTGAAAATTGCGCTAAGAAAATGCAAAGATTTTGTTGTTTTTTGACGCTGATAATGGTATCGTAAGAATGCAGGGTTGCACACTTTTGCAGCTCTGCATAAATTATGTGAAAAAAGTGAATGAAAAAACTCTTATAGCTACGGAGGAAAGAGTAGAATTATGAACTATGCATCTATTATCATCCCGTTTGTGGGTGGCTTGGGAATGTTTATCTACGGAATGCAGATCATGGCGCAAGGTTTGGAGAATGCCGCGGGCAGCAGGATGAAGTCTCTATTGGAAGCGCTGACGAAAAATAAACTTTTTGGAGTGATGCTCGGCGCATTTATTACGGCAGTGATCCAGAGTTCGTCGGCAACGACAGTTATGGTCGTAGGGTTTGTAAACGCAGGTATCATGAATCTGTCTCAGGCGATGGGCGTCATCATGGGAGCAAATATCGGAACGACGGTAACGGGCTGGCTCGTGTCGAGTGTGGAATGGGCGAAGTTTTTAAGTCCTGCCAATCTCGCGCCGATTGCGATTATTATCGGTGTGATCATCATGCTGACGGGCAAGAGACGTTCGTCAAAAGATATTTCCAGCATTATCGTAGGGTTCGGTATCCTTTTCGTCGGAATTACAACGATGTCGTCGGCGGTTGCGCCGCTTCAGGAATCAGAAGCATTCTGCAGCATTTTCGTGAAGCTTGGACACAATCCGTTCCTTGGTATTCTTGCAGGTGCGCTTGTGACGGCGATCATCCAGAGTTCGTCTGCATCGGTCGGCATCTTGCAGAGTCTCGCGGCAGCAGGACTTGTACCGTTTAATGCGGCGGTATATATTATCATGGGGCAGAATATCGGAACATGTGTGACGGCGATCATGTCAAGTATCGGAGCGAAAAAGACAGCAAAGACAGCGGCGATCATGCATCTTTTGTTCAATGTGATCGGAACAATCATATTCAGTGTTGCGGCGATCTTTTTCTTCAAAGTGCTCAACCCGGGTATGGGCGCGGGTATGATTACGCAGACAGAGATCAGTACGGTACATACAATTTTCAACATCGGAACGACACTGCTGCTCTTCCCGGTATCCGACTGGATCATCAAACTGGCAAGAAAACTCCAGAAAGAGGAAGACGGAGTAGTAGATGAAAGCCGTGTGCTCCTTGATGAAAGGATGTTAGAGACTCCGAGTATTGCGATTCAGTCTGTTGTAAGCGAAGTATGCCGGATGGGATATATTGTAAAAGGAACGATGGACAAGACTCGCCGAGTATTATTTACTCAGGATGAAGAGACGATGAACGAGATCCGAGAGGAAGAAAGTATCGCGGACCGGCTCTGCAAGGGAATTACAGATTATCTGATACGGATCAGCTCTCTGGCGATTAATGAAAAAGAGCATCAGCACGTGGCAAGCCTTCTTCAGATTGTTTCAGACATCGAAAGAATCAGCGACTATTGTGAAAATATTTCCGAGTATGCAGAAAACCTTGCGAACCAGAAAAAGAAGTTCTCGGGTGTCGGGGCAGCAGAAATGAAAGAGATGCTGAAAGTCTGTTCAGACAGTTTCACTTATGCGGTTGAAGCATTTGAAGAGAACAGTGCGGAGAAGGCGCTGAAAGTGATTGAAAAAGAAAGAAGCGCCGATGATCTGGAGATCCGCCTTCGGGCAGATCATATGCAGCGTCTTGCAAATAAGCAGTGCGATACGGAGGCGGGAATCGTATTTCTTGACGCGCTTGTCGGCTTAGAGAGGATTTCCGATCACTCAAGAAATATTGCGGAAGAAGTGCTTTCGGCAAGTAATAAATAAAAACTTATTCCGGCTGCATGGCAGTGAAAGCTGCGGTGCAGCCGTATTCTTTATCGTATACTGACATTAGAGTGCAGATCCTTGTAATAAAATATCATTGTTCCTGATTTGTAAATATGTTATGATAAATCCACTCACAGAAATTCTTTCTGTGAAAAGCGCCGGCAGTCTCGTCTGTCCGCGGAGAATGCTGACAGTATCGTCAGTCCGAGGAATTCCCTCAAAGTTACCCGATTAACAAAATTATTTTTGCATGGAGAGTCTTGTAGAGCGCCGCTTTTTTTCGTATACTGATTCTTAAGAAAGAAAATAAAGTTTATTGTGAAAACTTTTCTCTTAGTTCATAGGACTCGTTCATGCGCATGAAAGGAGAAGCCTATGACAGGAAAAGAAAACAGAGAAATCAAAAACAGCGTCTTCGTAGATCTGTTCTATGAAGACGAATCAGCAGAAGCAAATGAAATCGCGCTCTTTAACGCCATCCACGACGAGCCCCTCCCGGAAGGAACGAAGATCCGGAAATTCCGCGTAGACAATACGATCTATATGAATTTTCAAAACGACATTTCTTTCGATGCAGGTGGGAAAGTGATCGTATTCGGCGAGCATCAGTCTACGATCAACGAAAACATGCCCCTTCGGAGTCTGCTGTACATCGGGCGTGCATATGAAAGACTCGTGCCACCGAGAAGCCGATATAAAAAGAAAATCGTTCCCCTTCCGACACCGGAATTTTACACATTCTATAACGGAAAAGAAAAGTGGGAAAAG
>OODS01001492.1_pt1 | contig 15051 bp, 17 predicted proteins | sample 1671531 | NCBI WGS metagenome assembly OODS01 (sample SAMN06348166, study PRJEB24527) | human gut metagenome | biome: human gut; feature: ankylosing spondylitis patient; material: feces | host: Homo sapiens | place: China | collected 2015-10 | reverse complement strand
GACAGGCGCTGGTATGATGGACTGTAAGAAAGCTCTTGCAGCTACAGATGGCGACATGGACAAAGCTGTTGAGTTCCTGAGAGAAAAAGGACTTGCAGGCGCTACTAAGAAAGCTGGCCGTATTGCAGCAGAGGGTATCGTTATGACTAAGGTTACCGCTGATGAAAAGAAGGCAGTTGTAGTAGAAGTAAACGCAGAGACAGACTTCGTAGCTAAGAACGAGAAGTTCCAGAACTATGTATCTGATGTTGCTGAGCAGGCGCTGAACACAAGCGCAGCAGATATTGACGCATTTCTGGCTGAAAAATGGGCAAAGGATCCGTCCCTGACAGTTGCAGAGGCTCTGTCTTCCCAGATCTCCATCATCGGCGAGAACATGAAGATCCGTCGTTTTGCTCAGTTAGCTGAGGAGAACGGTTTCGTTGCTTCCTACATCCATGCAGGCGGCAAGATCGGCGTTCTGGTAGACGTTGAAACTGACGTTGTAAACGATGCAATCAAAGAGATGGCTAAGAACGTAGCTATGCAGGCTGCAGCTCTGAAACCGCTGTACACCAACGACAGCGAAGTAGATGCAGATTACATCGCAAAAGAGAAAGAGATCCTGACTGTAGCAGCTAAGAACGAGAAGCCGGACGCAAACGACAAGATCATCAGCGGCATGGTTATGGGTCGTATCAAGAAAGAGCTCAAAGAGATCTGCCTTCTGGATCAGGTATATGTTAAGGCTGAGGATGGCAAGCAGAGCGTAGCTCAGTATGTAGCTCAGGTTGCTAAAGAGAATGGTGCGAAGATCACTGTTAAGAAGTTCGTTCGTTTTGAGACTGGTGAAGGTATCGAAAAGAAGGAAGAGAACTTTGCAGAGGAAGTTGCAAAGCAGATGGCACAGTAAGCGAACTACTTGTTGTAACTTCATATAACTTATTAGAAAGTGCTGAAACCCAGTATTTATGTAGGGTTTCAGCACTTTTTTGTGTACTGTTTTTTGATACTTTTTTATATAACTTGTTGCAATTTATTCTATCTTCTTATGCGAATTGTGTAAAAAAGTGTGTAGTGAGTTGTGTAGAGGTTTTGGGGGATTTGTGTAATAACACGAATGGAACGCCTCAGCTGATTGCAGACGCACCTTTGCAGTCTGCTCAGCATTACATTTACCGGTCTCAGGATCCCATTAGCGATTCTTTTGGGTGGCATTATGGGACTCACCGGAATCTGGCGGGCGCTTATGCTGACCTTGATCGTGAAAGGATAGGGGATAAAAGTGCACCAGAAAGTCGCACTTGAAAATTTCGCCAGATGCGCTATAATAAGTCTGGCGATGGTTCAGCATGGAAACATTGCAAATTTGATAAAAACAGGGGAGCTCGTTAGCGGGCTGAGAGGAAGTAATCGAACTTCGACCCTTTAACCTGATGCGGATAATGCCGTCGTAGGAAGTCATGAGATGAATTTTTACAGGAGATATCCGCAGGGGTATCTCCTGTTTTTTCATATAACAGGAAAATCCGTTGAAATTTCCTGTTATATAAAAAGTCCTACCGGGCGGGATCGCACTGCGGCGGAAGGGAATCATGTCGCAAGCGACCGCGCTCGGCGCGGGAATGTGCCAGGGCACATTCTTTTAAAATTAAATTCTTTGAAAGGGGGAACGTATTCCGCATGTGTGCGGCGAGCTGAGGGGGAGCGCCCTGAGCTTTGTAGGCAGCGATGGGAAGCCGTGTTCCGGCGTGAGAGGATACCAGAGAGTATCGACCGAATTTCATGCAGAAAACGTAAATTGTTCGTAACTGTTCAAGAATATCAAAGAAACAGAACAGTTGCAAATTTTCAAAGAAGGAGAAGAAAAATGAATAAGACAAACACGAAAAAACTGGCGATTGCGGCTGTATTCTGTGCCGTTGCCATCGTAGGAAGTTTATTTTCCGTTCCGGTGTTCGGAAGCAAGTGTTCCCCGGTACAGCATATGGTAAATATCCTGTGTGCCGTTCTTCTGGGACCGGGCTATGGACTGGGAGCGGCCTTTGCAGCGGCGCTGATCCGAAATCTGTTAGGACTTGGAAGCCTGATGGCATTTCCGGGCAGTATGTTTGGCGCCCTGATCTGCGGACTGGTTTACAAGAAAACGCAGAGTGTGTTCGCAACTTTGATCGGTGAGGTGCTTGGAACGTCCATTCTGGGCGGATTTGCAGCATATCCGGTGGCAGTTTTCCTGATGGGAAAGAGCGCGGCGGGACTGGCTGTCTATGCCTATGTGGTTCCGTTTTTGATCTCGACCGCGGGAGGCGCGATCATAAGCGCGGTTCTGATTTTAAGTTTAAAGAAAGCCAATATTTTAGCAGGAATGCAGGAAGCACTGAGAGAGGAGAAGCCAGCACATGTTTAAAGAAATATTTGATAATGTAAGAGAAAAATGTCCGTTAATCCACAACATTACGAACTACGTGACTGTCAATGACTGTGCCAACGTGGTACTCGCATGCGGCGCGTCCCCGATCATGGCGGATGATAAGGACGAAGTTTCGGATATCCAGACCATCTGCGGCGGACTGAATATCAATATCGGCACATTAAACAGCCGGACCATCGAATCCATGCTGCTTGCCGGAAAGCGGGCAAATGAGCTGGGTCATCCGGTAGTTTTAGACCCGGTAGGCGCCGGTGCGTCGAAACTCAGAACAGAGACCGCCAATCAGCTTTTAAAGGAAGTCAGGTTTACCGTGATCCGCGGGAACATTTCGGAGATCAAGACACTGGCACTTGGAAATGGGACGACGAAGGGCGTGGATGCCGATCTGGCAGACCGGGTGACGAAGGAAAATCTGGACGAGGCGGCAGCTTTTGCGAAGGCATTTGCCGGAAAGATGAATGCGGTCGTTGCGATCACCGGTGCGATCGACATTGTGGCGGATGCGGAGAAGGCATACTGCATTTACAACGGTCGTCCGGAGATGTCTTCCATCACGGGAACCGGCTGTCAGCTCTGACGGCGGCCTTTGTGACAGCCAACCAGGAACAGCCGCTTGAGGCAGCTGCTGCGGCAGTCTGCGCGATGGGACTGGCCGGGGAGACGGCATACGCCCGTTTAAGTGAACTGGACGGCAATGCGACTTATCGGAATTATATCATTGATGCTATTTATCGCATGAACGGAGAAGCGCTGGAGGCTGGAGCAAAATTTGAAGTAAGATAATAGAGCTTTAGTGTCCGTTTTTATAAGAACAGCTGAGAAAAGGAGGAAATGCAGATGAACTGCAGACCGGAAGATATGCTGCTTTACGCGGTGACAGACCGCGCATGGCTGAAGGGGGAAACTCTGGAGAGTCAGGTTGAGAAAGCTTTGAAGGGCGGGGCGACGTTTGTCCAGCTGAGAGAAAAGGAGCTTGACGAGGCGGAGTTTCTGGAGGAGGCAAAGAAGCTTAAAATGCTTTGCAGAAAGTATCAGGTTCCGTTTGTGATCAATGACAACGTGGAGATTGCCCTGGCGGTGGATGCGGACGGCGTCCATGTGGGACAGAGCGATATGGAAGCGGGAAAGGTCCGGGAAAAGCTGGGACCAGATAAGATCATCGGCGTTTCCTGCAAAAATGTAGAACAGGCGCTTCTTGCGAAAAAGCATGGGGCGAATTATTTGGGAGTCGGCGCCATCTATCCGACGGGAACCAAAAAGGACGCCGATGCCGTGACGCCGGGGATGCTTGCCAAGATCTGTCAGGCAGTCGATATTCCGGTTGTTGCGATCGGCGGACTGAATAAAGAACATCTGGAACTGTTAAAAGGAACAGGTGTGGACGGCATTGCAGTGGTCAGCGCCTTGTTTGCGGCCGATGATATTGAAAAGGCAGCAGAGGAACTGAAGGAAGCTGTAAAAAAGGTCCTGTAAAGATGAAAACGTTGTCATTTTGTCAAAAAATGGCATGAAAAAGTTTATAAGAAAAAGCTTGTGAAAAAAGCTTCATTAAAAAATGGTAAGAAACTTTGCAAAAAGTTTTTTATGGCGGCACATTGGGGGCACCACCTTGTGTCGCCTTATAAAAGTTATTGATGCCTGAAAGGAGTTAATTATGAAGACAGCATTAACAATCGCTGGAAGTGATTGCAGCGGAGGCGCCGGTATCCAGGCCGATTTAAAGACGATGATCGCAAACGGAGTATACGGAATGAGCGCGATCACAGCACTGACGGCCCAGAACACGACCGGCGTCCAGGGGATTTTCGAGGTAACACCGGAATTCCTGGAACAGGAGATCGACAGCGTATTTACGGACATCCGTCCGGACGCGGTAAAGATCGGAATGGTTTCTTCTGCGGGACTGATCAAGTCCATCGCAAAGAAGCTTCATGAACACAAAGCAGAAAATATCGTTGTGGACCCGGTCATGGTGGCGACAAGCGGATCAAAGCTGATCAGCGACGATGCCATCGGCACATTAAAAGAATACCTGTTTCCGATGGCGGCAGTCCTGACCCCGAATATCCCGGAGACAGAGGTTTTATCAGGGATGGAAGTAAAGTCCGCTGAGGACATGATCGCGGCGGCAAAACAGATCAGTGAGACCTATCACTGCGCGGTCCTCTGTAAGGGCGGTCATCAGTTGAATGATGCCAACGACCTGTTATACCGCGACGGCAGCTACCGCTGGTTCAACGGTAAGCGTATCGACAACCCGAACACCCACGGAACCGGCTGCACCTTATCGAGCGCCATCGCCTCCAATCTGGCGAAGGGTTATGACCTCGATACGGCGGTGGAACGCGCAAAGGCTTACATCTCCGGAGCGCTGGCAGCCATGCTGGACCTCGGACATGGATCCGGACCGATGGATCACGGATTTGATTTTCGCGGAAAAGGATTTGCGGAGGAACAGGCATGACGATGACAGAACGCCTTTTAGAGGCAACAAAGGAGATCTGGGACGGCTATAACGAAACGCCTTTTGTAAAGGGAATCGCGGACGGCAGTCTGGATCATGAAAAATTTAAATATTATATGATACAGGATTATCTGTATCTTCTTGACTATACAAAGGTATTTTCCATCGGCACGGCGAAGGCGAAAAACCTCGACGCAATGCGCCTGTTCGCGGGTTATATCCATTCGATCCTGGACGGTGAGATGGATATCCACCGCGCATACATGACGAGACTTGGAATCGCGAAGGAGGAGGCGGAGCAGACACCGGTCGCTCTTGATAATTTGTCCTATACCTCTTATATGCTTCGTGTCGCTTACGAGGAAGGAGAGGCGGAGGTCATGGCGGCGATCCTTTCCTGCGCGTTGAGCTATGAGTTTATCGCGAAGAAGATCCTTGCGGAGTATCCGGCTGCAGATAAGCATGAGTTCTATGGGGAATGGGTCAGCGGATATGCGTCCGATTCCTACCACGAGGACAATGAGGTGCTGGCAGACCTGATGAACCGCCTGACGGAGGACTATTCCGAAATGCGGAAACAGCATCTCGTGGACATCTTTACAGCATGCTCCCGCTACGAGGCGGCATTCTGGGATATGGCATGGGAAATGAGGCAGTAGGATGCTGAAATTTGACAATGTAAGCTTTCAATATGATGTGGAAGATTTCTCTATCATTGACCACCTTTCCTTCGATGTACAGGACGGGGAATTCGTGTCCGTCATCGGCGCTTCCGGCTGTGGTAAGAGTACGATCTTCCGGCTTGTGAACAAGCTTCTTCTGCCGGCTTCCGGCGAGATCCTGGTGGACGGAGAGTCCATTGAGAAGAAGAGAAACTACTGTGGATACATGCCGCAGCAGGATCTTTTATTTCCATGGCGGACCGTGAGGGAGAATCTCCTGCTGCCGATGGAGATCCGGGGCGGATATTCGAAAACGGAGATGAGAGAGAAAGCGGACGCGGCGCTGGAATCGGTTGGTCTTAAGGACTGGGGTGACAAGATGCCGAAGGAGCTTTCCGGCGGCATGCGCCAGAGAGCGGCGTTTGCGAGAACGGTGCTCACGGGTTCCGACCTTCTGCTTCTCGATGAGCCATTTTCAGCCCTCGATTACCTGACAAGAATCTCCATGCGGGAATGGCTTTTAGAGCAGTGGGAGAGGGAGAAAAAGACAGTCCTTTTTATCACGCACGATGTGGAGGAAGCGGTCTTTTTGTCCAGCCGGATCCTGGTTGTAGAGGAATCACCGATCACCCATCTGCGGTCCATTGATGTTCCGGCAGAATATCCGAGATCCAGGGACGAGCTTCGGAAACCGGAGATACTGTCCCTGAAGGAGGAGTTGATCGGTATGCTGAGGAAGGAGACGTCATGAGTAAGAAGATGAAGAAGGATCATGCGCGGGTTCCTTCCGGGGCTTCGCACGGACAGACCCATAATTTTCTGAGTACGAATCTTCCGGCGGCGATTCTGGTGGCAGCTCTGCTGATCTTCTGGCAGGCGGCGGCTATGGGAATCGACGCGGCGTATATCCTGCCGTCACCGACCCAGGTGGTGGTACGGCTCTGGGAGCTTAGAGGTCCGTTATTTAAGGCACACCTTCCGGCAACGATGTCGGTGGTGGGGATCGGACTTCTGATCTCCATTATTCTTGGCCTTGGTCTGGCCGTTCTGATGGATGCCAGCGAGACAGCGGAAAAGGCACTTTATCCGCTTATCATCGCGTCCCAGACGATCCCGACGACAGCTCTGGCGCCGCTTTTTGTGCTCTGGTTCGGATATACGATCTGGAGCAAGGTGCTTGTGACGGTACTGATCACGTTTTTCCCGATCACGATCACGGTATTCGACGGATTTAAGTCGGTGAAGACGGAGATGGAAGAGCTCTTGTTTACCTTTGGCGCGGATAAACGCCAAATTTTTATGAAGTTAAAGGTTCCGGCTGTCCTGCCCTGTTTTTTCTCAGCGATCAAGATGGCGGTTCCGTTATCGATCATCGGAGCGGCCATCGGTGAATGGCTGGGAGCTCAGAGCGGACTTGGATACTTCAGCAGGAGGATGATGACACAGCTTGATGGAGCCGGAGTGTTCGCACCGATCTTATTGTTATCGGTGGCAGCGATGGCGGCTGTCTGGGTGGTCACACTGCTTGAAAAACGGATCATTCACTGGAGAAATGAGTAGAAAACACAACATGAAATTCTGGCTGACCAGTGAAAGAGCAGGACAAATTATTTTGATAACGAAAGGAAATGACATGAAAAAAGGAATGAGAATCGCTGCAGCGGTGATGGCTGCGGCTTTCAGTATGACAGTACTTGCAGGATGCGGTAAGAGTGAGACAAAGACAGCGGAGACGACGGCAGCGGCTTCAGCGGACAACAGCAGCGCGGCAGAGACAGCGGCTGCTTCTGAGGAGAAAAAGGATCTCCGTGAGGTCAACGTGGTATTGGACTGGTATCCGAACGCGATCCACACCTTTATCTACACCGCCATCGAGCGCGGATATTATGCGGAAGAGGGGCTTGATGTGAAGGTCCGCTTCCCGGCGAATGCGAATGATGCTCTGGCACTTGTCGCTGCCGGCAAGGCGGAGATCGGAATGTATTATCAGCAGGATGTGATCCAGGCGGTTGCAAATCAGGGAACGAAGATCAAGTCCATCGGCGCGATCGTGCAGTCTCCGTTGAGCATTGTACTTTCTTTAAAGGATAAGAATATTACAAGCCCGTCTGATCTTGTCGGAAAGACAGTTGGATACGGCGGAACAGCTCTCAGTGAGTCTATTGTGAAGACCATGATGGAGTATGTGGGCGCGGATGCGTCAGATGTAAATCTGATCGACGTTGGATTTGACCTGATGAGCTCTATGACTACCGGCAACGTGGATGCCACTATCGGCTGTCTTGTGAACCATGAGGTTCCGCAGCTGGAGGAAGAGGGCTTTGATGTCAATTATTTCATGGCAAACGGATATGGCATTCCGAATTATTATGAGGAAGTGTTCCTCGCAAATAATGAGATGATCGAGAGTGAGCCGGAGGTCTTAAAGGGCTTTTTACGTGCATCTGCAAAGGGCTTTGAGGACTTTAAGAAGGATCCGGACGGCTGCCTCGCGATCCTCATGAACAACCAGAATGAGGAGAATTTCCCGCTGACACAGAGCGTTGAGGAGAAATCCTGTGAGACTCTGCTGCCGCTTATGGAGACGGAGGATGTTCCGTTCCTGACACAGACGGAGGAGTGCTGGCAGGAGAACATTGACTGGATGTTTGAGAGTGGACTGATCGATCAGAAGGTTGAGGTTTCTGATGTGATGGTGGACCTCGGGGAGTAGGTTCCTTGGGGAAATCTTATAGGAATTGAGAAATACCGGGATGGCGGGGAGACTGCTGTTCCGGTATTTTTATGGTCTGAGTCAGGAAAAGAGAGGTTGAGTCAACTTGGCGGAAGTACGCGCAGGCCTGTAAATCAGGCACCCGGTTCCGGAGGCTGACCTGCGCTGGGGATTGGAGGCGTAAGGATAGACCTGGAGAATGTATGATCTGGTTGTTGCTGTGGGAAAGAACGCTTGTTCATATGAAAGATATGTATTATAATTGGGGTTAGATAACGTTTTTACGAGGAAGAAAGAGATATCTGGATGGAGGAAATGAAGATGGCGGAACAGATGAAGAAGGAGAGGGCAAGGCGGCTGTTTTTGATCGCTTTCGTCCTGTTCACGTTTGCGAACGGATTTGGCGGCAGTATTATCTCGAACTATTTTAAGGGCGTGTATCAGGTGGACTCGGTGCAGAGGGGGCTTTTGGAGATCCCGAGGGAGCTGCCGGGAGTTGTGGGAGTGTTTGTGATCACGGCGCTGTCGGGATGTGGAAATCTGACGTTAGCGATGATCAGTTTCTGCCTGTACGCGGTGGGAATGTTTGTCCTTGGTCTTTTATCTCCGGGATATCTCTTAATGCAGCTGTTTGTGTTTACCTATTCTCTCGGGGATCATATTGTCATGCCGGTCCGGGATGCGATCGCGATGGATCTCGCGGATGAGGGGAAGACGGGAACCTTTCTCGGAAAATACCGGGGATATGCGACGATGGGGTCCATGGCGGCATCATTGCTTGTATTTATCGGGTTCCGGTACGGGGCGTTCTGGTTCCGGGCGGACAGATCGATCGTTCCGTCGTTCTGCGTGTCACTTGTAGTCGTTGCGGCGGCGTTATTCTTCCTGTGGAGACTGAGAAGAGAGGCTCCGGCCCTTGATGTGCGAAAGCATGATGAGAAGAAAAAAGGACTGCCGCTTAAGAAGAAATACATTCCTTATTATATCGTTACGGGAGTTTATGGTTTCCAGAAACGGATGCGTCTGGTGTTTGCACCGTGGATCATTATCGAGCTCCTTGCGATGGGGGCAGATACGGTGGCGCTTCTTGGAATCGCGGCGCATTTTGGCAGCAGTATGATTGCTCCGCAGATCGGAAAATTTCTCGACCGGTATGGTGTGAAAAAGGGACTTGTTCTGGAGAGCGTGACGATCGGGGCGATCTTTCTGTATGCGGCCTGGGCGGTCCACGGGATCACGTCCGGTGTGTTTACAGGAAGAGTGGAGCAGATCTTTGCGTTCACGGCATATATTTTTATTATGATCGCAGATCATTTTAACGCGGTCCATGTGATGTTAATGAAAAAACTCAGCGACTCTCCGGCGGACGTGATGGAGAACCTGTCGTTTGGACTCAGTGTGGATCATGTGCTGGCCGTGACGGTCTCCGGGCTTTTAGGAGCTGTCTGGAAGTTTGTCGGTCCGGAGTGGGTGTTTGTATTGGGAGCAGCGGTCTGCCTGGTGCATTTCGGGGTGGCTGTGTGGCTTGGAAAGAGAGCATGATAAAGAAGACACAAAATAGCTGGCGGATATGATAAATTTAAGGAGGAACAGAATATGATTTTTGTATCGCACTATGATTCACCGCTTGGAATCCTTTATCTGGCGGCGGATGAAGAAGCGTTAAAGGGAGTCTGGTTTGAGGGGCAGAAATATTTTGCTTCCGGGTTAAAAGAGAACGGGACAGAGGAGAAGGAAACTCCTGTCTTGAAGAGGACGAGAGAGTGGCTGGATCTTTATTTCGCAGGGAAAGATCCGGAGTTTCTTCCACCGCTGGCGCCGGACGGATCAGAATTCCGGAAAGAGGTCTGGAAGCTCCTGCTTACGATCCCGTACGGGAAGACGATGACTTACGGAGAAATCGGCAGAAAAATTGCTGAGATGACAGGAAAAAAGCACATGTCCGCTCAGGCCGTCGGAGGCGCGGTCGGCCACAATCCGATCTCGATCCTGGTTCCATGCCACCGGGTGGTCGGAACAAACGGGAGCCTTACCGGGTATGCGGGCGGAATTGAGAAGAAGATCGGGCTTTTGAAACTGGAACAGACAGACATGTCCGGGATGTTTGTGCCGAAGAGAGGGACGGCGCTGTAGTTGAGAAGTGCTGGATGTTCACGTGTATGGTTTCGTCTTCTGAGCTGTGAGCAAAATATACAGTTACTGTTTGCGCAAGGCGCGAACAGTAACATACGAAATGACGGGTGTAGTGTAGAAATGTGAAAATTTTGCATTACACTTGTTTTTTATGATATTATGGTAGCGGAAGAATTTAGATTGCGTTGAGGTGCGGCATGAAAATACAGAAAAAATGGCTCTATATACTGCTGGCTGCAGCAGGTGTGATTGGTGTGGTCACAATTCTCTTTTTTTCAGGTGAAAAATGGCTGCGTGATGGCTGGTATTATATCCCTGACAGGGCGATCGCCATTGCACTTGGGCTCTGCGTGTTCTGGCAGATCGTGCTGACAGCGTGGACATTTTTTTTGCTGGCGTGGAACAGAAAGAAATTCGACGGCTGGATGAGAAGGATTATCAGGATACCGGTGATCGTGGCGGCGGTTTTTCTGTTCCTGTTTTTTGCATGGAACTGGTTTCTTTACAGTCTTGGATTTGAGCAGAAAGTGGAACAGTATGATGAACACATTGCCCTGTATGTAACGAATACATTTGTGAGAACGAGATTTCGGTATCCGCATTATATGTATGAGGAAAACTGGCTGTTTATGAGGAGTCTGAGTGATGAAGAACAGCAGGAAGCTGTTTTAAAATACGGAGATCCGGATGATTATTACAGGGAATATCATTAACGGCAGATGCAGATATGCGCCGGAAGAAAAGCTGCAGTTGGAGAGTTATGTGATTCAGAAAGGAAAATAAACGATGCGATATTTGAAACCACATTTTTACGATAAATTTGTCTGTACGGCCGGAGACTGCCCGGATACCTGCTGTGCGGGATGGCAGATTATGATCGATGATGCTTCTCTGGAGAAGTATAAAAATGTGCAGGGGGAGTTTGGAAAACGCCTGCATGGGTCGGTCAACTGGGAAGAGGAGTGCTTCTGTCAGAATGAACGGCGGTGCGCATTTTTGAATGATGAGAATCTGTGTGATCTCTATAAGGCACTGGGACCGGACGCGCTCTGCGATACCTGCCGCCTTTATCCGAGACACACGGAGGAATTTGAGGGACTCAGGGAATTATCCCTGTCCCTTTCCTGCCCGGAGGCGGCGAAGATCATTCTTTCCTGCAAGGAGCCGGTCCGGTTTCTTGAGGAGGAGACGGACGAGGAGGATGATTTTGACGAGTTTGATTTTATGATGTTTTCGAGACTGGAAGACACCAGAGATGTTCTTTTCTCTGTTTTACAGGATCGAAATCTGCCGTTGACACTGCGTATGGCAGCGTGCGAGCAGCTGGCGGAGAGATACCAGATCTGTATGGAGGAAGGAAGAGAGTTTGAGATCGATGATCTGCTTCAGGAATGCGAACGCCATCACAGGGAGGGAACCTTGCGGGAGTTTATATCGGAAAGTCTCTCAGAAAAGGGCGTGGATGCGGCATCTTTTCATCAGTGGGAGTGGCAGAAGGAAGAACTTCAGGTGCTTTATGGTCTGGAACGTCTGCGTCCGGAGTGGGATCAGGTGCTTGATGGAGCGGAAAAGCGGCTGTATCAGGGAAGCAAAGAGGAATATTTTAAGATCTGTGAGGAATTTCACCGGATGTATGGGGCGTTGAGCAGCCATAAAGAAGAGTGGGAAAATCTGGGCGAACAGCTTTTGATGTTCTTTGTCTATACATATTTCTGCGGAGCAGTCTATGACGATATGGTCTGCTCCAAGCTGGAGCTGGCGCTGTTTTCTGTCCGGTGGATTCAGGAATTTTTGATCGTCCGTTGGATGGAAAATGGAAAAAAACTGTCCATGCAGGATGTGGAGGAACTCTCCTGGCGGTACGCGAGGGAGATCGAGCACTCCGATGATAACCTGAATGCGCTGGAGGACTGGCTGTTTGGGATGTATGCGCCGGAAGGATGTATGTTGGAGGATGAATAGAGATGATTTCATCCGGTCTTTTCGTGTGATCGGAGCCGGACATATCGCTGCATTTTGATCTGGTTCTGAATGATTTTGTTTTTGGGGGATTTCAATATTAAGGAAACGAGTTTGCTTTCTTTATACATTTTTTGCAAGAGGTACGCGCCAATGAGTCTCCGGGCGCAGACGCTTAGTGGGATTCCGGAAGGGTTCCTCTAAGCTTGCAGAAAAATGCTAAGGACGGAGAACAGGGAACACAACTCGCTGACGCTCAGACAAGTGTTCCCTGTCTTCCAACGCATTTTCCTGCGAGCCAAGAGGAAGCCAGCTCCCGGGATCCAGGCGCGCCTGTGCCCGGAGACTCATCGGCGCTGGGAATTGACTGAGCTGAAAGCGAGGGGTTATTCTCTTAATTCAGGCAGTAAATTACTATAATACATCATTTCCCCAGACAAGACTTTATCATAGAAGCTCTGCTTCCAGTCAATAAATGCGACAGCCTGCTGAAATTTTTCGATAGACTGAAGCAGAGCTTCTCTTTTATTTTGCAGAATAATTTTTCGCGTTGGAATAGATTTTTCTCCTTCAAGGCAAAGTGCGAGATACTCTTTCATTTCAGCAATGCTCATACCGCAATTTTTCAGGCAGTTTAAACTCTGGATCCATTTAATATCGTGATCATCAAACACCCGATAATTTCTTTTATCCCTTTTTACATTGGAAACAAGTCCTTCGTTGCAATAAAATTTCAAATTTTCGTAGGTCATATCGGTTAATTTGCAGGCCTCTTTCATGGAATACATAACATTCTCCTAAAAACATAAAATTAAATTCAAAATGCTGAATTTAACAGCTTGGATCTCAAAAAGTCCTTGACCGGTAGCAGCTACCGGCTGGTAGGATTATAGCATGATGAAAAAAAATGAATCAACAGGCAGGGGGAGAACAAATGGAATATATCAGGTTACGAAAGATGAGTGTGAACGATGCGTGCGGGATGCATTGGAAGTGGGATATCGCAGCATTGATACTGCCCAGAGTTATTTTAATGAAGAGGAGGTTGGAAAGGCTATTGAAAAGTCAGGAATTGACAGAAAAGAAATATTTTTAACCTCCAAGGTATGGATCGAACATTTCGGATATGAAGAGTGTAAAAAATCTGTGCTGGAATCTGTGGAAAAACTGCGTACAGATTATCTGGATCTGATGCTGCTGCATCAGCCGTTTGGTGATACTTACGGCGCATGGCGTGCTTTGGAAGAACTGTACAAAGAAGGAAAACTCCATGCAATCGGTATCTCCAATCATTATACAGACCGCATGGTAGAATTTGCAAACTTCACAAATATTAAGCCAATGGTAAATCAGATGGAAACGCATCCCCTTAACCAGCAGAAAACATTAAAAGAATGGGCAGACAAATATGATATCCGGCTGGAAGCGTGGGCACCATTTGGCGAAGGAAGAAACGGTCTTTTTGAGAATGAAGTCCTGAAAACGATTGGACAGAAATATGGAAAAACAACAGCCCAGGTAATGCTCCGCTGGCATATCCAAAGAGGTGTGATCGTAATTCCGAAGTCTGTACATAAAGAACGTATGATTGAAAACTTTAATGTATTTGACTTTGCGCTTGATGAGAATGATATGAACCAGATTTCACAGATGGATACTGCCACAAGTGCTTTTTTCTCACATCAGGATCCAGCAATGGTGGAGTGGTTTGTAAAAATGGTTGAGGAGCGCAAATCGCAGCATGACAGCAGCAAAGAAAAAAAGAACTGGTAAAGCTGCTTATGAGGTGAGTACGCACTTTTTTACTGCTATTGTCACCGGAAGCTGCCGGTGGCAAACTCAGTTGGAAGAAAAAGAAATTAGGTGGGGACAAAGAATGAAAGGTCGTGTTGCAAAATATTATCTGACAGACGGAAGAAGACATACAGATTCAGAAGGTTATAAGACAAGCGTGGCATTTGAAAAATACCTTGCAGACTGCGGTCTTCAGGTGGCGACTGACAGAGACTTTGGAATTACAGCTCTGCGGTGGGCAGGAATGAAGGCGGGAATTGGAATCATACGAAAAACAATTTCTTTTATACCGAGAAAGGGTCTTATCAGTATCTGGAGGCTTTTTTAATTGATGAGCCGCTTCAGTACATTGTGGAGAATCAGATCAGACCATGCGCTGAGAAATGTAACCTGTGCATGCGATCCTGTCCGACAGAATCATTGGAAGCGCCGTACATGATGTGCAGAAACACCTGCGTTTCCTGCCTGACAACATGGGATGGCTGGGATCTAAGGACGGAACCGCTGCAGAACAAATTCGAAAAATGGATCTACGGCTGCGATGCCTGCCAGGATGCATGGCCCCATAATAGAAAAGCATGGAAAGATACAGAAGAATTCCCAGAACTCGAAGCGTGGAGCAGCCATTTTACGGATACAGAGATCGTTCTGGCGGAATACAGCTGGCTGCGATCCGTCGTGCAGCCCAAACTCTGGTATATTCCGCAGGGGAAAGAGTGGCGGTATAAAACGAATGCGCTGAACGCGATGTTAAATAACTATGATCCGAAATACCTTCCGGTTATTAAAAAAGTATGTCAGGATGAATATCGTGAGGTTCGTGATATGGCGGAGTGGGTGCTTGAAGAGATTGAAAGGAAAGGTATCGGTGAATCGGAAAATGGGCAGTGATGTTGCATATAGAACATAAAATTAC
>OODS01001478.1_pt1 | contig 15126 bp, 8 predicted proteins | sample 1671531 | NCBI WGS metagenome assembly OODS01 (sample SAMN06348166, study PRJEB24527) | human gut metagenome | biome: human gut; feature: ankylosing spondylitis patient; material: feces | host: Homo sapiens | place: China | collected 2015-10 | reverse complement strand
GGAAGGAGGGGAATTGTGGGTAGTTCAGACTTTTTAGTCAGCCTATATAATCATTCTTATTTCTTCTCTATAGTCAGAACAAACTGGCGCAAATAGACCTGCTGTTCTTCATCACTCACATTCGTGAAGCGGACAAACTTCACAGGAGCTTTCTGCAAACCGGCCGACAATCTGCTTTCTTTCTGCTTCAGATCCACCGTTTTCCATTCCTTGCCGTCCGTAGAGATTTCAAGGCGTCCCCATGTACAAGGAGCATCCTTACCAAAGTTTATCTGAATATTCTCTCCCGGATAGATAGCATCCAGTTCTATTTCAACACTGTTTCCAGCCGCCCATTTCACAACTTCATTGGCAGGAGAAATGAGTACACGGTTCGCTTTCACCTGCAACGGCAGGTTCTTGATCTGCTCCACATTACTGATCATCTTATGCGGCATATAATCGGTAGTGGCATCCAGATGAGCATTAAACTTTTGATTGAAGAATTTCACAACTGTGGCAAAAGTCCGGTCAATTAATGGTTTTATCACTCGCGTAGCTGTCTTTACTCCCGGTTGATAAGGATTCTGATTACTCGTCTGATCGATATAGAACATCTGTTGCTGCAAAGCCTTCACATGATTGTATTTCCGCAGAAAATAAGATTCATTCCGGCCTTCTACCATCTTCAGCACTTCTTCTCCCATTTCAGCCGTCAGTTTAAACTGATGCACCCAAGGAGTGATTTCCACAATCAACGGTTTGTTCTCCGTATTCATCAACAGGATATCGGCGGATTCTTTCATACGTTCGAACGTATATTGAAGAGTCTCGAAATCTGCCTTATCGTAATTTTTGCCTTCTTTGAACGCTTTCAGGAAACGTTCGGCAGCCGGTTGGATATCCATAGATTCTTCGCGGCGGTATCCATGTCCGTTAGGTCCCAAGTCGGAATTGTGCATTGCAAAGCATTCAAGTTCTTCCGCTGCACTTGGCAGAATGGTACGGATCGCATCCTTCCACGTCTGCCATGTATCATACTTGGCAGGATTCCAGGCATAACTTGCCACACTATAAATCGCTATCTTTGACGATTCGGCATGTTCCATCGGATTGGTTACAAAGCCCGACATCTCTTTGGCAATCGTAGTATCGTTGCCATACACAGGACCGAGAAGCAGATGATCGCGCACATAATCGGACACCGGGAAGTTCCACCAGATATAAGCCGGACGCTTGATTCGTTCGTTAATCCATGAAATGCCGTCACGGGTAATATCGGAAATGACACGGTCTCCCGTCCACATGATCTGAATGGAAGGATTGAGTTTATCGCCCAGCGTAGTCAGATAATTGCCATTAGGGTTCGACCAGCTTTTATTATATTCCGTAGGGCACATCACCAGTTGGTTTATATCCGGTTTTACCTGTGCGAATTTCTCATCAATGTAGTTCAGTAGTTCCGCTTGTTTCTGCGGATTAGTACCTTCACCGGAGATATCATCAAAGAATACGGCGAACGAACGGACACCGAGCTGATACATCTTCTCAAATTTAGCGAGCAGAAGATCACGATCTTCCTTATTCCATTTGATATCCTGTCCCGGATGGATCGCCCATACAAAGTCAACTTCATTTTCGTTGGCTACCGCCACCAATTCCTGCAACTGGGCAGCTTCTTTGTCGGGATAAGGCAAACGCCAGTTGGGAGCACTATGATACGGATCATCTTTCGGACCGTATATATAAGTGTTCATCTTGTTTTTACCGTAAAACTTCAGTTGGCTGAGGCGTGCCTGATGGCTCCAGGGAGTTCCGTAAAACCCTTCTACCACTCCCCGATACCGTACAGAAGGGTAATCTTTGATTTCTACTTCGGGCAGCTTTCCGTCTTTCAGCAATTGCGCAAAAGTTTGCAGAGCGTAATAAGTACCTCGTTCGTCGTTTCCGGCCAGTACGATTTCCTTCTCATTCACAGACAGGTAATAGCCTTCTTTGTGGTCAGGAATCTGGCGGCTATATTTACGCACACTCTTGTCACCTTTCTCACCAATAGAAATAAGCATCCCTTTCTTGCTGCTTTGCTTACCGGAAAGCAGTTCTTTCAGTACCTTTACAGCATGCGGATTGGCTTCTTCCCCGCCATTCAGCTGATAGACAGCAGGCAGATCGATGGTCTTGTTTTGAACAATGAGTTGTTGAGGAGGAGGTTGCAGACTAACATTCTGCGCAAAGGTAGTAACAGCACACAGGAGGCAGGCTCCCAACAGATAAATCTTGTTGTTTTTCATAAGTTGTAATAATGGGGGTTAGTTATCATGACTTATATCATGGTGCAAAGAAACACTAATTTATCAAATTAAGCAAATTTATGGGGAACCTAGATCAAACAAATCAAAAAGAGCAAACAAAATAATCATAAAGACATACTTTTCTGATTTATTATTTCTATCTTCGTCCGCTGTTATACTTTTTATTTAAATACCCCCAATTACCATGAAAATCAAACATTTTCTACCCCTGCTATTGCTACTCGGTAGCAATGAGATGCTTACAGCACAAGAAATCGCTCTCACCCCACAACCGGCTCACCTTACCGTAAAAGACGGCCGCTTTGAGTTTGGCAACCAACTTAAAGCCAAAGTCACTCCTTATCAGGGAGACAGCATCCGTATGGTCTTTGAATCATTCAAAAAGGAATTGCAAGAAGCAACCGGCATCAAGGTTTCATCTACTCAAAAAGAAGCTAAAGCAAGGATTATCTTAGATTTGAATCCACAACTTCCCGCTGAAGCTTATAAGCTGAACGTCTCGAAAAAACAAGTCCGGATCGAAGCCTCCCGTCCGGCAGGTTTCTATTATGCGCTACAAACGCTAAAGCAACTGATGCCCCGCAACGTAATGGCAGGCGTAGCAACGTCCGACCATTCACAATGGAGTCTCCCATCTGTCGAGATTGAAGATGCTCCCCGTTTCGAATGGAGAGGTTTTATGCTGGACGAAGGCAGACATTTCTTCGGTAAAGATGAGATAAAACGAGTGATCGACATGATGGCCATCTACAAAATGAATCGTTTCCACTGGCATCTGACAGAAGATCAAGGCTGGAGAATCGAAATAAAGAAATACCCCAAACTGACGGAGACAGGCGCATGGAGAAACAGCAAAGTACTTGCATACGGTGACGTGAAACCAGACGGTGAGCGTTATGGCGGCTTTTATACTCAGAAAGATATCAAAGAAATCGTAGCGTATGCAAAGAAGAAATTTATAGAAATCATTCCCGAAATAGACATTCCGGGACATTCACAGGCAGCTGTTGCAGCTTATCCGGAGTTCTTGGCGTGCGACCCAAGGGATAAACATGAAGTATGGCTACAACAAGGGATTTCTACTGATGTAATCAACGTAGCCAACCCGAAAGCGATGCAGTTTGCCAAAGAGGTAATTGATGAACTCACTGAATTGTTTCCATTCAATTATATTCATTTAGGCGGTGACGAATGCCCCACAAGGAAATGGCAAAAGAATGACGAATGCAAGAAGCTGCTGAGTGAAATAGGTTCTTCCAACTTCAGAGACTTGCAGATTTATTTCTACAAACAACTAAAAGATTACATTGCCACCAAACCTGCCGATCAACAACGCCAACTTATATTCTGGAACGAAGTGCTTCACGGAAATACCAGTATCCTTGGCAATGACATCACCATTATGGCATGGATCGGAGCTAATGCCGCCGCAAAACAGGCTGCCAAGCAAGGAATGAACACCATACTGAGCCCGCAAATACCTTATTATATCAACAGAAAACAGTCGAAACTTCCCACGGAACCGATGTCGCAGGGACATGGAACGGAAACTGTGGAGGCCGTTTATAACTATCAGCCGCTTAAAGACGTGGATGCTGCCTTGCAACCTTATTATAAAGGTGTACAAGCCAACTTTTGGACCGAATGGGTGACCGAACCTTCCGTTCTCGAATACCTGATGTTGCCACGTCTTGCCGCCGTTGCCGAAGCCGGATGGACACCACAAGAAAAAAGGAATTATGAAGACTTTAAAGAAAGGATTCGTAAGGATGCAGAGCTATACGACCTCAAAGGATGGAATTATGGCAAACATATCATGAAATAAGCAAACGCTTTCATTTGACTGCCGATAACTGGGGAGTGACTAAAAAGTCGGTAGTATCTCAATTCTCCTCCTTCGGGAAGGAGGAGTACCCGCAGGGGGAGGTGGTAGGTGAATACGCAATTCTTTTATTCCTAGTAAATTAGAGATAACCTTGTTTTACCTACCACCCCGGCTTTCAGCCACCCCTCCTTCCCGAAGGGAGGGGAATTAATGATACTATTGACTTATTTGTCAGTCGCAATTTGTTTCAAAAAGTTTCAGACGCTTGAAACAATCAGGAGAAATACTCGATTAGGATGATTTGACCGCCCGATCCGATGAACTCAACCGTATCAGTTGTTTCAATTAATCTGTTCTTTTAGGAAGCATTAAATCATTTATTAGTCAATAATGGATGATCTCTCAGTCATTAATAGCTGATTTCTCAATTATTAATGGCTGAGAGATCAAACGTTAACAGTTGAGAAATCAGCTATTAACATCCTGTAAGTCAAAAGATAACATTGTAGAAATGAGACAGATCAGGATGAGACAGAGTGAGAGCAACCGTTTGCCCTCATACCTGCCACCACAGTTGCTACCAAACCGAAAACCACGATGAATAAAGGGATACAGACTTTTGTTAGAGCATGAGAGCAAAACGGCTATCAAATCACTGTGGAGAACCTAAGCGATATGTAGGCTCCTCAGCTTTCATTGCTGCTATTACAGCAGATTCCTTTGGCCGTAAATGCTCTGGGGGGATCTGATTATTCAGATAGCATACCACAGAACAAAAGATTATTTCTCCAGTTCTACCTCATAGCTGGCTCCATCCTTACAGAGGAAGCGGAGTACCGTTTGTTTTTTATCCTCGGATACCACTTTGCAGAAAGGAGTCTCCGCTACCTTCCACCTGCCTTTCAGAGTCACCGTCACAGGAATCTCACCGCTTTCATTGTCAATCCACGGGCGGGAATAGATGCTGCGTTCCATACGTTTTCCGTCTTTATCGAAAGCTTCATCACTCGGACCACGATACAATGCCAGATCCGGTTGAGCTACAGTCAATAATACTTTATCAGCAGATTCCTTACGGACCATCACTAAGCAGGACGTATCCGTACGCTGCAACAATCCACCGGGAAGCAGTGACTGGGGAGTTTCAAAAAGCACATAAGAAGTTATCCTGTCCGAAGGCGATTCAAGGATATGTGCATTCCGGTCTTGCTGTAATACGCTGTAGGCAGGTTTCTTTGCAAAGGCAGTCATCGTCTTCCGGTCGGTTCCCGGCAGAATGGCATATTCGTAGCTTCCCGCTTTCGGTGCTTTCCCATGGTCGATAATCAATGATACCCAGTCTCCTTTCGTTTCTTTGCCTGTATCCTGCATACGGGAGTATTGCGGAAAGTTTTTCTCGAATCTTGCAGGAACCGGCACATAATATCCGGTGCCCAGATGATCCATCCATACTTTTCCTTCACCCGCATTATTCTTCCAATAGTCATGTGCCGCTTTATCTGTCACCGCCAGTTGGAAGATGGTCGTCTCCGTTGGATAATCCGTGTTTGTATTCTCGATATCCGAGCCTAGACAAACGATCATTCCATCGATGAAATGGTAGGATTTTCGCGCACGATGCGTTCCGTTATACTTATCGTGTTCGTGCAGTTTCATTCCGAAGTTGCCATTCATCTTTCCTTGTGACAGGCCGCCGGCAAAGGCTTCATCCGAATAAAGCATCTCTTCCATTCCGGAGAATGTATCTACATTCAGCACGTTGGCTTTGAGCAGGTCCAGCGGGAGATGGATGGAAGTCACTCCCGGAATGCGGTTCCAGTCGAAACCTTCCTGCTGCCATCCGCTGGTGGCGGGAGTCACTGTCTGTCCCGGAGGTGCTGTCAGTATCTGGAGACTTCCATGTGCCAGATAACGTCCATAGAGGTTGTGTCCCAGATAATGTTCGGCTGCCCAAAGGTAGCGTGAATGTCCGCGTGCCACAGCCGACCAGTTTTCACGCCGTTGCACAGATACACAGCCATAGCCTAGTGAGAGATTACCCTGCGGATCGGATTCGGCACGAAAACCGTTTTCCACCAGTCGTTTGGCAATCTTACGCTCCTGAGCGTTCGAAACTTTCGGCATATATTCCGGTGCCTGTTCCGCAGAAGAGGAATCGGAAGATACGAGACGCAGGTAGGCGGATGCCATCTCTTTATCAAAATCGCCCTTTCCATCGGGAGTTCCGGCAATTGCCATCATCGCATAGTGCATGGGAACTAATTTCCCCTGTCCATCGGGATGGCGCCCGGACATAGACAAGGGAAAGTTCAGTTTATTGCAGTAGAAACGCATGGCAAGCAGGACATCTTTGACCGTCCGGTGTGCCAATTCGGAAACGGCAAGGCTTGTCCGACTGAAAAGATAAATCATATTCGTTGCCCCGTCCAGTCCTCCAACGGCATAGGCAGGGTAGTTATTACGGTGATGGAAAGCTCCTCCGTCCACTTTGAAAGAACCGGCCAGTCCCGGTGCAGGACGGCAGCCGTAGTCAATCCATCGGGAGAAGGATTTCAAGTATTGCAGCTTCTCCGGCGTGTCTTCCATCATCAGAATGCTTGCGATACGCCCGGTGGTTTGTGTATTGAAAGAATCCATATCGATGCCGTTGCCTTCCGGTTTGGGATATACCTCGTTGGTGATAGCATACCAACGCAACGTACGCTCCGCTTCAAGCAGTTTTCCTTCTTCCCGCAATACATCTTTCATCAGGAAATAAGCCGGATAAAGTCCGCGCACGCTATATCCGTAATGATGAATATTGCCCCAGCAACTACCATAAGCCACTCCCTGATCGGTGATATGGTCGTACATCGCAAGGAATTTCCGTTTCATTTCCTCGCGGACCGGTGATCCTGCCTCACTGTTATTGTAAGCTACGGCAATCCGTTTCATCAAGTCAAAATAGGCACGCATCTCTATCCCCATCTTGGTCAGCATATCCTTGTCCCAGTCCGGAATCATCCGTTCGTAGGCTTCGGAAGCGCGCACCATGAAAATGGGCACTCCGGACACTTGCCCGTCCTTATAGGTTATCTGATAGAGGTCGTATTTCTTACGGATGGTTTCGGCTTCTTTCTCCGTCACCTTCCCTTTGGTATAGATCATGTCACGAAAACGCTTTTCCAGCAGTTTCATTTCCTGCCGCTGCCTGTCGCTTACGGGAGTCAGTTCGATGTCCGGTTTCAGGAGGGAGTGTTTGTAGAGTACCAGCCAGTGATTGGTAGTGCCGGCATTGACAAAGGGGACTTGCAGATCGGCTGTCTGCTGACGGGCGTCTACCTTCGTCGCAGTGATCAGATGATCGATGAAAAGGCGTCCTTTTGCATTGGGAGCCACGATGCGGAGCTCGTTCATTCCCTCTTCCGGCGTGCCTTGCATATCGCGTTCATAGCAGACCCATGCCGCACGCCAGCCTTTGAAATTGATGCCGAAAGGGAAAGAAGCGCACTTACGGCCGTCTTTCAGAAATTCAAACTCGATAGCAGCGTCCTGAGGCTGCTCATTGTATATCCATACGATGAAAGCGGAAAGATACAGGTCTTTCCCTGTCGGGTCCTTCTTTTCAAACTTCAGGTCTTTCCGGAGTTCCAGTTTCCCGTTCGGTTCGAAGGTCCATTCCAACGAATGTTTCCCGTCTTTATAATGTGCACCGGATATGCCCAACTGAGACTGAACACCGGTTATACAGGCAGGTAACTGCGGTTCTTCAAAAGAGAACATCCGCTCGTCCGTAACTATCTGCGCATTGAGGAATGCCGGACAGAGAAAAGACAATATCAGCATTGTCACTGACAGAGTAAAAGATTGCTTTATCATAGAATATATCGTTTTAGGTCCGATGGTAAATCGGTTTATCATTAGCCGGTATTTACAGAGAGAGATCACTTGTTCTTCTCCCGAATGCAAAGAAACCCCTCTTTTGTTGGAAAGAGGGGTTCAAATCGTACAAAATAGTTCAAATTATGTGCTATCTCTTATAAATAATGACCGATATGCTCTCTGCCGGTCCTGCCCTTAAGGGTGAAGTTCTTTAAAAGCCGCATTCTCTTCCTGCACGTGCTGAATGGTTTGTTTCAGCTCTGCAATCGGCAAATCATATCCATACCAGCCGGTATAACAGTCTACTACATACCATTTTCCATCGGGCAGCAGTTCGAACTCCACACGTAAGTCGATCTCCGATTCTTCGTATCCCGCCTCAAACACTTTATGTGCCGGTTCGTTCAGCGTAAACTTAGATACATAAATGCCGCCCTCTTCCTGAGTGATACGTTCTTCTTTCAGCGTTTCACTGTCCAGCAACGGCCACTTTTCCTTCGTAAAAGGGAACGTTTTCTCAGTTTCCCCGTCATCCGCCAATAAAGTAACCGGCGTTTTCAACGGAAACTTGACACGAGTATACTGAAACGCCGCGCTGGAAGTAAACTTATCCAGAAACGACTTGAAATCTTCTCTTGTCTGTGCTGCTTCACTTTCTACTTTCGCCCTGGAGCTATTGCCACAGGAAATAAATGAAATACCTGCCAGCAATGACATGACCATCAAACAGCATGCAAACTTCTTAGCTCTCATAACACGATATAAATTAAGAGTTTAAAATAACACTGCAAAGATAATGACAAGTTCAATATCTTGATACGAATCGGGAAGAAAATAGTTAAACTACTATAAATAATATACTTACCACACCTCATTATTCCGGTATTAAAATACCTTTGTCATAAATCGAAATACTAACTTAAATAAAAACACACCTATGAGACACCCCCACTGTTTTCTCCTGATAGGTCTTTTGCTTTTATGCAGCACACAGACTATCGCTTTCGCCCAATCCGGCACTTATCAGACAATTCCCGAACCTTTGCGAGGCTACTGGCAATTTAAAGCAGACAATGTATCTGACTGGAACGGTCCGCTCATCGGAGAGAATTTCGTAGAGAACTATTACGTCGTTTTCTATGCCGAACAGATAAAACAGGAAGCTGACGGCAGCTACTTCTTCCATTTACGCAATCAGAAAGGAGATACGACGGAATTCCGTATCACACCTACCGGTAATGACGCTGCCACCATCTGGTACAAAGGCTGGAAAGAGCCGAAGAACTGTATCCGCAAGCAAGTCCCCGACCACACGGAACCGCTCACTCCCCTTACATTGCCCGACCGTATTTATCAGAAATGGGTGAAAGGATTATCCGGAAAAGTAATCTACGAATTCACCCGTGACGGAAAACTGCTCTATGACGGAAAAACATGGGATATCTTATCGGCCGGATATTTTCTCAATAAAGAATATCGCCTGCTCGTCAAAAACGGAGAAGCGTACAAACTGCTTTACCTCAGCTTCCCCCTGCCGAAAACAATGAACGTAGCCGCTGAACTGCAAAATGAAAAAGTCTCTCCCATCGCCTCACGCCCTGAAATATATGCTTTCGCCGGATGTTGGATAAATCAAGCGACCGGGGACTGGCGCATCGGATTCTTCGAAGACTTTGCTGTCTACCAATGTCAATTTTGGGATTATGAGTCGATAAACATCCAAAAGAATCGAACCACCATCATCCTAAAAAATGGAACGGAACAACTGAAAGTACGTTTAACTCGTAAAGATGAAACTTCCTGCACCCTGTCTGTCGGAAAAGAAAAGGCACAGACATATGTTCTTTGTAACGACAAGTATCTGCCCGATTATCCGGTAGCTGACACCACTCCTTTCGTAGACAATGGTTATCAAACGGATAGCGTGACTCTCATCGGATACCTGCGTAACCTGCCTTCGACACGTCCTTTCGAGGTTGCTGTGCCGGACATGATCACCGATAGAGAAGAAAAATATACCACCGCCATCGACTCACTGGGAAGATTTACCCTCCGTTTCCCTGTATTGAACAGCCACAACGTGTTCATCGATTGGGGACGTACCACTATCTGGACATCCGTAGAGCCGGGAGAGACCTATTTCCTCTATGTGGACTTCGCTGACAAAAAGAAATTAGTAATGGGAGAAAAGGCACGTATCCTCAACGAACTGCTGGCCCACGAAGGACTCAGTGAATATATCGGCTACGACGAAGGAGAAAAAATGGATAATATGGAATATTTGCAAAAGACGCAGGATATCATCCGTCATAAATCAGAATATCGCGCAAAGATGCTCAATGATCATCCGCTTCTCTCGCACAAGTTCCGCTATTACACAGAACAGGAAATCCGCTACAACGCTGCACGCGACCTAATGCAGCGTCGCTTTTCGGTAGACCGTAACAAACAGGAACATCTGCAACCGGAATTTATGAGTTATGTAGACTCCGCACTATATCCCCGTCCGGTAAAACCTTATACGCTTCTCAGAGATTATGGTTCTTTCCTGCGGGATTACGTCGGATACATAACGGACATTGCTCCCGCTTCTTCAAACAGGTTGACCGTAACTCCTCAAAAGATGGAAATGCTCTATCTTAAATTTGAAAGGGACGGAAAGATTCAGCTATCACAAGAAGAAAAAGACGCATTACACGCCTTCAGTAACTTCGAAAAAGAAATTGAAAAAATGAAAGCTGCGAATACTGCTGACTCGCTGACAATGGCTGCCTACAACAAAAAGATGGAACCGAGCATCAAAACAATACAGAGCCTCGTAGGCAGAGACGAAATTTTCAATGACTATATGATGGGAAACTTGCTCGCTAATTCCATCAATCGTACCCTTGCTATCATTGACTCCCTGCAAATGGACGAAAAATTAAAGGAGATACTAAAGGCAAATTGCTATTATGAGATGTTGCAGCAGACTCACAAAGAAATGCCGGACAGCCTCATCAATAAATTCAAAGCAGAAGTTTCTAATCCTTCCCTACAGGCTTATGTATTAAACCAACAAGGGATATACGAAGAAATATCCCATAAGGCCATCGAATATCCCGAAAGCCTGATGCCTAACGAACCTCTGGCAGAGATCACAGACGGAGAACAATTATTCCACAAAATCATCGAGCCTTATAAAGGGAAAGTGGTTTATCTGGATGTATGGGGCACCTGGTGCGGTCCGTGCAAGGACATGATGCAATATGCAGGAAGTGCCAAGAAGCTGTTTGAGGGAAAAGACGTGATATTCTTGTATCTCTGCAACCATTCCTCGGACAAATCGTGGAAAAATATTATCAAGGAATATGGACTGACCGGCAAAATTGCCGTCCACTATAACCTGCCCGATGAGCAGCAAAGGGCTATTGAGAAGTTCCTGCAGGTTCGCTCCTTCCCCACCTATATATTGATAGACAAGGAAGGAAACATCGTAGACCGGAAAGCTCCCAGACCGAATAAGAGTGATGACCTTCTTAATGCAGTCTATAAGTTATTAGAGAAATAAACGACTCATTTCTTCCGCAAATACTCGTATCCGAAACGGCAAAAGAGACATTTCCGTTTATCACAATACTCTTTGCGGAGCTGTATCAATGCCTGGCTATCTGCCGCCGAACCGACCGGTAGCCCGGCATCTCTCCACGACCGGATAATATGGTTATTCTCCGCTTTCAACTCTTCCAGAAAACGTCCGGCACGATCGCACATACGCTCATCGGTTCTATGCAGACCATAAGCATATAAGAAAGGAACAACGGTATTAATCACGATCAAGTCCTGTGACTTCTCTCCCATCGATTTCTCTCTTTGCGGAGAAGGCCGGCCGAATATATAATGATTATCCCAATATGCAGAAGCATGAGTAGACAGTAATTGACGCACTTCCGGCAAGGTTTCTGCCTCCATCATCTGCGAAAAGAGCTTATCAACTTTCTGATACAAGTAGGCCAACTGTGCTAACCGGATATGGGGAAAGTTTTCCGGACGAAGCCTCAAAAAACGCCATAAACCAGCATCCATCACCTGATTAAGTTCAAACTTCCGTTGCAGATAGCGAAATTCCTTACGAAGCCGGAGACTATACTCGTCTTCCTGCTCCTTCTTTAAAAACGCCTCCTCCAGCAAACCGGCCTGCCCGAAGAAAAAAGCCTCTATCTGAAACAGATCATTCCGATGCTTGTCTATCGCCCGAAATGGAAGCAGTCCTGCCCACGTCTCAAAAGCATCGCCATTCAAGCCGAAACCGAAATTACGGGCAAGAGTGATAAAGAAGGCATCTTCCCAATGACGGTCACATCGTTCCAGCCGGTCGGCAATTTGCCTTGCTTTTTGCTCCAGTCGTTCGGTCTGAAGAGCCGTCAGCCAGGAGTGAATCGTTAATTTGGATAAGGACCCTATGATGGAGTAGCAGGCAGGATATTGGTCGGCAATGCAGAGTTCATGATAATGGGTTTGTACATTCTCGGGACAGGTCAATAGCAGTTGGGGGATTTGCTCACCATTGGAACGGGTTACTTCGGCATCTGCCTCGGCCATCAGCTTCTCGGCCACGCTCTGGGCGGCACGACCCGCAAGCTGAAATTCGGCCACCACGGCTGTAACCACCCGGTTAAAGACCTCTCTACCGGGCATGTGGAAATCTCTTCCCAGAACCACGGTTTCTGTGTGGATATCGACAACGTTTCCGATGTGGTCGTCACGCACGTAAACCTGAACGACGGCACGCTGGAAGGTTTTGCCCACAAGACCAAGCCCATCCTCGCCGTGCAGCACCACCCCGAGGCCTGCCCCGGCCCCATCGACAGCCAGTATTTCTTCGCCCGCTTCCGCGGCATGGTCCGCGACGCGGTAGGGTTCTAGGGTTTTTATTGGGGAGGGGGAGAACTTTTCTGGAGAAGGGGGAGTACCCCACGGTTTCCTCTCCCTTCCCCAAACCTGCCAATACGGCTCCTCCTCCCTCCTCTCCCAAAACTTTTGGCCTTATTGAATCTCTGTTGAGCGGATTTCCCTGCATATCCAGACGCCTGAGCGGTCACGTTCAGGCGTTTTCCTCAAACGGAAGGCTCTCTTCCTCCGCTGGAACGAACTCCCTCCGCACAGCTTCCCCCACCAGCCCAACTGTTTGGGAAGATGAGGGATGGGGGTCCGGGGGAGGGAAAACTCCCTTTTCAAGTTTTTTCTTCTCCCTCCCCCGGTTATCTCACAAAGGAATTTCCCATGAGCAAACGAACCCTTGGCGTCGTCTTTTTCCCGGCGTTCGACTGGGCGATCAGCCCGACGCATCCGGAACGTGAAGAGCGCCTGTTGTATACGCAGGATCAGCTCAGCGAGGAGGGGTTGTTCGACCTTCCGGGCATTACCGAGTACAAACCCGGCGTGGCCACGTATGAAGATATCGAGCGGGTGCACTTCTGCCTGCCGGACGTCGGGCGCGTGTGCTCCGCATCGCACCTCGCCTCGGCGGGAGGCGCCATCCGGGCCGGGGAACTCGTGCTTTCCGGGGAACGCGAGCGGGCCTTCGCCTTGGTGCGGCCTCCGGGACATCACGCCATGCGCGTCACCCACGGCAACCGCGGCTTCTGCAACGTGAACATGGAAGCCGTGATGATCGAAAACCTGCGCCGCCGCTTCGGGCCGCTGCGTGTGGCCATCGTCGATACCGACTGCCATCATGGAGACGGTACGCAGGACATCTATTGGAACGATCCTGATACGCTGTTCATTTCGATACATCAGGACGGCAGGACGCTGTATCCCGGCACGGGGTTTCTGCCGGAATGCGGCGGCCCCGGCGCGCTCGGACGGACGGTGAACATCCCTCTCCCGCCCGGAACAGGAGACGAAGGTTACTTATATGTCACAAAAAACGTGGTGCTGCCGTTATTGGAGGCGTTCAAACCCGACCTGGTGATCAACTCGGCGGGGCAAGACAACCACTACACCGATCCGCTCACCAATATGCAGCTTTCCGCGCACGGCTACGCCGCCATGAACGCGCTCCTCAACCCGCATATAGCCGTACTTGAGGGCGGTTACTCCATCCGCGGCGCCCTGCCCTACGTCAACCTCGGCATATGCCTCGCGTTGGCGGGCCTGCCGTTCGAACACGTCCATGAGCCGGATCACGACGCCAAGGCGCTCAAGCAGCGCCCGCAGGTCACGGAATACATTTCGCGCCTCTGTGACGATGTTCTGAATCAGTACCACCACCCGCCGTCCCGCCCCTCCGAAGGCCATCGTGACGGCGAGTGGTGGCGGCGCGAACGGGACATCTATTACGACACCGACCGCCTCAGCGAACACCAGAATGAAGGCATACGGCTCTGCCCCGATTGCCCCGGACTGACCTGCATCGAAACATCGTCGGATCGCGTCGATAAAAGCCTGTGCCTGCTTTTGCCTCGCAATGCCTGCCCGCATTGCCGGGATCTTGCACATCGCCTCGTGGAAACGACCGGTAAAAAATCAGGCCGCTACGCACACGTCTTGTGCATCGGCGGCCAATAAACGCAAAAAGGGCCTCCCCTTCTTCGAGAATGGGAGGCCCTCTTATTATATATGCTAATTGCAAAAAGGTTCTTCAAAGTCGATTGCGTATGTCCCCTTGTTCGCTTCATTCATCGCCGTGACCTTGTTGCTCACGTAGGTGACTTTCCAATCCGAGCCATAGTCCGCCGCGTCATCAGCCTTACCAAAAGCTTCTATCTTCGCAGCGTTCAACGCATCGCTGCACGTCTTGCCACCGCCAAGCAACTCTTTGGAAAATTTCATATTATACCGGGCAATAGCCTCGGCAGCAACAGCAGCGGCAGCTTTGTCTGCCGCCTCTTTTTGCAGATCATAGTATTTCGGCACGGCGACCGCAGCGAGAATGCCCAAAATGACCAGTACCGAAATAATTTCAATAAGCGTAAATCCCAACTGCCCTTTCTTAGTTTTTTGCATACATTTCCCTCAACATACAGCGATATGGATAATTAAATAAAGAAAGGCGTATCAATAATACCTATACATTATTTTGTCTATATCAGTTGAGAAAAATAGATTAATGCATATTTATCAATTCAAAAGAGTTCATCTTTAATCGTGCATCCACGATGGAAA